>Ga0315322_10004524_pt1 | contig 10702 bp, 11 predicted proteins | sample M110021515metaG_FD_203461 | JGI IMG/M metagenome (GOLD analysis project Ga0315322, IMG submission 203461) | Ammonia-oxidizing marine archaeal communities from Monterey Bay, California, United States - M1 100m 21515 | ecosystem: Environmental > Aquatic > Marine > Intertidal zone | place: USA... | reverse complement strand
TGCCATCAAGATGGCTCTGGAATTGCACGCCTTCTTCCGTAATCTTGCGAATCTTAGAAAGCGACCAAACTTGGAAGCCGCCTGAATCGGTGAGCATGGGGCCGTCCCAAGTTGTGAATGAGTGGAGCCCACCTAGTTTACCAATGACGTCGGTCCCGGGACGAAGCCAGAGGTGGTAGGTGTTGCCGAGAATAATCTGGGCCTCCATGAGGTGGAGGTCTTCTGGGTGGAGGGTTTTGACTGATCCTTGGGTGCCCACAGGCATGAAAATTGGGGTCTCAATGACTCCGTGTGGAGTGGTAAGGCGTCCGCGGCGGGCCTTGCAATCAGGGTCTGTCTGAAGGAGTTCGAACATGAAGACAAGCGGGTGTTAACTCAGGTGTAGCCAAATGAACACGTAATTTATTATGGCTCCTGAAAGTTGATCGAGCACTAAATTTTTTATAGTTAGCAGAGTAGGAAATCTACGATGCTTGTTCTTCTTGAAGCCATTGTTTCATGCCGCCTGCGACATTAGTGACGTCTGAGAAACCATTTTGAAGCATCCAGGTTCCTGCTCTAGCGCTTCGCATGCCGGCTGCGCAGTGAACGTAATACTTTGCGTCTTTGGGAAGGTTGGCAGCAGAGCTGGGCCAACTTGAAAGCGGAAGGAGTTCGGACCCTTCGATATGCGCCATCATGTATTCATCCTGTTCGCGAACGTCGAGTAAGATGCCTTCGAAGCCATCGGTAAGAATTTTGCGCAGTGCAAGAGTCGTGATTTCGGGAAGCTCTGTCATTTCTTTTTTGTCAGTGAAGGGTTCGGTAATAGTGGGTTTATCCCCGCAAAGTGGGCAGTCTGGATCAGGTTTGATTTTAATTTCGCGGAATAAGGTCGAAAGAGCACGATAGTGAATCAGTCTGCCAAGCGGGGGATGCCCGAGATTTGCGAGAAGTTTGATTGCTTCCATGGCTTGAAGGCTTCCAATGATTCCGGGGAGCACGCCCAGGACACCGGCTTCGCTTCATGTTGGGACTGCTCCCTCGGGCGGAGATTCCGGTAGGAGACAGCGATAGCAGGGACCTCCGAGATGGGGAGCGAAGACCGTGACTTGTCCTTCGAATTGAAAGATGGCGCCGTGAATGAGTGGCTTCTTGAGAAAAAACGCGGCATCGTTGGCGGCAAAACGCGTGGGAAAGTTGTCTGAGCCATCAAGGATGGCATCGTAAGGGGATAGCAGATCAAGGCAATTGTCCGGCTCGAACCGACCTTCATGAAGGATAATCTCAACATGTGGGTTCACTTGGTGGAGCCTCGCCTTAGCGCTCTCCATTTTGGAGGTGCCAACGCGATCGGTGTCGTGGAGGATTTGGCGGTGCAGGTTAGATAGGTCGACCGAGTCAGGATCAATGATGCCAATTCTCCCAACGCCAGCGGCAGCGAGATAAAGAAGGGCTGGTGAGCCCAATCCGCCGCTCCCGATGCAGAGAATCGAAGATTTCCTGAGACGTTCTTGTCCCGCTTCGCCGAGCTCTTTGAGCATGGTTTGTCGCTGGTAGCGGTCGGCTTCTTGCGGTGTCAATGGCATGGCTCAACGATGTCGCGTTAATTCTGGTCAGGCAAGGAACGATTGCCTGAGTTCAGCGTGAGTGCTAGGGTGGAGCTCGTGAAAGTCGCTATCGTTGCTCATCCCCGGAAGACAGATGCCCCGATGGCGGTGCGAAATGTTCGAGAATGTCTTTTAGAGCGTGGAATCGAGGTCGTTCTTGAAGAAGAAACAGCACGTTTGATTCAGGAGGTGGGCAAGTTGGACTTTGCCGATGGAGCTGACCTTGTCATTTCGCTTGGAGGGGATGGAACATTGCTTAAGACCCTCCATCGTTTAGGGCCTAGGCCGATTCCGATTGCGGGGGTGAATATTGGGACGCTTGGCTTTTTGACAGCTTGCACCGATGAGGAAATTGATTTGCTAGGCGATCATTTGGCTAACGAAGAGATGAATATCGTTGAACGAAGTATGCTTAGGGTGGAGATGACTGAAGAAGGTGGTGAGTCACACCAATTTTTGGCTCTCAACGAAGCGGTGTTGATGAGGGGAGAGACTGGTCGCTTGGTTTCGCTCGAAGCAAGAGTGGACGGGGAGCTTTTAAATCATTATCGAGCCGATGGATTGATTGTGGCGACACCAACAGGTTCGACTGCCTACTCAATGGCGGCAGGGGGGCCTCTGCTTGGTCCTCACGCGGGAGTCTTTGTCATCACCCCAATCTGCCCTCACAGCATGAGTAACCGCTCGTTAGTGGTCGGTGAAAAATCTGTGATTGAGCTTTCACCGGCTGGCGATGGAGAGGAACCGATTCTTTTTTCAGTTGATGGCCGGGATATTCTCCGAATTGAAAAAGATAGTGTTGTTAAAGTCACTTGCCACGACGCAAACCTAAGATTGGTAAGGCTTCCCGGACATTCCTTTTATGAGACCCTTCGAAAGAAACTCCATTGGCACGGAGGATAGTTTGGCCTGCGATTACTTTGCCTGCAGGGAAGAAAGTCCACCGTCGACTGAAAGCGACTGTCCGGTAATCCAAGTGTTGTCGGGTGAGAGGAGGAAGAAGAGAGCGCTGGCAATTTCGTCGGGGGTCCCAAGCCGACCCAGCGGATGCATGGTTTCGGAGAATTTGCGTGCCGACTCATTTCCGGTGATAGGGGCCGCGAGTGGGGTGTCGGTAAGCCCCGGGGCGACACAGTTGATTCGTAATTGGTTTCTAGCGTAGGTGGCAGCAGCCGAGCGGGTGAGCCCTGCAAGTCCGGCCTTGGCTGATGCGATCGCTTCGTGATTGGAGAGACCTTTTTCGGCTGCAGCTGAGGTGACAAAGGCAATGGAGCCGCCGGATTTACTCATGGGTCTGCCCAAGTTATGGAGGAGGTAGAAGGCTGAGTTGAGATTGGTATCCATGACGGACTGCCAGTCGGGAATCGAGGTTAGATGCGCCGGTTTAAGGAGAATTGAACCAATACAATGAGCAACCGCTTCAATTTCGCCGAGCTCTTCGATTGCTGATGTTATGCAGGAGGCGACTTCATCGGGTCGAGTGAAATCACAGAGCAGCGATTTAGCCCCCAATTCGGACGAGAGATTCTGCAGGTCGTCCTTGTTTCTCCCTGCTAGGACAAGCCGGGTTCCAGCGGAGTGAAGCTTACGAGATAGAGCGGAGCCAATGCCTCCATTGGCTCCGGTGATGAGGGCAGTTTTCGGTCCAGTCATTAATGACGAAAACGTAGCTCTGAAAGCCAGTTTCGCATCTGGTTTTTTGTCCCCTCTACTTCAATGCGATATTGGCCGATTTTTCCTGAGCGATCCTTGAGTTCCGTTCCTAAGGTCCGGAAAATACTGCCATAGTCTGGTGAGGGAAGGTGGGCATGATACCACTTTACTGTTTGTCCCGCGACCAGTGCTTTTTTCCACAGTTGTGCTTCGTTGACCTCGATTTCTCTTCCATTGATCATGCGATTTCCTCTCAGATGCGGTGGATATAAAAGAAAGAACATGAGTTCACGTGAGCCGATGATAGTGATCTTTTCTTTGCTGTTGGAAGGATTGGTGTAGAGCAGTTTGTAACCATTTTTCGTTCGGGTTTTCTCTGGAGTTCCCCAAGCATTAGCTCGGGCCGGGCTTGAAAGGACTGGGAGAGTTGAAGTTGCTAAGGAAGAGTCAGAGGGGGACGATGAACAATGGGTTAAAAGGCACAGAAAAGAAAGTAGGGGTATTACTCGACGATTCATACAGCCCTCAAGATACCGTATATTTTTAGGTTTGCACCTCGAATTCGCATTATGTTCGGCAAACTTCTTTTGATCATCGAGAAGAAAAGTTTTGGGTAATAAGAGATTCCTTTGATTTACGAGAAAGTTTTTTGATTCGGAATTCCTCGCTGGATGCCTTTGCTCGAGTGCCAATCTCTCTTTCATAGAACAATTTAAGCGGAGTACGCCCTCGCAGATACTTGGCGCACTTTGGGCCTTGTGATTGATGCTCTGTCAGACGCCGTGCGACATCATTCGAAATCCCGCAGTAAAGTGAACCATCGCCACAGCGAATCAGATAGACAGACCAAGGTGAGTCGCTAGCCATCCGGATTGAGGTTCATTTGAGAAAGAAGTCTTTGGTTGAACTCGTCAGCCATGTCGTAGCCTATTTTTCGGAGTTGGAGATCGAGCGCTGCTACCCCAATTAGTCTGGCTGTATCTCGTCCGGCAGCGACTGGAATTTCGACAAGAGGAATCTCGACATCGAGGATCCGCATTTTTTTCTGTGATATGCCGATTCGGTCTACTTTGTTGAGATCGCTTGCTGCTTTAAGTTCTACCACCAAGTCCAGCCGTTTTTCTGGTCGGATCGCAGATAGACCATACAGATTAGCAACATTGATGATGCCAATACCTCGCATTTCCAAATACCCTCTAGCAAAATCCTTTGCACTTGCTGAAAGTTCTCCGCTGATCTGCTTCAGCTGGACGGAATCATCAGCGACCAGTGCGGCCCCTTTTTCTAACAGTCCAATTGCGGTCTCGCTTTTACCGGATCCGCTTTCTCCCATGATTAATACGCCAATGCCTCGATAGTCGACCATGCAACCGTGCAGAGCCGTGCGGTGGGCGAAATCGTTTTCAAGGCTAATCGTAGCTGCGTTAAGTAACGACATGGTTGGTCGAGGAGTATGTAGGATGGCGATGTTTTTCTTTCGGGCTACTTCTTTGAGTACTGGCGAGAGATCATGTCCGCGGGCAATGATCAGGCAGGGAATGTCCTGCTCACAAAGAATGGTAAAACGTTCGAGGCGAAGTTCGTCCGAGAGTTTTTCAAGATAGGAATTTTCCGAATTACCGAGAACTTGAATACGCTTTTTGGCAAAGTAGTCGATGAAGCCTGCTAGAGCGAGTCCAGGGCGGTTGACCGCGGGTTCTTCAATCACTCGATCGAGTCCGGTTACTGGATGCTCGGTACTTAATTCGAGGTTATCTCCGTGTCGTTCCAGAAACTCCTGAACGGTAATGCTCTCGATGACCCTTCGTTTTCCACCTGCTGCCATGTGCGAAGACTAAAACATTAGCCTTCTTTGGGCGAGATGTTGTTTTGCAGTTGGGTCCGAAGCTCCCCTGACTCCCTCTGGAAGAGAGGGAGTAATGTGAAAAACGTGAAAAATATCTTTTCTAAATAGGGTAATGCCTATTTTTCACTTGGAAGAGTATTAACCCAGGTGGCGATGTCAGCGACGACCTTGTCGCTTTGATGGTCGTGGAAGAGGAGGTGAAAGCTCTCAGGATAGAATTTTCTGGTGGCGCGAGTTTTTTCCGGAAGCCCGTCAAAAAAGCGTTTCACGTCTTTGGGGTCCGAAAAGATGTCTTTCCCGCCATGAAGGACTAAAAGGGGAAGATCGAGTTTTTGAGAGGCTTTTCGGGAAGTTTGCATCATCTTGCCTAGGGTGGTTAGTAGTCGAAGAGTGTGCTTCTGAATATGGTATGAGTTGGTGGAGGCCTGCTCTTGGTGGATCGTGTTCTTGGTCACCCGGACTTCATCCTCGCCCGAGAGGCTTTCCAGTGAAACTCTTGCTTTTGGAAAAAGAAACCCAGCGATGTTTGCTGCCGAGATCTTCCATTGTGGAAAATCAGAACGAATGTCGGTGATGGGTGATGCCAGAATCATGGCGTCGCAGCGGGCTTCGCGCTTTTTAATCCGTGCATAGGTATGGAGAACAATGAGTGAGCCCATGCTTTCTCCGCACCAGACGATTCTCGCTTTTGGGTGGTGCTTACGAATCAGGCTGGTAAAGGTCGTTAGGTCTTTGAACCATTCTTCCCGATTGTGAATATGGCCGCGCCGTTCCTTGACTGGATCCTTTCCTTGTCCCCGCGTCTCGGACCCGTAAAGCGTCATCTTGGGATACTTGTCTACGATATGTTTGGCAAGTGGTCGGAAGTCCGAAGATGCTCCGCTGATACCGTGGACTCCGATAATCACCAACTCGGGTTCCTCCTTGGACCCCCATTTTGTGTAAGGAAGTTTCGCCCCATCAAAAGAATGGAAATGCGTTTTGCTCAGTCGTATTTGTGCCTGCTTGGCCACGCGGTTTTGGGCGGAACAAGAAGCGAGGGGGATAAGTATGAAAATCCCGATCCCCACAAATACGCCGCGTAGAATTGGGATGATCATTGTGAGCTGAAACTAAAGTTAATACTGAACAATAGGTTTTTCAGATTTCGCGTCAATGATCGCGAAACGCTCCCTGTGAAGGTTTGCGTCGGTTCTGAAAATCAGACGTCCGCTATGTGAGCGTTCTAGTTCCATAAGAATTTTGGAATCCTCGGATTTGAAGCGATTCAAAACATCGGTGTTGACCATAACAATCAGATCTCCGTCTTCGTCATTTTCCTTTTGGCGCTGGATTACGGTATTGAGGCGACGTTGGATTTCAATACTCATTGACATAGTCGTCTTGATGCGGGCGCGCCCTTGACAGTAGGTGCAGGGCTCGAGAGTTGAGTCGAGAAGGCTCTCGTTCAATCGCTGACGTGTCATTTCCATGAGTCCGACAGATGAAATCTGGAGGACTTGGGTTTTCGCCTTATCCCGTTTGAGTCGCTCCTTCATCGCTCGGTAAACCGCTTGCTGGTCGCGGCGATGCCGCATATCAATAAAATCAACTACGACAAGGCCACCAATATTACGAAGTCTCAGTTGCCGGGCCACTTCTTCGGCGGCTTCAATGTTTGTTTGTAGAAGAATTTTATCAACGTCCTTGGATCCCCGGTTTCGCCCAGTGTTAACATCGACGGAAATTAGAGCTTCAGTCTCGTCGATGACGATGTAGCCACCACAGGGGAGCCAAACTTGGCGCATGAAGGCTTCGTCGATTTGCTTTTGAATGCCAAAACGTTCAAAGATAGTTTGTTTGGAGTAGAGATAGTGAATTTTGCGCTTGGCCCGTCGTGAGATCTTGGCGGCAATCTCGCGAATGTGCGCGGTCGTCTTTTCGTCATCGCAAATGATTTTATCAACTTCGTCCGTGAGGAAATTTGCGGCGGTTCCCTCAACCAGATCAGGTTCTCGGAAGCAGCAAACGGGAGAGCTCTTGTTGTTTCGGATGTCTTCGACCTGTTCCCATTGTTCGAGGAGCATAGCGAGGTCTCGGACAAAGTGGCGGGCGCGGGTACTGGTGGCGACAGTACGCATGATGATGCCCATGCCGTCAGGAACACTCAGGCGCTGCATGATTTTCCGAAGGCGCTGTCGCTCCTTTGGATCGTCAATGCGTCGCGAGATGCCGAATTGATCAGAATAAGGCATCAGGACAAGATAGCGACCGGCAAGCGAGATGTTAGTCGTCACCCTTGGGCCTTTGTTGCCGATAGCACCTTTTGAAACCTGAATCATGATTTCTGAGCCGACCGGGTAGATACTGGGAATATCCTTAGAGCTGATTTTCTTTTGCTTTTTTTGTGGTCGTCCTTCGCGGCGGATTTCCTCGAGGCCACCATCGAGAGCGGCTGGGATGGCATCCCAAAAGTGAAGGAAGGCATTTTTTTCGAGGCCAATATCAACAAACATGGCTTTCAGGCCTTGTTCGATATTTTTGACACGGCCCTTGAAGATTCCGCCGACGATGTTGTCGTCTCCATTACGTTCGACATTGTATTCTTCAAGGACACCGTCCTCAAGAAGAGCGGTTCGACGTTCAAGTGTTTCTGAGTTAACGATGATGGTGCGCCCTTCACGAGGGTCAACGCTTGTTAGGCCAAGCGCGTTTTTGATTTTTTGGATCATATGATTAAATTGGTTTATAGAGTTGAAATTTTAGTTTGTTAGTTTCCGCCTGTCGGTTGGTCAGGAGTTGGTGCAATTGATGGGAGAAGAGTTTTATTTGGGATGACTAAGGCGGGTTGGTCCTCCGAAAAAAGGACGGCGTCGATTTCATCGCCGGTTTCACCTTCATTATTATTTGTCAAAGAATAGATTTCACCTTCGGGAGTTTCGATTTTTTCGAAGGCGTCGAAGTTTCCGGCATAGGTTCCGAGGCGGATGATTCGCGTATTTAGTCCCGCCTCCATATTGAAAATCTCACGATAGATTCTCCGGGAAAGAACCCCGGCGACCGCGCCACCGCTCTTGCCGTTTTCAACCATCACGCAGATAGCGTAGCGAGGTTTGTCGAAGGGCGCGAAGGAAGTGGTCCAGGCATTGTGTGTATGCTCAATGTTTGTCTTACCTGTCTGAGCTGTCCCTGTTTTTGCGGCAACGAAAATATCCTCTAGAGCAACCTTAGTGGCGGTTCCTCCGAGCTTGTTGACAGCTTTCCACATCCCCAGCCGGATGATGTCCATTTCAGCCCTACTCACGCCCTCATCGATTAGGTTCGTTTTGACAATCGGAATATTCTCTTTGAGGACTTGCGACTTTCCTTTTTGGTCTTCGCCAAGAATCCGGCGCACGATTCGAGGTTGGTAGTATTTTCCTCCGTTTGCGATTGTGGCTGCGACGGAGCAGATTTGAAGCGGAGTGGCGAGCGATTGACTCTGACCAATTGCAAATTGTGCAAGAGTTGCTCGAGTCATTGAGGCCCCAGGATATTTGCGTTTCCAAGTGTCGCTTCCGGGGAGTAATCCGGGGTCTTCGGAGGGAAGTAGAATGCCGGATTTCTTGCCTAAGCCGACTAGTTCAAAGGTGTTTACCATGGCTTTGGATCCTAGGGTTCCCGCAAGTGACATGAAATAGGGGTTGCAGGATCGTTGGATGGAATCGGTCAGGCTGAGAGAGCCGTGACCATACGTTTTCCAACAACGAATCTTTGTTTTCCCAAACTGGCTGAAGCCCAAGCAGTTGTGCCAGAAGTCTGTTTTCTCGTGACAGGCCGCGGCAATTGCGGTGGGGAGTTTGAAGGTAGAGCCCGGGATATAGCGCCCAATTGCGCGGTTGATCAGAGGGTGTGCTCGATTTGTGTTGTACTCTGAAAAGCGACTTTCGGTGATTGCAGGGATGAAGTCGTTGGGGTCAAAGTTGGGGACAGAAACCATAGCGAGAACTTCTCCGGTGTTTGGATCCATGACCACGGCGGCGCCGCGCCCAATTAGGCGCATAACGTTTGCTACGATCAGTTGGATACGGCTGTCGATCGTGAGTTGGACCTCGGCCCCCTCCCGGGCGGGTTGGTAGTCTTCAGTTGCGATGACCTTGTTTCTCTCATTGCGAACTAGGATCCGTTTACCGGCCTTTCCTTTTAGGAATTCATCAGTTGTGAATTCAACGCCAGTCAAACCTTTGGCATCTCCTTGAAAGTGTCTGTTCTTGTTTTGCCTTCCTCGGTATTCGTCAGGAATATCTCCTTTTTCCCACTGTTTAACGTAACCGATGATGTGTCCGGCAAGGGCACCGTAGGGATAAACACGCCGGGGCATGACACGTACTTCCACACCAGGAACTTCGTGACTACGGACCGCGATTTTTGCAAATTGGTCTGTAGTCAGGTCTTGTCGGTAGCGATAGGGAACAAGGCCACGATAGGTCTTATAGTGAGTTCCGATATCCTTCGTATATCGTTGGCCGGTGAGGCCAAATGATTCGAGTTGAGGGACCACCCATTCGCGAACGGCTTCGACAATCATCTCCTCGTCGGGAGCTTTGTTTTTAGCTTCGACCAGTGGTGGGATTTCATTCTGATCTATTTCTTCGTTTCCATCAGTCAGAGATGTTTTATATTCCTTGTAGCCGTCGTAAATATCCTCGAGATTGAAGACAATCTCATAGGATCTCCGATTGCGGGCGAGAACCACGCCGTTGCGATCCACGATACGGCCACGAGCTCCCGGTTCCCGAATTTCTACGGTGTGAGTGATAGGGATCTTGGCCACGAACTGGGCTCGGCGGTCGATTTGAAATTCGTAAAGCCGCGAAAGAAGAGTGCCACACCCCATCAGGATGAGAGTGGTAAGTAAATAGAGTCTAATGCGATACTTTGGTTCCATACGCTTATTTGTTGTATCGAATGGTGTGACCGCAAAGATCGGCAACGCGGAATAGAATCCAGAATATGAGAGGGGAGAGGAGCATAGTAAGTATTGAGCTAGCCCAAATTTGTTGGATCATTCCGTCATTTTGGTGGAAGCCACCTCCAACAAACCCACGAAGAAGATACTCCACAAAGAGATAAAGAAAAATAGCAACTCCAGTGAGTATGGCAGAAAGATACCATTTGCCTTCCCTGAAAATCGGTCTGATTCCCTGCATTAAAAACCCCATCAGAGTGTAGAGTATGACGGAGTAGCCAAATTTAAGAGAGTCCGGCGAATTTTGATATACGATGGGGTCGCCTTGGGTGACAGAAAGGATTTGTTGAGCATCGCATAGAAAGCCTCCGAGATATGCGAGGATCAGCATAATGCCGGTTGAGACTGTGACTGATCCGCAGAGGACGATTAGCGGGAGAATGAGAATCCGCGCGTCATACCAGGAAGAGACAGACGGAAGGAACTGCTGAACAATACAGCTCAGGAGAAGGAGTCCGATTAGGCTTATGGAGTATAGCAACATGTCTTGGTCTTAATCACCGGGTGAGTCGGTAATGACGAAGACGTTTCTTAGGTTGGTGAAGTCAACCGCTGGTTTGATTTCCGCCTCGCCGTATACGGGGCCTACTTCAAAGTCTTCGATAGTTCCGATAGGAATGTTTGGAG
>Ga0315322_10004523_pt1 | contig 10703 bp, 31 predicted proteins | sample M110021515metaG_FD_203461 | JGI IMG/M metagenome (GOLD analysis project Ga0315322, IMG submission 203461) | Ammonia-oxidizing marine archaeal communities from Monterey Bay, California, United States - M1 100m 21515 | ecosystem: Environmental > Aquatic > Marine > Intertidal zone | place: USA... | reverse complement strand
CCTATTCGAATAAAAAGCCTTGCAAGGTCGTACTAGGTCGGTGAATACTCTGTACCGACAGAAAGCAGAGCGGGGTTGTCCACGAGAAAGACAAATAGGGGGTGGAGATTGTGCATAGTCTCCACCTCTGAATTTAATAATTTGCGAGAGTAGCTTAGTGGTTAAAGCCCCCCGCTCATAACGGGTTGATCGTAGGTTCAAATCCTACCTCTCGCACCATTATATATAAATACTGTTATATAAAACAAAAAGGATATTCAATATGGCAATACAAGCACCAAAATGGGCAAAAGGAAGCCATCCAACATTAAGGGGTTGGGTAAAAGATGGAGAACTTCTGAAGTCGCAAAATATTACTCAAGATGAAATTAATGAATGGAACGGAGAGACTTCTGCACCTAAAGTAGTTGCAACTTCGGCACCTAAAGCTGCACCAGTTCAACTAAGAGAGATTGCTCCAACCACCACATTAATTGATGAGAGTCCTAAGTTCGATGATATGTCCAAAAAAGAATTGGAATCTTTTGCTAGGACAAAAGGAGTTGAGTTGGACCGAAGAGAGAGCAAAAGAAGCTTAATAGCTAAAGTTAAAAATTTAATGGGATAAGAGGAATATATTATGAATGTTAATGGACCAGGCTTTTCACATAATTATGCGACTCAGCCTCTTGAATTGATTGTAAAAACTCAAATGGCTAAAGATTTCCATATGGAACAAGCTGATAAACAAAGGCGTTGGGTCGAACAGACCGTATCTGAGCCAAACAAAGCTTTAAGAGTGTCTTATGAAGGGCATGCTGGTACATATGATGCAGCTGGAAAAATAAAGCGAGGTCCAGAGCCAGTTGAAGGTCCAATGAGTAAATCTATAGACATAGAAGCATAGATAACCACCCACATGTATAATGCAGGAGAGTTGAAAAATGAGAGATATTTTAATAAAAGCTTTTAAGAGTCACGCACAAGGTCATATTGATAAACATTTAGCTAACGTGGAAGTGTATCTTCACAATGCAGCTGGTGTTGGTGAACATCCAGATATTATCGAAGCAATAGAATCTGAATTGGATGAAGTTGCAAAGTATGACGATTTGCTATCAATGGTAAAAAAATATTTAGAGGATTAATAATGAAATACGTGATTGATATTGACGGAACAATTTGTAATGAAGTATTAAAGCCAGATGGCACAAAAGACTATGCGCTCCATGAACCTATGATGGATCGTATCGAAAAAGTTAATGCATTATATGATGCTGGTCACACGATTAAGTATATGACGGCTAGAGGTGCAGTGTCCAAGATAGACTATTACAGTCTCACCAATAATCAACTCATTCGTTGGGGCGCTAAGTTTCACGAATTATCTGTAGGCGAGAAAGAACATTATGACGTTTGGATTGATGACAAAGCTTTTTGGTCCGAGAACTTCTTCCGATCAACTGGAGAAACTTATGAGTGAATTACATGAGATGGAGAAGATGATTATGGATTGCTGGCATGTCGTGGATGATCTTGAGGTAGTATTCAAACAGGTTTGTGATGGCCAGCGAGAACCAACAATAGATGAATTAACTAACACGCTCATGGGTATGCACCAACTATATCATTGGAAGTTCGAACAACTATTCGATAAGTATGAGGACTGCATTGAGTCAAGGAGAAACTTATGAGTAATATTTTTCATTTAGCAATTGAAGGTGGCAAACTAGAAACTACATTACCATTTTATACAGATATTCTAGGCTGCAAATTAGATATGGCTGAAGAAGGTCGCTGGCAAGATATTGATTTTTGGGGTAATGAGTTGACACTCCATGAATCCAAACCTAGAACTGGTGAGGGCATTGCTCCCGCAAAGGGACCTGATAGACATAGACATACTGTCGATATGGGCGAAGTATGCGTACCACATCTAGGAATTCACTTACCATATGATGAATATCAAAAGGTTCGTGCTAGTGTAAAAAATACTGTAGGATTTCTTGATACTCCTTATACTAGATTCAAAGACACTGATTATGAGCAAGAAACATTTTTTGTGGAAGATCCTAATAGAAATGTTATTGAAATTAAAAGTATGTTAAAAGTTCAATAAGGAGAATACAATGAAATATATATTATTCGCGCTCACATTTATTTTAGTATCGTGTACGGCATCAATATCAGTCAAGGCTGATCCAGATATCTATGTAGAGCCACTAGCACCTAATACACTTTCACCTAAAAAAGATAAGAGTGGTGATATAGATGCGGGCGAGTATCTAAAGAATAGAATTGCACCAAAAAGAAATCCAACACAACAAATCATGGTTATTGCATGTGATACTTCAGATTATGTCCAGTCTCAAGTACTCACCCAGTATAAGGAAAAGAAATTATTTGGCGGCATTACAGTAATAATGATGTTACCAAGTGGTGCACCAATATCAGAAGCCCAAAGATTTTCACCAACAGCCTCATTATACGTCAATCAAGATACCGGAACATGGTCACTCATAGCAGAAACCGGAAACTACTCTTGCCTTATAGCTAACGGCGCACAATTCAGCCCTGGAGAATAGTGTGAATAGTATCGGAATCTGGATGTTATATTCCCTATTTGCATTGGATGTAAATGGTGAAAGATTCGTATTTGAAGGTAAAGAATTTTATTCAAAACAAGAATGTATTTCTTTCTCAACTAAAAATATTACGGATTTAAATAAAGCACTAACATACAGATTGGACTACATTTATGGAAAAAATTCTTACGTTGTTTTAGAGTTAGGTTGTGTGCAGAAAGATAATCCTATGGGCAGAAAAATTATACTGAATAATAATTTAGGTAAAGACGTTTGACGGAAGATCAAGAAAGATATCACAACTATATTCTAAGGAAAACAAAAATGACCAATCGATTAGAATTAAGAATTTATGAATTGGAAGACAAAATAAATTCATATGAAAAAAGAATACAAAAACTAGAAGCAAGACCTAATTTATATCAAAGAACAGACACGCTTGGTCAACCAAACGGTATGGTATATGTACACGGTCAAAACAAGGTGCATAACGATGACGGATGATATTTTTGACTTCGGCTTTACAGCCGTTACTGAGGAAGAACTTGATGCAGTTCAAGACGCTGTTCAATCTCAAGCTGGCGTTGAAGAAAATTTAGAATTATTACAAGCAAAAGTTGATAAGCTTTATAATTCAGTAATTCCATTATTAACGAACTTAAAGAAAAATCCGCAAAAAGATTATATTCATTGGCCTAATAGACTTACCAAAGTCGAACAATTTGAAGATATGCTAACTAAAATTTACAAAAGCTAATATGATTTCCACATCATATTTCGCATTTATGATTTCCACATCATATAAATAATAAAAAATATAGTGGAAATCAAATGAAAACATTTCAACAGTTTACTGAAGCATTTAACACAAAACTTAACTGGAAAAATATTTCAGGAGGAGCAAAATTTAATCCTTCGGATGAGGCTAGTGGGTTCAGGTGGCTTACATATTCTGCAAATTTAAAAGATGGTAGGGTAATAGAAATTATCTATATGTACAAAGACTTTAGGCGAAAATCAGTTGAGATTGTATTTGATGTGGATAATAGCACTTCTGCTACTGGTGGTGGTAGTCAAATGGAAATATTTGGGGCTGTAATTAACCATATTAAAGATTGGATTGGTGAACATCCAACGGTAAGGACTGCGTGGTTTACAGCGGAAAAAGAATATGGTGCAGACAGTTCTAGTAGATCAAAATTATATTCAAGACTTATAAAAAGATTTGCGAGTCAAGTTGGTTTTGATATTCGTGAACCAAAAAGCCACTGGAAAGATACCTCAGTCACGTATGAGCTAAAAAGAAAGAAATAAAATGAAAACTTTTAATACATTTATAGCAGAAAGATTTGTTAATGCTCTTCCTAATGATGAGGAATTGAAGCGTAAGTGGTCAGACGATGTTTGGAGTTTGCTGCAAAAATCTTATGAAAAAATAGGTGGAATTAAAGGTAAAGGATTTGAAAGCAAACAGTCCATGATTGACAATATTCCTATGTGGAAAATGGCTGTAAAAAATGGTAAACTTGTAGCAGTAATACTTTATAAAGATAAAGGCGGTAGAAAATCTGTAGCAATGGGTGCTGTTAAAGGTGATGAATCTAAAGCTATTGTCGCTAATATGTTTGCTCAAGAAATAAAAAGATCATACGGTGAAAAAAGTAAAGCTGCACTGGGCACAATGATGAAAAGTGTTCCTTGGGACGTTTTAGAGAAATTTGCAATGGATCCAAAATCTATCAATGGTGCAATTCCAATCACAAAAATTAATCCGAAAGAATGGCCAAAAGATGCCAGTTTTACCATCGACAAGTATCCAGAACTAAAGAAGTATGGTTATCTGAGAGATTTAGGTGGAGAAATGATATTTAAAGTTGCTTTCGGAACAAAAGGTAAATTTATAAAATAAATTCTTGACAACATCTTAATAATACATTAGTATCGTGAAGTAAAAAGAATCAGAAAGAAAAAGATGAATATTTTATATGTGCATGGCTTCGGCTCATGTTATGATGCGAGTAATCCTAAAATTGTAGAACTATCTAAGCTAGGAAAAGTTTTTGGAGTCGATTTAAATTATTGCGATAGTCAAGAAAAAAATCAAAAAATAATTTACGACTCTCTTATCAAAGATGATATAGATTTACTTGTTGGTACTTCTATGGGCGGTTATATGGTCCATAAAATGGCTAATAAATATTCTATTCCTTATGTTATGATAAACCCCGCAATCAATCCTTCGAAAACTCTTAAAAAGTATGAGGGTTCGGGTGTTGATCATAAAGAGCGTAAATACAATTTGACAAAAGAAACTATTTCAAATTTTAAACATATGCAAGAAAATTGGGGTCGTGCACCTGGATTGCTTTTGTTAGACTTAGATGATGACGTTATAGATGCAAAAGAAACCATTAAACTATTTTTAGATTCAAAATGGGTAGATACTTTTTCTTGGTCTAGCGGATCACACAGGTTTGACCATATGAGTGAATCTGTTCCAATAATCGAAGATTTTATTAGTGACACAATGTCATATGGATTTGGCAATAATTAACTATTGACAATCTAATTTAAATATCGTAAGTTATAAGAGTAAAGAGAATCAGTGAAAGGGTTCCTATGCTTTCTTATCAAACAAATCAAAAACCTGTTGTCAAAGCACTACAGGCTAAAAACTGGGATAATGATGATATAATGACATATCTTTCTTATCTTAATAAAAAGAAAACCCTCATAAAAACTGGTCGCAAACACGGTAAATATTCGCGTGACTCAGATCGTTCAAAAGTTTATAGTGCTGAGTTTAAATATGAGCGGACTTACAGTACCGGCAAGCAATTCAAAAACCTTGCAGAAGCACAAAAATATTGTGACCATGTACTATCTTCCAAAACTTGGCAGAAAATGTCAAACAATACGCACATTGCTTTGTCTACTATGTATGGCAATAGAACTGCGGGTCGTGCTTGGAGAAATAATATTGATCTGAATGTCAAAGGTGGAATGAACCAATATGTTCTACTCCATGAGATGGCTCATTGTGCTGGTAATATGCACCATGACACTCAGTTTCGAATTGATTTATTGAAGTTGGTATCTCGTTTCATTGGCAAAGAGCAGGCCGCATACCTCAAAGCCTGCTTTAAAGAAAAGAAACTGAAACTCACTATCAATAAAAATGTGATGAACCCCGATGCTTGGATGAAAATGAAAATTAGAATGGAGAAAGCGAGAGAAACTATGGCTGCGAAAGCAGCCTAATTTCTTTATAGGGGTTGACATTATATAAAGAATCTAATACAAAGTAAGAGTAAAGAGAATCAAGAGAAAGAGAGAAAAGCGAAATGGCTTATGTATCCCAAGAAGATAAAAAAGAACTTGCCACTGGAGTAAAAGCTGTTCTGAAAGAGTTCGGAATGAAAGGAACTATCTCAGTTCGTCACAAGTCCACTTTAGTTGTTAAAGTAAAAGGCGGAGATATTAACTTCGGCAATCAGATGCCCTGGAATGGAAGTGTCAATGAGTACCATATTGAAACTAGCTATACCGGAATTGCAAAAGAGTTTCTTTTAAAATTGTTAGCTGCAATGGAAGGACCTAAGTTCTTCAACCACACAGATAGCATGAGCGATTACTTTCACCGTTCACACTATACCGATATTGAATTGCTAGAGGGATGCAAATAATATAGAGGTTGACAATCTCATACGAATCAGATACAAAGTAAGAGTAAAGAGAAAGAGAAAGAGAGCCAATGCTAGTTCAAACAACAATGACCGAAAATAACAAAACATGCTACAGCTTCGAAGCCCGTGGCACTAAATATGAAGTTGTTGATGATCGTGATGGTTTCTATGCTGTATGGTCTAAGCGCAATAGCCTGACCACAACAAGCCTTGTTCTAATGACATTGAAAGAAATGAAGGCTCGCTCAAAAGCCCTCAATCATCTCGCAACTCTAATTGAAATGTAAAGAGTGATTAAATAACTATTGACAATCCTTAACGAATCATGTATTCATATAATGTACCCAACAGAAAGAGAGCCGAATATGTCTATGATCGTTGAAACCACCATGACCGAAAACAACAAAATGTGGTATAGCCTTGAAGCGTGTGGTACAAAGTATCAAGGATTTGGGTATGTCGCTCAACCAATGTCTGTACTGGTGTATTCTTCTCAGGGCGAATATGAGCTAGATGATATGTATGCTGTTTGGTCTAAGGGTAATAGCCTGACAACTACTAATCTAGTTCTAATGACACTGAATGAAATGAAGGCTCGGTCAAAAGCCCTCAATCACCTCGCAACTCTTATCGAAATGGAAGTATAATATGGCTTTTGCTCCTGACTCAGTTGGTTTTACATATGGCGATGGCAGTATTCAAGGGTGTTTTCGTTTGAAAGAGAACGGTAACCTTTTCGAATATAGTCGCAACGACGATCCATTCAGCTTTTGTGAAGATTTTCCTCACAAGGTATGGGTTACTTCAACTATTGAAGGTATCGACTCTGGTTTTCGTTATGGCATTGTCAAAAAGACCGTTGCTTACATTGCTGTAGATGAAGATGAGTTTGGCTTGCCTGTACTTGAGAAGTGGAACTTAAAACAAAGTCGAGTTTATGGTTGACAAGTATAACTAGATTCGCTAAAACGTAAGAGTAAAGAGAATCAAAAGAAAGAGAGAAAATGAAAAAAACAATTCTGACTCAAGATTTTATTTCTTCCGCGACTGAGAATTTTATTTCGAATGGCGGAAAAATTGTGAAAATTAAATCGACTGGTGAAATACCCAAAACATTTAATAACTATTCTGGCAAAAGCAATAGCTATGATGCCGGTGGTAAAAAAATAAATCTGTCGAGAGGATAAATAATTATGAATGAATATCGTGAAATAGCGCAGATGCTTCGCCATCTAATAAGAAATACAAATTCACCAGAGTCACCTATTCCTGCAAACCATATCATGGCTCTATCTGAAGTTTTCGATTTTAAAGCAGATGAGATTGAATTGGAAATGATTGTTGAAATGCAAAGGAAAGAAGTAGCATGACTAAATATAATCAAGAGCATGGCAGCCCGTTTGATCGTGGTAACGCAGATTCATATTATCGCAGGGCACCAGATCCACATTGGTGGCCACAAGGCTCATATAAAGGCTTTCGTGTTGATGAGTCTGATATGACAGCCCAAGAAATTGAAGCCTATAACGCAGGCTATGATGAAAATGAGAAAGACGGTAATTATAAAAACTACGGATAAAGGGAGATTGGAATGTCAATATATCGTCACGGAAATAAAATTCTTAATATAGATGGTTCTAAGTCTAGAGTTTATGATGATGATGTATTAATATTCCAAGGTTCAAGTCAGAAAGCGGTTGTAATGTTCGTTGATTTATGCGATGATAAAGTTGTAGCTGTTAAATTTGCAAAATATCTTAATTTGTAAATATAAATGAAATATGATTAAGGAAATATATAATGAAAGTAGTTTATACATACGATGATCGTATGGCACTAATTAAAGAAGTGCATACAAGGCGAAATAAAATTCAATCTATAAAAAATAAATCTAAAAATTTAATGACAAAAAAGCCTTCCATTAAAAGAGATTTTTCTGAAATTACTATAGCGAAAAATACTCAAGATAATATCAACCACTACACTGATGCGAGTAAATACGCAAAAGAATATTATGGTGATATTCTACATCAGACAATTAAGTATGATAATCCTGGAGTTGGTGAAGATTGGGGAGATTACTAATGGGTCTAATATATGAATTGTTAGAAGAAAGCCTTGCTTTTGGTTTCAGCCTTGCTTTTGGTTTCCTTGTAGGTGTACTTATAGGAATTATGTTAATGCAAGCGCGCGCTTTAGTATATACTAAAACACACTATGGCGAGACACTACACGAAACAACTCGTCATGATACAGATTGGGGAGACTACTAATGACTGAAAACTTTACATATAAACGCCATATTCGAACTACACGTCCAGATTTAAATTTGTTTAAAGTTATTTGTGGTCAAAAATTAATTACGATTTGCCGAAGTGAAGAAAAGGCAATAGAAATGTGTAAAAATCTAAATAACGATTTTTGGTTTTTAGATCGAGGTCAAACTAGAAAAGATAGATGGGGATAAAAATGAAACATTTAATATTTGCATTAGCTATGATAGGATCAACTCAAGCTATCGCTCAACAAACTTGTACTATTCGCCAAGTGCCTGTATATCAAACCCACAATCAATATGCTGGTGCTGTAGTAGGTGGTATTATAGGCAATCAAATAGGTAATGGACAAGGTAAAACTTTAGCTACAGTATTAGGAATGCTTTTGGGCAGTCAAGTTGCTCAGAATACAAATACCAGACGTATTATAGGTTATCGACAAATTAGAGTCTGCGAATACTCAAACTCTCCCATTCAGTACGATAGAAGCCAACATTTTGACCCTACTATTCCAACACTTAGTCAATGTAATGTCGGTGGAAAATTAATACGATGTTAATTTAAATATTCTCTTGACAATAGCTAACGAATCATGTATTCATATAATTGAAGTTAGCAAGAAAGAGAAAAAATGTCAGTCAAAATTAAAACAAAGTATCATGTCGAAGTTAGCGGTAGCTATACTGACTGGAATGGAAATGTTAAGAATCTTGTAAAAGAGATTAACAGTGCCACAGACTGCTATGGTAATGCTGCCGAGTTTGTTTGTGCGTGGGAAGAAATTCAGCCTAACTTGACTTTCAAAATTGTAGAAAACTACTAAGGAGATAAAGATGCGTATCAAAGGTGCAATGACAATTCTAAATAAACGTGCCGATTATTTTGGAAAAACTTTAGATTGGCTCATTTCAAGAATGGATGATGGTTCATACATGGATCAACCAATGCGTGTTGTTGAAGCATATGAAGTGTATAAATTAGATCAGGGTTATTATTGGAAAGGCACCGAGGGAGATACTTGGGCTAAAATAACTAATCCATATCATCCTAACTATAGAGAGATGATTTAATGAACTGGATTGAAATTGATAAACTCTTGCGAAGCATGGTTTCATTATATAACGATCCCGTAAAATTGTTTGAGGATGTGAAAAAAAAGTTTGGTTGGAATGATAGCCAAACTAAAGCTGCACTTAGTCCAATGATGCCTAAAGATTCTATCAAAACTACTGTTGATAAACCTAAGCGTAAAAGGCGCACGAAAGCTGAAATGGAAGCAGCGAGGAAAAATAAATGATTAATACGCATGGAATTGAAGAGGAAGAAAATGAACATGCTATAGAACGCAAAGTTTATTTAGATATAAATCCACCTCCAAAACAATCAGATATTGTTCAGGCACTTAAAAATCAAGCAGGTGAAGAATGGAAGTCTAGATGTACTGATCATTTCGCATGGAAAGCTGCAGATCATATTATTGAACTTGAAAAGAAAATTGAGTTTTATGAAAGCCTGCTCCGCAAATACCATTTAGATAATGACGCATTTACTGGATGGAATTATAAAAAATGAGTATGCATATGATCAAAGGAGTCCAGATTCACGGCAGCGGTAAGAAGAAAAAACGCACTGTTGGTTGGGCAAAAGCAGTGAACGATCACGAGGCATTTTTAAAAAAGATGGGCGTTACTGGTAAAAAATCAAACTATCGACCAGATAAACCAGATTTGAGTGTTAGAAAAATGCCTAAAACATCTGATACTATTTGTTCTAACGGATCTAAAAAAGAAACTCAAACATACACAGGCAATGAGATTGCTGGTATTGTAGTGACGCATAAAAGTAATCTAATGCCTATTCGTAAAGATAATAAAGACGCTGCAATTGATGCTGCAAATATGAGGAGATAAGCGTTGAATATCGCTGGTCATACAACTACTATAATTACTAAAAATCAAAATATGACTATACCATATTATCTAATGGCTTCCTATGCTTATTATATTGAAGATGATCCTATATTCTCAGATGATTTTTATGATATGTTATCTAAAAAGATATTAAACAATTGGGATTCAATTAAGCACTATCATAAACATTTGCTAGATAAAGATATGTTAATAGCTGGAACTTATTTAGGAGAATATCCTAATATTGTAATCGACGCTCTATCTAAT
>Ga0315322_10004521_pt1 | contig 10704 bp, 10 predicted proteins | sample M110021515metaG_FD_203461 | JGI IMG/M metagenome (GOLD analysis project Ga0315322, IMG submission 203461) | Ammonia-oxidizing marine archaeal communities from Monterey Bay, California, United States - M1 100m 21515 | ecosystem: Environmental > Aquatic > Marine > Intertidal zone | place: USA... | reverse complement strand
ATGACGGTTGGTGAGCCGTGGCCGGTGACTTCTAAAGCTTTGCTTTAAAAGTCTCGAGGACTCGCCAACGTTTCCTTTCTCAGCGGAGGAAGAACGTGGCCAAGAAGAAAGCAAAGAAGAAAGCAGCTACTAAGAAGAAGGCGACTAAGAAGAAGGCTGCAAAGCGTTCGACTAAGAAGAAAGCCGCCAAGAAGAAAGTTGCAAAGAAGAAGGCAACTAAGAAAAAAGCTGCTAAGAAAGCAACTAAGAAGAAAGCTACTAAGAAAAAAGCTACTAAGAAAAAGGCGACTAAAAAGAAAGCCGCCAAGAAAAAAGCAACCAAAAAGAAGGCTACTAAAAAGCGTTCTACAAAGAAAAAAGCCGCTAAAAAGCGTCGCTAGGTTGCATTACAGTTCAGTCTCGACTGAACCGTTACAAATAAAAAAAGCTGTGTCAGAGCTCTGCTCCGATGCGGCTTTTTTCTTGCGCACTGTGAAAAAACTCGTTTCCGACTCCATTCATTTCTCAGCAGATGCCCACTCCATCGCAGATGCTGCTGCGTGACATCGATCGGCAGAGCCATTCGAAACGACCGACGAGAATTAGAGATGAATCAACAACGGTGACAACTCAGACCCCAGCGATCGATGCGATCGCAATACAGATCAACATCTACCGCATTTAAGTTCTCGGAATAAATAATAGCTAGCAATCTATGCGAACCAGAAGTCTGGTTGCAGAGACTCACGAAGGCGTGCGTGGCCGAAACGCCACATGTCTGAGCCCGACGTTGGTCACGTGATCGACTTCGAAGTCTGCCGTTTGCTAGCAATCAGATGATGTTCCCAAGGCAAGCACGGGTAGTTGCTCGCCGACGTTGAACATTCGGACTGTTAAACGCGTGATGGAAATATCGTCTTTGGCTGATCAGAGGGTGGGTAAACTCACTTTGGTTGGCTGATTGGCAGCTTGCATGGCCAATTCCCGTACCACTGCTTTGCAGATTGCATCCAAGGGTGCTCGTGATGCATCATTGGACTGAATGACATCCGCGAGTTTGCCCTCATCACCAGCGGTTCGAAGTGTGATATCGATTGGCAGTCCGCCGAGGAAGGGAATGTTGAGTTCTTCAGCTTTCTGTCGTGCTCCACCTTTGCCAAAAATATCATACGTCTTCCCGCAATCTGGGCATTGAAAGCCGCTCATGTTTTCTACCATTCCAAGGATTGGAATTTCAACTTTACGAAACATGCTGACAGCCTTGATTGCATCAAGCAGAGCGACTTCCTGTGGAGTGCACACGATGACGGCTCCTGCTAGTGGAAGTGCTTGTGATAGGGTCAGCGCGACGTCACCGGTACCTGGCGGCATATCAATGATCAGGTAGTCGAGATCACCCCAGTCGGTATCACCGAGAAATTGGTTAATGGATCCATGCAGCATTGGACCTCTCCAGATCACGGCCTGATCAGGTTCGACAAGAAATCCCATCGACATGACCGGAAGATCATCATCGAGTTTGATGGGATCAATTCGTTTTTGTGCTGTGATTGCAGGGCGACCGCTTAACCCGAGCAATTGAGGGATGCTTGGGCCGTAAACATCAGCGTCCATCAATCCTACTTTGGCCCCGTATCGCCGTAACGAGAGCGCGAGAGAGGCAGCGACTGTGCTTTTTCCGACGCCTCCTTTGCCACTTCCCACTGCGATAACGCTTTTCGCTTTTAACGCGATTTGACCGACTCGAGCGGGTGGTCGTGGGTGGTCGACGTAGGTGATTGTGACTTTGCTGCCCGGTGCTGCTGCGACGATTTTCGATTCCAAGGCGTCGGATAATTCATCAGCCATTGGTGCACTGTGGCTTGTCAATCCTATCGTGAGGGCTGCATTGTCTTGATCGACAACGATATCCTTGATTTGACCCATGGAATCCAAGCTACGCCCTGTTTCCGGGTCAGGGTGATCGGAAATAGCCTTCCGGACAATTTCGGGGGACAAGTTGCTCATGATCGGTCTCGTGACGCTATTGGAGGATTTCGATTTTCAGGATTCAGCCAGGGCAGCGACGTTGCAGGAACTCGTTTCTACCAAAAACCCCTCTGACGGCCGCGAATGGACCGAGAGACGATTTGATTCTGAGAACATGATGACAGCCAACGTGCTGTCGCAGCCGATGCTGCATTGTGAATTTTTGGGCCACCTGACCCGATGACCGCACCCCCTTAGTCTATGAACTGGGTCCATCTTGCGAAGTGGAGGTGAATCATGCGGGTCAAACGAGGTAATTCTTCGGGATGCTGGATCATTGCTGCGACTCGGAAAGGCGTCAGACACGACTGTTCACGATGTGTCAAATGATGGCAGGCGATGATTTGCAGTGCCTGTGGGCTGATTGCAGTGGACCGAGCGAGTGACTCGCAATCGGCAGCCAGCGAATTTTGGCGGACTTCCCATAGAACAACGGAGGGTTCGCAGAAGGCGAGGCTTGCGAGTATTTCATCCCGACTTGTTGATTTGACTTTAGGAACGAGTGCTGCGGGAACCATATCCGGTCCAAATCTACGCACCGCCGTGAGCCATCGGCTACCCGTTTCACAGATAAACCACGGCCGAATGACGCCTGGATCAACCAAAGCCCAATTCATTCAGAGAGATTCCTTGTTAGACGCTGTGCCGAGGGAATGATCATCAAGGCGTCGAATCAAGCGTGCTCGGCTAATTCCGAGTCGCCGTGCGGCTTCTGCACGGTTGCCGTCGGTCGACTCGAGAGTTTCGTTGATGAGTCGCAGTTCATATCGCTGAATCGCATCATCAAGGGAAATTCTTGGATTTTTGGCACGCTTTGGGATGGAACCGGGCTGGTACGAACGAATCGCCAGAGGCAGGTGCTCGCAGCCGATCACGCTTCCTGTCGCGGTTCGGGTCGAGTGTCCGATGGCATCTTCCATTTCCTCGTAGTTATGCGGCCATGGATAAATCACCAGTGCATCGAGCGCGGCTCGATTGATCCTCTCAGCGGGACTCTCACCCGCAGCGTGGCGGGTGTCAAGCATTGCAGTGGCAATCAGTGGTATGTCTTCTACTCGCAGAGCGAGCGGCGGATTGACGATTGTCAGCGAGCTGATGACGTCAATCAGCGGTGAGCAAAGTCCATAGGCACGGTCATTCTCGAACGACAGACTTTCACTGATCACGTCATCTGTAGGTGCATCCAGTTCGATTAGCTGGGATCCACAACTCGCCAGCAGCCTCAGGCGGCCTGAGAATGTGTCCAGAAGGCCCGCTAACCGCCGTTGAGCTTCGAATGGCATTTCATCCAAGCCACGCACCAAAGCAGTTACACGGGCGTCCTTGTTCTCTGCAAGTTGATGACACGCAGGCATTAAAGTTGCATCGAGTAGGTCCGAGTCCATTAGTGGTCCGTCAACGTTGATCAGATTTTCACCTGGTGCTGACAGCTCGTGGATACGCATCAAGATGGACTCACCACCTGAACCGGGTGGTCCAAATAAACCGACATCTGTTCGGGTGGACGCCGCAAGATGGATTCGGCGCCTCAGACGAACCGCGTGCTTTGAGGTGCCAGCTGTGATGTTGATTGCGGTTGCAGCGTTGCGTCTTCGCCACGAATCGAGCTGTTGTCTTAGCGCCACAGCATCTTTCAGCTCAGGTTCGGGTAGACGATCATCGAAATCACCCGCAATTGCCAAGACGAGAGCCGTCTTCTCATTCCCCACCTTGATAAATCGCACCTCGCGCGCCTCGGGACGTCGACGCTCCAAAGCTGGTGGTGTAATTCGTAGAGACGCTGTGCCACGCCGCATTAGCTCGGCTGGTGCGGCCAGAGCGGCTGCAATCAGGTCCAGTTTCTCATTCGAGATCGGCGCGCCAGCGACCGAGCGCCGGTCCAATAGGAGTGCACTATCGAATCCGAGCCATTGGCTGCAGCCCGGGGACAAATAAATCAGCTTTCCGCCCGGGCTGATTGCCCAGACCGAAGCTTTCGATTTATCCAACAGCCGCGCAAACGGCCGAATCCCAGTTCCAGATACCATCAGTTCCGCCAGCCAACTCGTTTGATGTGATGAACAGCGAACACCCGACTGGCAAATTTACCAGTGGCAGCAGCTTGAACTCATTACCCGAGTGCGATGACGCGTGATCGAGTCTAAAAGACATCCAAGATGAAGTGGTGGCCCGAATGGAATCGACGATGGCTCGGGTAGTAGTTGTGCCACTTTTTGTTGTAGACAGGAATCCGCATCTCAGGCGGGTACCTGTGATACAAGCTATCACTGCTGCGGAAGTACTCCTGCCCCCAGAAATTCTGGGGATAATAGACGTACGGGTAGTGGTAGAACCGATTCCAGTCGCGGAAATCGGACTGTCCACCCCAAGCGCGGCCATAGGCCCGCTGGTCAGCCGAAGCATTGTCGGACAGAGCGACGTAACTGCATGACAGTACGGCGGCGATCAAAAGATGACGAAGCATCACTGCGTCCCCCCTCGAGACGTACGAAATCGCCACGCTGGGGCGAATATCGCGGGAATATTTTGGCTAATTCCGGACAATTGGCTGCTTTACTGCGTGTGCAGCTGCCTGGCCCGGCTGTCTTGTTGTGATGATCGTTATTCACAATGTTGCAAATCGTTGCCTTTTTGAGGCGTATTTCGCTTGCGAACTCGGTAACACAACCCGACGTACCGTCACTATCGGCATGTTGGGTAGCATCGGTTGAGTCGTTCAGGGGTGGATTATGCGGGGAAAACTCTGCGGAAGCGGTCCACCCGTCCGTTGAACGACTTCTCATGAACCATCTTTGCCACCTATGATTACGTGATAGCTCCGCTGCAATCTGAAAAAGGCAGCGCAGTTGATCAATGACTTGTGATCGTATGAGACTTGATGCTTCAGGCAGCGAAGGCCTGCATCCAATCCCTTGCACCGTGGTATATCGAATGTTCGTATCGCAATCCTCGATTCGATCTCTGCTTGTCGTCTTATTGCTGACGGTTGGCAGTTTCTCGGGGTCCATCGCAGAAGCATGTCCGTTCTGCAACGCTGTGTCGCAAACGTTGCGGCAGGAAATGAGTTCCATGGATGCTGTTGTCATCGCGACGTCACTTCAAGACGACACGACCCGAAATAAAGAAACCGGTGAGGTGTTGATGAAGGTGGAGGTCGTTCTCAAGGGGGCTGACCTGATCAAAGTTGGCCAAGAAGTTAAAGCAATCTATTACGGTGAAGTGAGCATCGGGCGTCGATTCATGCTCTCGGGTGTTGATCCACCAGACCTGCAATGGTCCTGCTTGCCTGTAAGTAAAAGGGCAGAAAAGTACATTGGTAATATTACGAAATTACCCGATGATTCGCTGGAGCGATTACGTTTCTATCACAAGTTTCTGCAGGACGAAGAATCAATGTTGGCACGCGATGCCTACGATGAGTTCGCAGTAGCTCCCTATGATGCCGTGAAAAAACTTGGTCCCGAAATGGATCGTAAGCAGTTGCTTGAATGGATCGGCGATCCCGAAATGGCAACCGATCGAAAACGGTTGTACTTGACCATGTTAGGTGTTTGCGGTGACGACAAAAATTTGCCATTCCTCGAGAAAATGCTTCGCAGCACTCAGAAGAGTACCCGCGGTGGGCTCGATGCTCTGATCGCCTGTTATCTCACGCTGGCTGGTGAGAAGGGTTTGCCCTTGGTAGATGAACTGTTTTTGGCCAACAAGAAGGCACCTTATGCTGATACATATGCGGCGATCATGGCAGTGCGTTTCCATGGAACCGAGGGCGATGTGCTTCCACGCAGTGCTTTAGTCGAATCACTGCATCACGTGCTGGATCGCAAGGACCTAGCCGACTTGGTGATCCCCGATCTCGCACGATGGAGTGACTGGAGCCAGATCGATCGATTGGTGGATTTATTTGTCAAAGCAGACCCAGATAACAATTGGGTACGTGTACCCGTGGTTAACTATCTCCGTGCTTGCCCACTGCCAGCCGCGAAGAAGGCGTTGAAGAAACTGGAAGCAATTGATCCCGAAAGTGTCCGCCGTGCCAATACTTTCTTCTCAATTCCCGTCCCCAGTCGCGAAACTGGCAAATCTGATTCCAGTTCATCAGTGGATCGAGACACGGAGGGTAGATTCTCTGGAGGTGCCGCGTTCTCTGATCGTGATGAGAACGAACCTAGGATGGATGAACGGTCGGTATTTGCTCAACCAGGTCAGGCCACAGCAGCCCTGTCGCCGGAAAATCTGCCACCGACAGCACTGGGTTCCACAGCAGCACTGGGTTCCACAGCTTTGACTCCGAGCCTAGGTTCGGAAGCGGGAATGAACCCTTGGCGGCTGAGCTACGTAATAGGTCTCGCATTGGTGACCATTATGATCATTCAGTTCTTGCTGCTTTCTGGCGGAACACAGCCTGTCAAGGGATAGTCGAGGGATCCTGATGGAGTCGCCAACATGTCGAAGATCATCTTGGTGAAATGGAAAAATGTCAGCTGATATCGAGATAAAATCCACGTCTAGCGAGCAGGAATTTCCCTACCGTGCTCTGAGCACGACCGCGATTGCTTCGGTCATCTTTGCCGTAGTGTCGCTGTTGGGTTTCTTTGTCTGGGCCTTCTTGGGTTTGGCTTTTGTAGGCATGATTCTGGGCTTCGTGGGATTCTCGAAGATCAAACGGTTTCCGCAGGAATTTGCGGGTCATTCTCTGGCGATGACTGGAATCGTGTTGAATATCCTCGTCATTCTGGGTGGCATTAGTTTGCACAGCTACGTTTACTTGACCGAGGTGCCTGAGGGCTACACACGCGTTCATTTCTGGGAATTGCAGCAGGCATCCAATTCGCCGGGCGACCAACCGAGCTCAAAAGCAATTGAGATCAACGGCAATGACATTTTTTTGAAAGGTTACATTCATCCCTCGTCTGGCAGCGGTTTGCTGAAACGATTCATCCTCGTTCCTGATTTGGGGACTTGTTGTTTCGGAGGGCAGCCCAAAAGTAGCGATATGATCGAAGTCAGGTTGCTGAATGGTCAAACGACGAAAGCCGGTTTGACCAAGAAAAAACTGGCCGGCACGTTCACACTTAACCGTGGGCCGCAGAAAGTGACTGATTTTGACAACACTGTGTTCTATCAAATGAAAGTCGATCAAATCCGCTGAGTCAGCGAGTCATGCATTTTGATGTGTTCGTTGTCTCTTGCCTGTGGGTATACTGCAGGAGTAAGACGAGGGCGTAGGCTTCGTTGCAGCAACAGGTCCCTTTCGAGCCAACACATGAGACTTTTGCGTTTCGCGTTGATCGTGAACTCCATTCTGCTGATTGGAGTTTCACAAGCGACAAGTCCGCCATTGACGAGTCCCCAGCAGGACCAAAAGACGAGCAGTCCGAAAACTGGTGGTGCAGGCAAGGTTGCTGCCAAGCCGCAGGCTGATGGTGTTGCTCAGCCAACCAGCGAAAAACCTGTCTCGAAAACCAAGGTTGAAGTTCGCAAGAGTAGCGAGTCAGCGCGAGCCAAAGGTGATATCAATTTTGATGATCTGAGCTTTACGATTGAAAAGGACGCCAAGTTCAATCCAGCGTTGTTGACGGACGACATTAAGAAACTCGATGGCGTCAAGGTGAAATTGCGGGGTTACATCCTGCCCAGTACTTTGTTCAAGGAAACCAACATCGATCAGTTTGTGCTTGTCAGGGATAATCAGGAATGTTGTTTTGGTCCCGGGGCGGCTCTTTTCGATTGTGTGATCGTGGAAATGGTACCCGGTAACACAACAGATTTTGTGACAAGACCAGTGACTGTCGAAGGTAAATTCAAGATCGATACTGAAAAGTACAAGTATCCCAATGGAGTTGGTCCCCGGGGCGCGAGCCACTTTGCAATCTTTAAGATTGATGGTGTGAAAGTAAAGTAAATCGCGGCTTCGAACTTCTTAAACCTCGTGCCGTCACGCACCAGGTGACCAACCGGGTCTCGGTTGAAGATGAATTTCCGGATCGTCATCACCCTGCAGAGTCTGGATCTGACGGGACACTTCATCGACTTGTTCCGTCGTCGTCAAAGGCATCAACTTCACGCGAAATGATGCCGTTGCACCACCATCAAGTTCGACGGTGCGGCCCTGTTTTTCTTCGAATGAACGAATATTGGGATAGTTGGTGGCTGGTTCTAAACCGGTGACATAACCATCACTTTCAGCTGCTGTGTTTTTCCACACAATGAATCTTGGCAAGCCATTCACATTGAAGGTAACACCCAAGCCTTTTTCCCCGTCCGCGGATCTGAGCATTGCGGTGGTCGCACCGGATTCATCCGCTCGCAGCCGTGCAAAGTAGACACGTTCCGCATAGCCTTCTTCAGGGGCACCGAATTCATTCCATGTTTCTATTTCACTGGCTGCGAGTGAGTCTTTTGGGGCAAGTGATTCAATCGGTGCTTCGATCTTCGCACCCTCGCTAAGAATGGGGGCGCCAACATTGATGTGATACAGCAATTGAATGGACGCTGGTTTTGAGAGTTCATTGGTCACATCGTCCAGAACAGCAACTTCGGCGCTACCTGCTTCAAAACGAATTCTGCTGCGTAAACGGAGTCGTTTGACGAACAGACGGGATTCCAAAACTTCGCCGATCACTTCGAGTCTTCCCGACGCCTCGTCGTACTCGATTGCTAGGGAATCAGCGGGCAGATTGCCGATTCGCCCATGCAGCGGGTGAATCAGGTTCCCATTTGCGTCATGTTCAGGGGCACCGTTGCTTTCCAGCCCACATCGGACGAGCAACTCGTCAAAACCTTCCAGCCAGCCAATTCCACTGGAATCGAATACGGGAACTTGGGAGGGGTGCACGGGGCCAAAGATCGGAGATTGCCAGCCAAAACGTACTCCGCTGGCCTCCATTCTCCAGATTGACATGCCGCGGGTTGGTAAAATCAGGACGCGAATCGCGCCAGTATCGACCTCAATCACCTCCACTTGATCAGCCGCTCCCCCAGAAAACCGTCCATGGCGGGTGCTGATTTCCCCTTTGCGGGTGTCAATTTGCATTGATAGTGGAGAGTTTTGATCCCAGACAACGCTGGGAACTCGGGATCCGAGTGAACGGTGAGTCGCGGATTTGGTCGCCATAAGGTGATTGTGGGACTGGTGGTAACGCTCAATTCGGTCTTCGGGATAATCCCGAAGGTTATTTTTACTGAATAGACAAAGACACTTTCCTCGCGTTCTTGTACCCGAGGCTGTCAGTCAATAAAACATCTAAGTCGAAAGCTGGCTACCGAGCAGACTTGCCGATCGCCGGCTTTTTGAAAAACATCCCCAAATTCCTGAGTGAAGTGAATTGCCAATGAGGAACGTCAAATTAGAAGAAGTGGACGTTTCAGGACGCTGGCGCAAGTTTTTTGCGCACTGTTCGGGGACGTGGTCGAAAGGGTTCACTCGCTCCACAGACTCTGGCGATGATTCGGTTTGCTAAAAATACCACCGAAGAAGTTTATATCTCTTATCTTGCCGTGACCCGGGGCGTCAGAATTGAGAATCCAGGAACATCACCACTGGTGGGTTCAAGATACTTTGGCCCTAAAACGCACAGTGATTTTCCAACAGCGGGATGCTAGCCGCGTCGTGGATAGTGTGTGACAGCTGACCATCGCTGATCTGGAACACGTTAAACTATACTTCTCGGCTCAGATTTCTATTTTCGTTTCCCTTTGAACTATTTGCAGAACAACATGTCTGACCAGCACAAAAATTACCCAAAGCTTCACAATGCAATGTGGCCCGGCCTCGTTGGAAAGGGAGATGATGAGGGTCAGGAACCGCCCATCAGTCTGGAACGAATGCTTGAACTGACTGCCAACGCAGAAGTTGATGGTCAAAAGTTTGAAGGTGTTGACTACTTTCTCTTTCACCCACATACCGATCCAGATGCCAGCGATGATGAGCTGAAAAGAATCGCTGACCTGATCGGGAGTCATGGGCTCAAGGTAGGGTCGTTAGTGGCTCCTGTGTGGCCCGGTACGGTTGGTGATTCAGCAATGGGTGACGATGAGCAGCAGGGAAAGTTTCTGCAAGCCATTGAGAAGGCCTGTCGCATCGCAAAGGTCTTTAATGAGCATGGTATCCGTGAATACGGTGTGATCCGAATCGATTCGGCAGAGTTTGGAGTCGAGAAATGGAAAGAAGATCCAGCCGCTGGTACAGCCAGAATCGTAGAAACGTTTACCAAGGCAGCTGAAATCGCTGCCGAACATGGAGAGCGTCTCGCTTGTGAAGGTGAGATCTGTTGGGCCGGTATGCACAGTTGGAAAGACATGCTGGACCTGTTGGAAGCAGTCGGTAAACCCGAAACTCTCGGGTTCCAGGCGGATCAGGCGCACACCTATCTGTATTTGATGGGATACAACGCGCCGGAGCACGCGTTGCTGCAAGATGGCTATAGCGAAGAAGAATTCTATGCTGCCTATGAGCAGATGACCGACAAGCTGCGACCTTGGACAATTGATTTCCATGTCGCTCAGAACGATGGCACTGTCCACGGTGCAGGTTCCCACGACAAGACCGGCAAGCATTGCCAAGCCGATGATCCCAATGGCAAGCTTGATATCACTCGTACTGCTGGCTATTGGCTGAAGGATGCCTCGTCTCGAGGGATCCAACACATTTGCTGGGACGGATGCATGTTCCCAAATGAAGTGCTTGAGAATCCA
>Ga0315322_10004518_pt1 | contig 10706 bp, 9 predicted proteins | sample M110021515metaG_FD_203461 | JGI IMG/M metagenome (GOLD analysis project Ga0315322, IMG submission 203461) | Ammonia-oxidizing marine archaeal communities from Monterey Bay, California, United States - M1 100m 21515 | ecosystem: Environmental > Aquatic > Marine > Intertidal zone | place: USA... | reverse complement strand
TTGTGGAATACAGGCATAGAAGCCGATAAAGAAATTGCTAGAAAGAGAAAAAGAAAGTTATCTTACTATTCTAATATCTTTGTAGTATCTGATCCTAAACATCCAGAGAATGAAGGCAAGACGTTCTTGTTCAAATTCGGTAAGAAAATCTTTGATAAAATTACTGAAGCAATGAATCCTGCTTTTGAAGATGAAAAGGCTGTAAACCCATTTGATTTTTGGGAAGGTGCAAACTTTAAACTAAAAATCAGAAAGGTTGATGGTTATTGGAATTATGATAAATCTGAATTTGAGCCAGTTAGTAGAGTAAAACCTACTGATGAGGAGATTGACAAGATATGGAAATCTCAATATGCTCTAAAAGCCTTCGTTGATCCTAGTAATTTTAAATCTTATGAAGAACTCAAAGAGAAACTTAATAAGACACTTACTGGACAAAGAAGTACCGAGTCAGTTGAAGATATTGACCTCCCACCTGTCAGCAATGACATACCAACGTCTTCTAACAATTCGGTAGAGAAAGTTGAATCGTCTAACGACAGCGATGACCTGTCGTATTTTAGTAAACTTGCTGAAGACGATTCATAATCTATCTCTCTCACTTTCTCAATATGGGGTGCCTTCGGGCACCCTACAATGTTCTCGTTTTGTTCTCATCTAAAATACACTTAAAATAACCCTAAAAAAGACCCAATTCACGCTTGACAAAAGCGGCAAACTATGATATAGTATTACTATGAATTAAACAATTGTGTTTGATTCTTTTATTAAACAGATAATAAGAAAGGTTATATTATGTTATTATCACAAATGAAAGACTTTAGTTACGAAGTATTAAATGATACCGTACTGAAGCAATCTTACCTAGACAAATCGTTTCAGGTAGGAATATTTAAATCAAAAGAAAAAACAATTGATGTTGTAGGGATTGATTCCAGATGGGACAATACTATGCGTCAAAGTTTCATCAAATCAGTTGCTACTGGTAATGCAGTAACACCTCTAGTCATTGTTGACGCAAAAGAATGCTTAAACAATGCTGATACTCAAAAAGACCAAGAGTATTTTCAATCTATCATAGACAAAGGTTTCAGATACATTGTTGTTGATGGTTGGAATAGAGTAGTTGCTTTGTTGAAATTCAAAAACAATCTATTTCAGTTTCCGAAAACTAGAAAGATGTTTGTACTTGACAATAACAACAATGAACAGTTTGTAGAAGTTACACAACCTGTTTCATATTCTACATTGAAAGAGTCAGTAACTAAAAACGAGATCAATTTAGTTAATGCCATTGACAATGCTAAAATATATGTTATTATGGTTACAAAGGCAAGTAAGAAAGATATATCTAATCTTTTTTTAAGAGTCAACGATGGTAAAACATTGAACGGCCAAGAAAAAAGAAATGGTATGTTGAATGTAGTTGCTGATACTATAAAAGTATTGTCAGATCAAAACATTGAGTACATGTCAAAACTGTTTAGTGATACCGAGATAACAAGATTGAAGTTTGACGACTTCATCGCTAACTGTTTACTTGGTTACTCATACAAAAACGAGAAGAATATCTCCGACACTGCTAAAAACAAAATGTATGCAGATGAGTCAGATGATAATCCTGCTGTTAAGTTTTTACACAAATTTAGTAAAGACTTTACAGATTTTTGTAAGTTTATCAATGAGAGTAATACCGACAAGATAAACTCAAAAACATTTTTGTTCTATGATTATTTCATGCTAACAAAATTGCTTGAAGATAAGAACATTGTCATAAAAGATAGAAAACTCTTTTATCAATGGTACAAAGGCTTTGTGATTAAGAATATACAAAGTAAAAAGACCTACGATATTGATGATGATGTTTATACGTTTGACCGTATGTTAAGAAAGAACAATGCCAATATCATACAATACAGAATGAACATGTATGTAAATGATATATACGCTAATCTTCTTAATACAGATGTTATCAATGAATATACACCGAGATCAGACTCGTATCAGAAATACAGATATGAGTTATGGGCCAAACAAAATGGCTTTGACGCTGTGTCAGGTGAGTCAATATCACTACATGAAATACTTGACGAGAAGTACCATGTAGATCACATTGTGCCTTTGAGTAAACAAGGTTCAAACGACATCTCAAATTTGAGATTAGTAAGTAGAGAATTTAATCTAAAGAAATCAAATAAACTTGATGAAGAATTAGATATGCAATTTTCTGCTTAAAACGTTTTAAGGTGGTCTTCAGTAAGTATTAGAAACTTCATGTTTCGCTTGTGACACCAGGCATACGCTGTAGACCACTTTCTTCTATTTCTTTCATAAGTAATCAACGCATTTTTATAAGTACGAGTTACACGCAATGGCGCTTTAGGTTTACGTGTTTGTGCTTTAGGTTTAATCTCTACAACAAACTTTTTAAATGTGCCGTTTGATTGTCTAACTTTCATATAAAAATCAGGATAGTATCTATGTGGTCTATTGTCAACTGAACGATAAGATATTGCTATTTCTTCACTACCCCATTCCATAACATCCCTAGTTTTATCACAATAAATCATAAAACGTTTCTCCCAACTAGACCTATAAATAACATTGTTTACATTGCCTTTATATTTCTGTGGGTTGAGTGGTTTGTATATACCTTGATAGGGTCGTTTATCTATATTCTTCAACTTCTTCATAAATCTATTTATTACCAACATAAATAGTAATATGGCAAGCGTATTTGACACTATAAAAACACGTGCTGGGGATACAACAAAGTCTGCTACTTGGTATAGAACGCAAGTAAATAAGATTGCTAGTAATACTACAGCAGGACAATTGTTTAGACAAGGTAAACTTAATCGTAGACCAAGTGTAGGCAGATTGAACTTATTTGGGTACAATCCTAAATACAGAAAAACGTTACCTTATTATGATGTATTCCCATTGGTGTTGCCATTAGAACCAATATCAGGTGGGTTTATGGGTATGAACTTTCACTATCTACCACCACTATTGAGATTTAGATTATTAGAACGTATGCAGGCAACAGCAACAGATAGTAGATTTGACGATAAGACAAAATTCAATGTAAACTATGATGATGTAAAGAATATAAAAATTGTGAAACCAACAATCAAAAAGTATTTGTACTCATATGTACAGACAGGATTTTTTAGAGTAAATGCAGATGAGGCAGCAGTTGCTATCTACTTACCTGTACAAAGATTCAAAAAGGCAACTGAAGCAAAAGTTTATTCAGACAGTAGGAGATTTATTTAATGTCAATAATTAGTGTAGGTAAAAAGATAGGTGATTTAGATATACGATTAGGTATACCACCATCTAAAGCACAATTCAATGTAAGCGAAACTAATAAAAGATTTTCAGTAAATAACGTTACATCTAATTACAATTCAGTTTACAACATATTCAGATCAGGCATAACACAATCAGGTGGGTTTGCAAGACCGACACAATTTATGGTTACGATTGATGGTCCTAAAGCAGCAACGTTTGGCGATACATCAATATACGCTGACGCAAAAGGTAAAGATCAGGCTGCTCGTATGGCAAAGAGTGCTAGATTGTCAGCGGCAATCAAAAAGAATATGCAGTTAAGAATGGATCTATTCTGTTCAAGTGTATCATTACCTGATAAGACTATCACAGACGATACAAATGAAACCTATTATGGTCCTAAAAGAGCATTTGCTAAAAATGTACAATTCAATGAGGTCACATTAGAATTTTATACTAGTATAAACTATGATGAACGTATATTTTTTGAGGCATGGCAAAACAGCATAGTTGATCCTATATCACATAACGTAGGTTACTATGATGATTATGCTACACCATGTATGATTACAATTACACCATTAACTAAAACGTTTATCGCTGCATTACAAAATTTTGAACCAACAGGCGATACACTTGCAGATAGAGATAAGATCAGACAATCACTAGGCGATAACTCTGGTTTCTCATCTTATCAAGTGCAAATGTATGAAGTGTGGCCTAAAACAATTGCTGCTACACCATTGAGTTATGACGCTCAAAATCAGATTGTTAAAACTAGTGTTACATTTACATACAGAAATCATGCTACATCAGCATGGAACTTTTTAGGTAAAACAGCAACCGAAGAATACAGCACACTAAACAGAAACGAATATAGAACTAATACGACAGCAATACAAGGTAACCTATTAGATAACCTACCTTTTGGTATAGGTAACGAGATAGGTAGAGCAGGTCGTCAAGTGTATGAAACACTTAAAAAGAATTTGCCTATTGGGCGAACAACGGGAGGACGTGTGTTCCCGAAAGGTCTACCAGACCCTAGAATCATACGTGATTTTTTATATTAATAAGGAGTTAAATAATGAGTTTATCATTTATAAAGGTGCCTGAATATAATTTGACGTTATCAAATAATGTAAAGGTGAAATACAGACCATTCTTAATAAAAGAAGAAAAAGTTTTATTGATGGCTGTAGAGAGCAAAGACGAAGGTGAGATGAACAATGCTCTAATTAAAATTGTTCAACAATGTACATTATCACAAATAGACGTAACGAAGTTACCAGTATATGACTTTGAATATCTTTGGTTAAATATACGAGGTAAATCTGTTGGTGAAATTATAGAAATGAAATTGAAATGTCCAGATGACGATACCGTTTCTGTTGACTATCAATTAAAATTAGATGATGTTAAACCTGACCTTGATAAGAAGGTTGATACAAAGATTGAATTTGAAAAAGACTATGGTGTGATAATGAAAGTGCCTACAATTATGCAGATTGCTAACAAAAGAACATTGTTAGATTTGTCTTTTAATTTAGTTAGGGATTGCATTGCTCAAATATACAATGGTGACGAAGTACACGAAGCAAATGATTTATCTGTAGAAGAACTTGACGAGTATGTTGAACATTTAACTACAAAGCAGTTTAAACAGATAAGAGAGTACTTTGAACATTTACCTATTGTATCACACCTGATTAAGTATAACAATCCTAAATCAGGTAAAGAGTTTACATTATTGTTACAAGGGGCGTCAGATTTTTTTCAGTAACCCTCTTGCATGAAAACCTGGAGAGTTTGTACCGTACTAATTTTGCATTAATGCAGTACCATAAATACTCTTTAAGTGAATTAGAAGATATGATACCATGGGAGAGGGAGATATATGTTGAAATGCTTATGCAACATATAAAAGAAGAAAACGAGAAGATAAGAGAAAAACAAAGAAAAGGATAATTTATGAATTTTTTAAAGAATATGCTAACAACAGGTTGGCAAGGTTTTAAACATGGTGCTAAATCACTATGGCATTTCATTGAGGTAGAGATACCTGAATTGATGTCAAACTGGAGACTAGTACCAAGACTATTAATGCTTGCTTATGGTTGGGCATTTTTAGATGTAATCAACTGGTTTATGATGTTAGAAAATCCTAACAACGCACAGGCAGGGTTAGTGTCAGTAGTAGTTGGGGCTGGTGCAGGTTGGTTTGCAATATATGTAAACGGTAAACCATCTAAAGTTAAAAACAAAGAATAATAAATGCCAGAACAAGTAAAATTTAAGAAACCTAAACCTAACTTTCAATCCATCTTAAAGAAACAAAAAGAGATGGAAGATGATGAGAAGTTTGCTATATCTGATTCGTTACAAGAATACATTGATACGATAGGTAAAAAGGCAGGTTATCAGAACCAAGAGAAGTTAGAAAAGGCCAATATCAGACAAGAGGTAATTAACTTTGTTGATAATTACACTATCAGCAGCCTTGATAGTATCAAAGGCATGGAGTATGATGACGCATTACAATTACAATCATCAACCGAAAAGAGTATAGCAGAGATAGAAGGTACTGGTCAATTGAATGAGGCAGAATTAGATTTTATTAGAGCAACGGTAGGTGAAACCAATACTAGATTAAAAGAAGTATTGAAGTTATCTACACGATTAAAGTTTGCATTTAGAGATTTGAAGAAAGAACTTAAACCTCTAAAACTTGCTGCTAGAGTAGGTCTAACAAGAATACCTATTTTAGGTAAAAGAATTGAGAGAGCAATACGTGCTGAAGAAGAAGGTGAGTCAGAAGCATTACGTATTAAAAGAGGTTTAAGAAAAAGAGAAGCAAGAGATACCAGAAAAATGGGTGACACTTCATTCCCAGCACCCAACGATCAGAGTCAAACTCAACAAAATAAAACAATTGCAAAACAAACTACTGCTGGAATAATGGCAACAGATAATAAATCTATACCAAAAGGAGATAGAGAAGAACTTGTTGAGGAAGAAAGAGAGTCAGACGCTCAGTTTGAAACTACAAGTGGTACATTAGAAAGAATACTTGAAGAAACAGAATTAACAAATGAATTACTAGGTGGTAAAGGTAAAAAAGGTGCAAAAGATGACAAAGATGGTTTTAGCATACTAGAAGTTTTAGGTATGAAAAAACTATACGACTTTGTTAAAGCAGGAAGAGTTGCTACACTTGTTGCAAATTTAGGTGCCTTATCTGTTACAGCAGGTGTATTTGCAGCTGCGGCAGCTGCTGGTTTTGGTCTTGGTAAATTGATTGAAAAAATAGGTATGTCAAATGTTGGTGAAGAAGAAACAAAAGAAGTAAAACGACAAAGTGCAGACATAACATCATCATCAAACTTTGAAGGTGTATTAGCTGAAGACATAGAAGCAGAGAACGCATTAATGAGGGATGCTCAATTAAAAGATGAGTACAATAGAGGTATAAAAGCAAATAAATTACCAAAAGACATGACCTTTGAACAATATAAAACAGCAAAATCAAACGCAGGTATAACAAGAGAATTAAAATTTGAAGGATTTATGGGTACAAATCTATTTAAAGACGCAAATCTAGTGAAAGCTGATGCTGATTATGGATCAATAAGAGCACAATTTTCAGAGGATCAGGTAAATAGTATGATAATACCACCATCAGTTAAAGCAAACACCGAAGGCAAAATTGAAACTGCTAACACAATACAAGCAGACGGTGTAGAAAAAGGTTCAACGATAGTAAACAATAGTCAGAATAGTGGTAATACGGTTATTAATAATCAAAACAATGTTGACGCTTCAAATACACAAAATAAAACAGACTATGGGTCAACAACAATAGGTACTGGAAACACACACTATCCAGACTATTATTAAGATAGGTAGATAAATATTAATATGAAAGCATTTAAAGTAATCGGTAACATAATCAAAGGTCTTAATAAACCTCAATCAGTCCTAAAAGGTTTTACATCACCAGTTTCGTTTCAAACTATAGCGACTAAAAAAGGTGTTATCAATTACAATCCTACAAACGTAGATTACTCTGCTCACCCTATAACAGATAGTAATAAGTTTTATGTTTATCCTATAGACAAAGATGACCAAGAGCATTACATCTTATTTGATATTATAGAAAGAAGAAGTGAAGGTGGTAATAATACAAGTGTTAGAAACACACAATTTACAAAAAGAGCAGACAATTTAAACGAAGTTGTATATGGTGCTAACAGATTTTTTAGTGAAGGTACTACTTCAGGTCTATTAGGTATACCTACAGGTAAAGGTGCAGTAAGGGAAGTAAAAACTACAATCGCTATTTACATGCCACAAACACTTAAATTCAATTTACAGGCAGACTATGGTGCTGAAGAAATAGGTGGTGGTTTAGGTGCTCTTTCAAAATTAAGGGACGCAATGAATAGTGGTAAATTCTTTGGTGGTGATTTAAAAGCAGTTGGTGCTCAAGTCGGTAAGTTAGTTACAGGTTTAGGATCATTTGCTACTGGTGGTTTAGGTGCAGGTGTAAATGCTGCCTTACAACGTAGAACTGGTATTGCACCAGCAGCCATGACAGAAATGATATTTAATGGTATAGATTATAGAACGTTTAGTTTTACGTTTAAGTTTACACCTAGAAGCAGAAAAGAGTCAGACGTAGTTAACAACCTATTACATGCTATCAAAGACGGAATGCTACCAACAAGAGTCGGTACAAAAAGTATTGCTGCATATCAAGTACCACATGAATTTGTAATTAGATTTATGAAAGGTACTAAAATCAATCCATACCTAGATCAGATAGGTTTATGTGCATGTACAGGTGTTGACATAGACTACGGTTCAGATAAGTTTTCAACACACGCTAGTGGTGATCCTGTATCAATAGACGCAACACTAACATTTAGAGAACTAGAACTAATGGAGAGAACAAGATATAACGCATTAAGAAGTAGTGCTCAAAACACAGACAGAAGCTCAACGGAAGGTTCTAATTAATGCCTAATTATTTCAATGCCTTTCCTAAAATATATTATGACGCTGAGGGTAAAGGTAATTTCAAACTAGTTACAAACCTATTAAGACGAGTACAAATGAAAAAGGGATTAAAAGAAAGTGCTGCTCTATTTGACCTATACGACATAATGGGTGAAGACACACCTGAATCAGTATCAGAGCAATACTATGGCGATCAGCAGTATTACTGGATTATACTATTGTTCAATGATGTAAAAGATAGATTTTATGACTGGCCGTTAACAGCAGGTCAATTTGAGAAGTACGTACAAGATAAGTATAGTGACGTAAATGCTATACATCATTACGAAGTTGCTCAATCAAGTGGTTCTACATCATCATTTGACGACTCACACAAAATACAAGTAAACAGCACCGTGTCAGGTGCAACAAGTGTATCTAACTATGATTATGAGCAAAAATTACAGGATAAGAAATCAAGGATCAAATTAATCAAACCTGAATTTTTAGAATTAATTACGGAAGAGTTTAGAACATTGATAGGAGCGTAATATGTCAACAGACGCACCAAAATATGATGATTTAAATAACAGATATCCTGGCGACTTTAGATCAGGTGAAATTATTTTATACGGTTACAATGGTACACAATTTGATATATCAGGTCTAACCGCAGTTGTCAACGTCTATCAAAACCTAGACTCACCATTTCTATCAGGCAACATTTTATTCTTTGACACAATGGGTATACAAACTAGTTTACCTATTGTAGGTAACGAACATTTAGAGTTTAAATTTAGAAACCCAATTGACGCTGCAGGTGATGAAGAACTGAATGCTACTAATCATAGATTTAAGGTGTATGAAAAGAGATCGGTTAAGACACAGCAAAACGTACAAGCAATTGCTTTATTCTTTACATCAATCGAGTCAGTACGTAACGAAAGAGTACGTGTTTCAAAATCATTAGAAGGTTCGTTTGCAGAAATGGTTGACAAGTTAGTCAAGTCAGATAAAGAATTATTGAACTCTAAAAAAGACCTATTCATTGACTCAACGTTAGGTAATTATAAGTACACATTCCCAAATGTACGACCGATAGATGGTGTAAGATCAATGGCAGACCTAGCAGAACCAGTTAATTACAAGACACCACATTATATGTTTTATGAGAACAATAGAGGTTTTCATTTTAGATGTTTAGAGTCATTGTATAGAGAAGGCGCTGATACAACACAAACTAGAAAGTTTGTTGCTTTCATAGACCTATTATCAGCATTTAATCCTAACTTTAGTCCACCTGATATGGAGGCAGACTCTATCGTAACTAAACCATATTCATTTTCGTTTGACGCTTCATATAACATATTAGCAAATACAAGAAGAGGTATGTTTGGTAGTATGACCTATGCTCACGACCTGATTGATAAGAAGTTTATCAAATCAAAACTATCATATACAAACTACTATGAACAAGCATTACACATAGACGCACCGACTGGTGCTGGTAACAAATATCAAGGCGTTATGCCACCAGGTCCTGCTGACTTTGATGATGATTACACCGTAGATGATAAGTCATATACAAGTGAGAATAAACACCAGATTAATCGTTTACATGCTAGTAAACTATCTAAAAAAGGAAATGATAAACGTAAGTATATGGATGATTACCTATCACGTGTATTTGTAGAACCTGCTACTAAATGGAATCATAGACGTAATAGTGAAGGCATAGGTATAGACAAGAGAGCAACAGCAAAACAAGCATTATCAAGTGGGTCACGTGATTACTTCTCAATGGATATAGACGTACCTGGTAACTTTACATATAACGTAGGCGACCTTGTATGGTGTGAGGTACCAAAATATGCTGCTACAGAGGTTGGCAATGACGCCAAACTTGAACGAAATGATGTAACAGACGTATTGTTATCGGGTCGTTATCTAATATCTAAATTACACCATCAAGTTGACCTATTAGAACAAAAGCACACTACATCAATGACCGTAGTACGTAACATATTTGCTACAGATTTACCTCTAGCAGAAACGTTTAAAGCAAGTGCTCATTTCAGATCACAACCTATTGATGTAATAGGGTCGGGTATAGACATAACCACCCTAGTCCCATTGAAAAATAAGAACTTAAAGATACCATCGCCGCAGATAAGCACCGTAGAAGACATTGCTACGCAGTTAGGCGTTGATTTAAGTAGTACAGACTTAAACGTCAAGGATGCCGCTAATAAGTCTATTAACGCCGTTTTAAATAGTACTTCTAATAGGGTATTATCTAACAAAAACCTTGCAAAAATCAACAATGCCATATTAACAAGAAAGACCGTAGTAGAGAAAATCGCAGAAAAGGCAAAACTAGCACTAGGTGGTATCAATCTATCAGGTATTAC
>Ga0315322_10004512_pt1 | contig 10712 bp, 10 predicted proteins | sample M110021515metaG_FD_203461 | JGI IMG/M metagenome (GOLD analysis project Ga0315322, IMG submission 203461) | Ammonia-oxidizing marine archaeal communities from Monterey Bay, California, United States - M1 100m 21515 | ecosystem: Environmental > Aquatic > Marine > Intertidal zone | place: USA... | reverse complement strand
TATTTCAGATGAAGGCTATGAAACATTTCTGTTAGCAGATGAGGCTTCCAGATGGATTAAAGCAAGAGATAAAGACAAACCTTTTTTTCTATACATGCCATTCATAGCTCCTCATACTCCTTTAGAAGCTCCAGACAATCTCGTTCAAAAATATCAAAATTTAGAAGATACCAGGGAGCTTACAAGAAGTGTTGCAATTGATCGGACTAGAACATTGAGCGGCTTTCTTCCAAGTGCAAGACCTATTTACGCTGCTGTTGTGGACGGTTTAGATCAAGCTATAGGCAAAGTTTTAGACACTTTAGTAAATGAAGATATTGAAGAAGAGACCTTAATATTATTTAGCAGTGATAATGGTGGAGCTGCATACGCTGGAGGCGGCGCTGATAACTTCCCACTGCGAGGAGGTAAGGGAGATACATATGAGGGAGGAATCAGAGTAATAGCTGCCGTAAAGTGGAAAGGCAAACTGGAAGCAGGAAAAAACTTTGGATCAATAATGACTGTAATGGATGTTTTTCCAACTCTTGCAGGCGCCACACAAGTTCCTATGTTAAATACAAAAGAAATTTGGGGAAGAAATTTGTGGCCAGCTATAAAAGATGGAAAAAAAGTTAAGCTCGAGAAAGAGGTTTATTTTGCATCTGAGACTCCTAATTATGGAGAATTTCATACAACAGTTTTTAATGATAAATGGAAATTGGTTCAAGTTATAACAAGTTCTTTGTTAGAGATAAATGTAGAAAATAAATTATTTGATATCAGTGCTGATCCAAATGAATATAATAATCTTGCAGAAGAATATCCTAAATTAGTTGAAATAATGGCTAACAATATTAGAAAGTGGCGAGCCCTTCATCCCATATCAGGTGTAAGAGCTCAATTAGTTCCACCTCCCGGATGGAGAGCTCCAAAAGATTGGACAAGTTACACCATCCCCATCGAAGATCTGCAAGAAGATGCATCTCTAGGTTTTGGCGCCCATGCTCATCAGGTATTGGACTATTTAATCAAAGACCACGGAAGAATTATTTATGATTGTAACCCTGGAGATTGGGAGCGTGGAAAATGCAAGGCTCCAGAACCACCAAAAACCCATCAACACCAATGAAGCAACTTATTCTAATTTCCTTCATTTTCCTATGCTTTGATCTTCTTGCCCGACAAATAGAAGAAACAACTTTTTCATACTGGGATAAACCAGATTCACAAATTTATTATTCAATACCAGAGACCATAGATTCGAATACAAAAATTATTTTTATTATGCATGGAGCTTCAAGATCTGCAGAGAAATATCTAAATGATTGGCTTCCGTTAGCTCAAAATAGAAATGTTGTGCTCATAGCGCCAGAATTTTCAAAAGAATCCTATCCTGAGTATCTGTATTTGATGATGAGTACAGAGAGAGGCAAGCTGTTAAAAGAGCAATCACTCTATTTAACGGACTCTCTGGGGCTTTTATTTGATTATTTTAAAGCTAAGTTAAAACTAACAACCACAACTTTCAGGCTTTATGGCCATTCTGGAGGATCTCAATTTGTTCACAGGTATTTATTGTTGAGCGATGAAATAAGGATTGAAAAAGCAGCTATGGCAAATGCTGGTTTTTATACTTTTGCAGATGATCAAATTTCTTACCCATTTGGCATAAAAAATATGAATGTATCAAATGAGAGACTTGAATGGGTTCTCAGGCTGAAAGGTGGGGTATTCTTAGGTGATGCTGATAATGATCCCAAGCATCATTCCTTGCCCTCTATGCGCAAAGCAAAAAAACAAGGTAAGCATCGGTTGGAACGAGGCACAAATTTTTTTAATGATTTAATTAAGCTTGGAGTAGAAAAAGATCTCCCATTTCGATGGAGGTATCAGACTGTTCCAGATATTGCTCATAATAATGCTGGCATGAGTTTAGCTGCATCTGAGTTTTTACTAGAAGATCTTTAGGCAGTATTCCTATCAATGAATTCGTCAGCTGCGTTATAAATTTTGATCTTTCTATCTTCATTCATTCTATCAAGGGATTTCAGCATCAATCCTAGCCTAGGATTTTTAGCAAAAAAACCTCTATTATTTTCTATGAACCTCCAATATAGACCATCCACTGCATCACACCATTCACCTTTTTTATAATTTGACATTCTGAGCATGTAACTTGATCCACAAATATAGGGTTTAGTTGAAAATATTCCTCCATCAGCATATGTACCCATTCCATATACATTTGGAACCATGACCCAGTCCGCGGAGTCAACATACATTTCCATAAACCATTTATAAATTTCATTTGGCTTAATATTTGATAAATTCATTAAATTAGAAATTATCATCAGCCTATTAATATGGTGGGTATAGCCTGTACTTGCAGATTCTTGAATTGCATCATCAAGTAGAGGAATTCCAGTTTCGCCTGAGTACCAATTTTCGTTCAGGCTATTGCTATGTGCCCAAAAGTTCATTTCTTTGTATTGAGGCATGTTCTCCCAATAGACTCCTCTAATAAACTCCCTCCAACCAAGAATTTGTCTTACAAAGCCTTCTAATGCATTGATTGGTATCCCATGTTCTTTTTTATTGTAGTGACTAATAGCATCAACTATACATTCCATAGGATCCAGCAATCCAGAATTGATATAGGGGGATAGCAGAGAGTGAAAGAGAGTGGTATTTTCTTTATCAATTGCATCTTGAAAATCACCAAATGATCGAAAGTAATTATATAAAAAATTTTTTAATTGTTTCCTAGCCTCAGTATGGGTAACCGCCCAATTGAAATTCTCTAAATTTCCTGGCGAATTTGGAAAGCAATTTTCTACTTCAACCATTGTTGATATTGTTATTTCATCAGATTTAAGTTTTTGCCTCGGTTTTGGTAGCTCCTTTAATTTTGAGATGCTTTTTTGATTTTCTTTATCAAAATTCCACTTACCACCTAAGGGTTTGTTATCTTCCATAAGAAGGCTATATTTTTTCCTTAGCCAACGATAATAGTATTCTTGTACAAGTGATTTTTTATCCTTCGACCACTCTGAAAATCCATCAATGGAATCAATAAACTTTCTATCTGGATGAATTTTTAGTTCTACATTATGCTTTGAGCAAAAGAACATAAGTTGAGTTAAGATCCCGTGATCACTGGGTTGTGTTACATGCAAAAAATCAAATTCAATTTTATTATGCAGTGCCTCTAATTCATGCATTAAATCAGTATTTCTATCTTTAGAAATTTTAATATGAATAATATTTTTAAAATCTTTTTCTAAATCTTTTTTCCAGTGTCTTAAAGCAGAAATCAGCAACACTAATTTATGTTTGTGATGCCTCAGTTGATAGAAGGTATCGCATGGTTCATATAATAATAGGGTGTCAGAGTTAGAGATGCTTGTAAGGACTTCATTATTTGTTGATAAATCATCCGGAAAAATTAATCCCATCTGCTTCATAATCTATTCTCAGTTAAATATTTGCCTAATTCAGTTCCAGAAATATATGCTGATTCAACGCGCGGCGAAAGATTCCAATCACCAATTGCAAAGGCGTCTTCAGAAACACATGTATATTTACCATTAAGGTTTGATCGGCTGCATAAAGCATACTTCCATCTGAAAATTCCTGCATGAATAATTTCATATTTTCCATTAATTATATTTCTAACACCATGCTCAGAACGATTTTGAATTATTGAGTCAGAATCATTCATCATCGCTAAGCTAGCCTTTGGTGAAAATTGTAATATCCAGGTCTCTTGATTTTTTTTATTATAAAATTTACTTGTTCCAAGCCATGAAATATCTTCATTGGTATTTTTATAAGCAGTATGTTCGCAAATAGGACTCTCAGTTAATTTCATTCCTAATGATATACAAGGGCTAAATATTGCTTCATGTTTTATTTCAGACTGAAAGACTTCCTTTGCCTGGGGAAGAGGAAGACTGGAGATGATAATATCGTACGATTCCTTTTTACCCGAGTCAAAATATACTAACTTTTTTTCTTCATCTATTTTTAATGCTTTTTGATTGAAGTATATGGTTAAGTGTTTATGATGATTTTTAAGAAGACTATGCATACCATCTTTTGCAACAAAATAGCCTTTAGTTTCAATTTCAGAGTTCATACTTACATCAAAAACGGATCCTAGAAAATTAATCGCATGATTTTGCTTTAAAAATTCTTGAAAAGAGCTTGTTTGTGCTGAACAGAATTGCGCTCCAAAATGAAATAATCCATCGGGCAATGTTTTTGCGCAAAGCCTTCCACCAACTCCTCGTGATTTTTCATAAATATGCACATCAAAATTATTGTGAAGGCTAAGAGCGCAAGCAATCCCGCTCATGCCAGCTCCCAAGATAATAATCTTAGGTTTAGTAGGCATTGTTAAGAGCTTTGTTTATATATGACCCCATCCTTCATAACAAAACTCACATTTTTAACTGTAGTTATATCTTCAATAGGATTTTTTTTAACAGCTATTATGTCAGCAAGCATTCCAGGTTTTATTTGACCTAACTGATCCTCTACTCTGAGAAGTTTTGCAGTTTCAATTGTCGCACTTTTTAAAGCGTCTTTATTGGACATACCAGCATTTGTCATGAGAATGAATTCCTGCCAATTATCTCCATGTGCAGAAACACCCGAATCAGTACCAAAGGCTATTTTTACACCAGCTTTATATGCTTCAGCAAAGGTTGATTGGATTTGAGGGCCAATTTTTTCTGCCTTGGGTTTAACAAGCGCTGGAAAGAAATTAGGGATCTTAGCTTTTTCAGCCACCCAATCACCAGCCATAATAGTGGGCACATAGTAGGTACCTCTGGCTTTCATTAGATCCATAACTTCTTGATCCATATAGGTTCCATGCTCTATTGAATTGATGCCTGCTATAACAGCTCTTTTCATACCTTCTTTTCCATGGGCGTGAGCTGCTGTCCATAGACCATAATCATTGGCTGTGGTTACGATAGCAAAGAGCTCTGCATCCGTGAATTGTGGATTTTCACCAGATTTAGCAACGCTCAAGACACCCCCGGTAGCAGTAATTTTTATTCCATCTGTTCCATCCTTGTATCTCTGTCTTACAGCTTTTATAGCTTCCTCTGGGCTATCGATGACACCTTCTTCAGGAGAAGGGGGTGCGTAGTTATCCTTTGGCATTCCATTGGTTGGATCTCCATGGCCGCCAGTAGTAGCGATCGTTTTGCCTGATGTAAAAATTCTGGGACCAATTGCTAAACCTTGTTTGATTGCCTCTCTTAGTGAAATAGTTTCCATCCCACCATCACCAAGATTTCTTACCGATGTAAACCCAGCCATTAATGTTTTTGTTGCTGCATTTGCAGCAAACAGAGCTCTATATTCAGGCTCAACCTTTGATTGCCTTTCTGCTTTTGGAACATATTCTTGAGCCAAATGGACATGCATATCCATAAATCCTGGTAAAACATAGGATTGCTTTAAGTCAACAACCTCATCATCTTTTTTTGGTGCTGCATAACCCTTAGTTACCTCAGATATTTTATTGCCTACAATTCTAATGGTTACAGCTTTGCTCATCTCTCCATTATTCGTGTTCAGCAAGTTTCCAACATGCAGCAGAGTATCTGCATTGGCAAAGCCAGAGATTAACAGCACGAACAACAAATCAATTTTTTTCATATTTTTCATATTTTGTTTATATTTAACAATACTACCTTACAAAAGAACTTAAAAGATTATCAAAAATAACCATTTATTGATGGATATCAATAACTTTTGAATTTAGCTCCAGTCCATTTTTATCATGAATTGAGACAGTAATTTTATTTTTACTTGGTTCAATATTTAGAACCCCAAAATTTTTAACAGGATATATTTTATCTATAAGCAAAGGATCAGTCTCTATATTTTTTGATGCAGATTTATTTAATGAAGAAGCAGTAATTTCAACAAAATTTTTATTTTTATAAATTCCTGATTTATGCCTATCACCACTGATTGCAATAATTGTACTTTTTTTTGCAGCATCAGCTATTAATTTCAGCAATCTTTTTCGCTCTAAAGGAAAATTATTCCATTTTTCATAGGGATGATTTGTAGCTAAAATTTGAATGGAGGAAAGAATCACAATGATATCTGCGGTAGAGTTAGATATTGATGATTCCAACCAGAGCCATTGATCTTGACCAAGAATAGTTGCTTCATAATCATTGTTTTGTTTATAAGCATTTTTTTTACCCTTTAGCTTTGATCTAAAGTATCTCGTATCTAAGCCAATTATTTCTACCTCAGCCCCTTCGATTTGTTTGGACTTTTTAAAATAAATACCTTCTCTAATTCTTCTTTGATCAGAATTAGGGATATTCCAGAAATTCAAAAAAATTTTTTCAGCTTCTTTTTTTAAAGAATAATCTCCACCTCCATCATTAAGGCCAAAATCATGATCATCCCATATTGCTAATATTTCTTTCCCATCCATTAGCCATTTAGGTAATCTAGTTTTCTGCATTGCATAGGCTTTCTTCATCTTTGTTAGCTTGCCGCTGGGCATATCTCCGTAGACGTTATCTCCCAGAAATATAAAACCATCAACATGTTCTTTTTTAATAGATGACCAAATATCCTGCTCAAAATCTTGATCTAAGCATGAGCCTAATCCATATTTATACGCAGAAACATATGTTGGCATAATCATAACTAGGAATAAATATATAACTGGTATGCATATATAACTTTTCATAATATTATTATCTCATTGTTTAAATATAATCTATCTAAATTGAAGCTCTTTATTCCTTTTATATGCGCTGCTTTACTTATAAGTTGCCAAGGAGATTCAAAAAATTCTAATTTGGAATTAAGTAATTTTATTAAACCAGAATATTCTTTTAAAGAGTCATTATTAAATTGTAAGTTGGTCGACGGTAAAACTCTTAACTCTGTTGAAAGATTTATACCAAAATTTGTTGATAGTTTTATAAAGATGGGCGAGGGAACAGAGGAGTTATATTTCTTGTTTCCTATTGAGGGGGATCAAACTGATACTCAAGTCTTTGAGGTATTATTGAAGCATTCCGATCCTGCTTCCTTGGATAGATTAAATCTTACCCTAACAACATTAAGCTTTAATAACATCGCAACCTGTGCAAGCTCTTCAGTTTCAAGTAGATCCATGTGGCTGACAAATCAAACCATACTGACATCACCTGTAATTTCAGAAATATTAGAGTGTAAATATATAGACGAATTTAATTACGCAACCATGAAATTAGTCCTTGAACAATTTACAGATGCGTTAATCAAAAATAATTCACAAGTAGATATTCTTTACTCAGAAGAAGACCCATCCACTAGTAAATTTTATTGGACAAATATTTTTTCTACACTGGAATCTCGGCAAAATTTTGTAGAATCTTGGCAAGCTTTGGAAATTAGCAAAGAGATGCAAGAATTATTGCTAGAACAATCTATTTGTCAGTCCTCTCAAATCTATCGTCGGTACCAGGTCTTGTAATTTAAAAATGCGACATCTCTTCAGCTATTTTTTTAACTCCATTGCTGACAGTCTCAACAAATGCAAAAGGGAGAATACCATGAATAATGCCAATGAGCCCAAGGGCAATTAAAACTAACGATACCTTAAAAACTCTTAATCCATGAGAGAGATAATTTATATTAGTTTTTTTCAGATGATGAAAATCGAATTTCATGACTAATCTTAAACTAATTCATTAAAAATGTTTAAGAAAATTTAAATGACCTTTTAATTCTCTTAAGATTACTATAAAGATAGTGTAATATACGATCTCTTCAAAGAGCGGCATTAGTATAATGGCTAGTATATCTGCCTTCCAAGCAGATGGTCCGAGTTCGAATCTCGGATGCCGCACCAATTTTTAATTATTAAATTAACTCCTCCAATGTGCTAGTCTATTAGATAGAAACATGGAGGATATATATGAGATATTTAATTTTAATACCTTTGTTAATTTTTGCTTCATCATCTTTTGCTACATCTGAGCAATATGTTGTTAGAACCGAAGCAACGTTTTGTAAGTATAAACCTGGAAAAGGTTATGACGATGTAATTAAGCATGCAAAGAAATATGAAAAATTTTTAAGAGCTAACGGCCTTCAATACTCTAAAACGATTTTTACCCCTGTCATTGCAGGGCTTACCAGTGATCATGATTATGTTTTATGGGGCACTTGGCCTAATGGAGAGGAGATGTACAAAGAGTATGGGGCATTTTTAAATGATTACGATGCGAAGGGTTCTCAGAATCCTGGTATATGTGAACGTAATGTTGCTTTTTTTAATACAGCTGCGTTACACATGAGAATCCCTCTTGATGAGCGAGATAAAATTCAGATGGTTGATTTTAGATCATGCAAATTCACTGAGAATGCGTCTTGGGAAAAAATACTAAAGCTTGCTGTTGATAATGAAGAAGCAAATATTAAGCTTGGCAGGGATGGTTTTGGGGTTCATTATCTGAGACCATACCGTGGATTCGCAGATGCTAATCCTTTTGATATGATGACAATGACTCATTATTACCATCGAGACAAAAGAGCGGAAGCAACAAAAACTTATCCAGCAATTAGAGACTATAGAAGGGATAATGGCTTTGGAGAGAGATGGAGAGAAAATATTGAATCATGCTCGCCTAATAATCTTTATGCCATGGAATGGATATACGATACAAGCAATTAAAAGTAAGTGCTAAAAAAAAGAGAGGCTAGCCTCTCTTTTTTTTAATATAAGATTTTTTATCAAACTCAAATGCTAAAATATAGCAATGTTGATTAAAACCGTTTCATCGCCAATTGGTTTCTTTAATGCTGTTTATAGTGATAAGGGGCTCAAGAAATTATCCTTTCTTGGTCGAAATCGATCTGGGCATCCAAGTGATCTAAAATTACAAAAGAGCATAGATGGTTTTTTTTCTCCAAAGGGTCTGAAATCTATGCCGCAAATTGATCTTCAGGGCACAGATTTTCAGTTACTGGTCTGGAATGCTTTGTGTTCTATACCAAGAGGAAGAACAGCGTCATATTTAGCGATTGCAAAAAAGATTGGTTTACCAAATGCATCAAGAGCAGTTGGTACAGCATGTAAATCAAACCCTATCCCTTTATTTGTTCCATGTCATAGAGTGATAAAAAAAGATCAATCTGTTGGGAAATTTGCATTAGGCGTTCATAATAAAAAATTCTTATTGACTATGGAGAGTATCTAAGATGATTATCTACGAGACTATCATTGAATGTCTTAATAGAGAATTTGTTGTCGAGCATTTATTCTTAAAAAATGAGAGCTCTATGCATAATGTACCTCCCAATTCTGAATCTCACTTTAAACTTGTGATTGTTTCAAACAATTTCAATGAAATGTCAAAGGTGAAGAGGCATCAATCTATATACTCTTCGTTAAACAATGTAATGAATAAGATTCATGCCTTGTCTATTCAAGCATTTACAATTGATGAATTTAAAAATAACCCAGTGATATTAGATTCACCAGACTGTTCTAAAAAATAATTTTCTTATGAAGAGCATTTTTCAATTTATCTTAAAAAAACCAAAGCTTGTAATGGTTTTTATAGCCACCATTTTTTTCTCAGCTGCAATTGGCCTTCAGAACTTTAAGCTTGATGCATCTTCTGATGCTTTGGTTATAGAAGGGGATGAAGCCTTCAAAATTTATAGGGAAACAGGCAAAATATTTGGTAATTCAGATTTCTTAATTATTACCTTTACACCAGAATCTAATTTATTCGCACCTGAATCTCTAGCAACTATTAAAAATCTTTCTACTGCACTTGAGAAGCTTCCCACCGTAGATTCTGTTTTAACTATCTTAGATGCCCCAATCTTTTTTCAACCAAAAGTGCCACTTGCTGATTTGATGGATAACATAAAAACTCTTGAAACAGAGGGTATCGATCTTAATTCTGCCAAGGAAGAAATTTTAAATAATCCAGTTTACTCAGAACTTATTATTAGTCCCTCTGGGAATACCACTGCAATACAGATCACTTTGCGCGAAAACCCTTTATATAGAGATTTAATTAACAAAAGATATTACCTGCTAAATTTTAAAGCCCGTTCATCAGCGCTGAATTCAGATCTTCGTGAAATTAATCAACAGATTTCTCAGATCAATGATGAAGAAGCAATTCAACGAGCACATCTAATAGCTAAAGTTAGACAACTTTTAAAATCAAATAGTGATAAAGGAACTTTATTTTTAGGCGGCGCATCCATGATAGCCACTGACATGATGAGTTTTATTAAATCAGATTTAGCTGTTTTTGGTGGAGGTGTTGCGATAGTCTTCTGTTTAATGCTGTACTTATTTTTTCAAAATATTTGGTTTGTAATTCTTCCATTAGGCAATGCATTTGTTACAACAGCCTTTACAGCTAGTGTTCTTGGGTTAATGAATTGGAAAATAAGCGTTATTTCGTCTAATTTTATTGCTCTTTTATTGATTCTAACTATCTCATTAACGGTTCATATACTTGTTAGGTTTACCGAGATCTCACGTAGTTCAGATTCTGTCGATGACGCTATTTACAAGACCTTAAATCAGATGCTTATGCCTTGTTTATTAGCAGCATTAACCACTGCGATAGCTTTTCTTTCATTAATTATGGGTGACATAAAGCCTGTGATTGAATTTGGCAAGATGATGTCAGTTGGAATGTTTTTTGCGTTTATTTTTACAT
>Ga0315322_10004510_pt1 | contig 10715 bp, 9 predicted proteins | sample M110021515metaG_FD_203461 | JGI IMG/M metagenome (GOLD analysis project Ga0315322, IMG submission 203461) | Ammonia-oxidizing marine archaeal communities from Monterey Bay, California, United States - M1 100m 21515 | ecosystem: Environmental > Aquatic > Marine > Intertidal zone | place: USA... | reverse complement strand
GAGTATTAATGCCTACCCTTGCTGCCATGCTGGTAGTGCTAACATTGTTTGTCCTGACCTTGGATAATGCAATTATTGGTATTCGTTATTATTTGGTACCTGACTTCAGTCGGATTGAACTTTCTGTAATTAATGGGGCTCTGAGCCAGGCTTTCTTTTCGCTTTCGTTGGGAATGGGAATCTTGATTACTTACGGCTCCTATTTTAGTCGTGAAGATAATATTGCCCAATCAACGCGCATGGTAGCGATAGCTGATACATCGATCGCATTTTTTGCTGGCTTACTCATTCTTCCTGCTATTTTCGCTTTTGATCCCAATACCAATACCGATGATCTCTCTACTTCTAGTATCGGTTTGATCTTTAGCTTCTTGCCGCAAATATTTTTGTCAATGCAAGCCGCGGTGGGTTATACCGGTGCAAGTGTTGTAGCAATTGTTTTCTTTACTTTGGTATTTTTTGCGGCGCTGACTTCTCTAGTTTCTATTATAGAAATTCCAATCTCGTGCTGGATCGACGAATTGAAACTGTCCCGTAAGAAGGCAGTCGGGCTGCAAGCATTTTTGTTAACTCTATTCGCTATCCCCGCTGTAATGTCTCTAGGCATCTCAGATTTTTTTACTAATTTCACCAACTACGGGGGCACGACTAAGTCATTTTTTGATCTGGTTTCTGATGTGTTCTACGAGACGATATTGCCTTTTGTTGGTTTTACAGTTTGCATTTTCTGCGTCTATCGCTGGAAGGTCAGTGGTTTGAAATCAGAATTAGTTAAGGGTGATGAAAGTTATGATGGCTCGATGCTTGAAAAATACATCAATTTTTCATTGGGCACTGTAATCCCTGTTGTTCTTTTGTTGGTGTTCATCAGTACTGTTGCGCAAATCTATTTCGCCTAGTTTTTGTCGCTGGTTTTAATTTATGGCATGCATTCATCGCAGTGCTCTTGTGCAATTCTCATCAGAGCAGATGTTCGATTTAATCAATGACATTGAAAAGTACCCAGAGTTTATGCGCGGGTGTAAGTCGGCGACGGTTATCAGCCAAAATGAGAATGAATTGATTGGCCAACTCTGTTTGGCAAAAGCAGGAATAAACCAGAAATTCACCACGCGAAATATTTTGAAACGTCCGCGCTCTATTGAAATGGGTTTGATTGAAGGCAACTTTAAGAATTTCACTTGTCAATGGACTTTTGAGGCGCTGGCTCTAGACGCTTGTAAGGTGTCGCTGCAAATGGATTTCGAATTTGATTTTGGTTTAGTTGATTTTGCTGCAGAGAAACTTCTTAGCTCTTCTGCAAATAGTTTGGTTGATTCATTAGTGACTCGTGCCAAGCAGGTTTATGGATGATGAGTCAAGAAGAAGCAAATCAGCAAAGCTTAAACGTCGAAGTGGCTCACGCCACGCCGAAAAAGCAACTTGTTATTAAACTTCGAGTTCCTCAAGGGACTACCGCTTTGGAGGCTATTAATCTTTCAAAGATTCTAGATGAATTTCCTGGCATTAAACTTGAAAAAGATACGATTGGGATTTTTTCTAAACCCCTTGATGGGAAAGCACGGCACACTCCGGATCAGTGTCTTTTGCAAGATCTGGATCGTGTGGAAATATACCGCCCTTTGCTTATAGATCCGAAAAAGCCAGAGTTGAGCGGGCATCTAAAAAAGCAAGCATGAAACCTAAGGGAAGCGCTTAAGTAGAATCGAAAGCAAAAGCTATTCCGAAACTGCCAAAGAAGGTGTAACCCTGCTTTATCTAAACCTGTACTTCACGCATAATCACTGCACATAAGCTGAGTTCTATCCGAGCGAAAACTAGGCATGACGAAGAAACAAAAAGAATCTCTGCTGAAACGCATCGAGAAAGGCCTCTACGAATACTATGTAACACCGTATCGTCGATCCTTTGCGCGTGCCCAGCGGGATGAAGATGACTTATTTATGTTGTTAGTATTTGCTGAAAGCATGGGGCTGCCTAATCCTGCCGCCTACTATACTCTTGAGCTGCTTCCTCTTGTTTATGATCGGTTTCATGAATGGCATAAGCGTATGGGTATGGAGCGCTCACCATTGGATCATATCGGGTGCTGTTAGATCTCGCGCAGTCTAAAAAGATTCTTTTTTTCGGTGGCAAAGGCGGTGTCGGAAAGACAACGATTTCCTCGGCAACAGCTATCGCAAGAGCAAACGTCGGCGGTAAAGTCTTATTGGTGTCTACTGATCCTGCTCATAATCTTGGACATTTATTCGATCGCCCTATTGGTTCACAACCTGTTCGAATTACGGCAGGCCTGGATGCTCTAGAATTAGATCCAGGAGAAACTATAGAAAAGCATTTGAAAGAGATATCCTCCTCGCTTCATAAGATGATGCCGCCAAACCTTTATGGTGAAGTAGATAAACACGTCGCCCTATCGCGGGATGCGCCTGGTATGCATGAAGCCGCCCTGTTGGAGCGAATGGCTGATGTTATTGAAGAAGGGTATGACGATTATGATTTAATTGTGTTTGACACGGCACCTTCGGGTCATACTGCAAGGTTAATGGTCCTGCCTGAAATGATGTCAGCTTGGACGGAAGGTTTAATAAAGCGCAGGGAAAAGGCAGATCGTTTCGCTGAGTTTGTGCGTGAGTTAGGACAAGATTCTTCCATGGAAGATAAGACAATAGGTGGTGCGACTAGTAAAGAGCAAGAGCGGGAGAGTAAAATTCGACAAATCTTGCTTAGGCGCAGGCATAAGTTTACCCACTTGCGGGAACGCATAGCCAATGAGGATGAGACTTCCTTCATTATCGTTTTGGCCGCTGAACGTCTTCCAGTTCTCGAGACGATAGAGCTACATGATCAATTAATGAAGGCAAATGTATCGATTTCATGCCTTGTCGTTAATAAAAGGGCACCTTCTGACAGTGGCGATTTTATGGAGGAACGCAGAATTCAAGAAGAGGTACATCTAAAAACTTTGTCTGAATCGCTGCCTGAATCTGAGCGCCACGATATATATTTGCAGCCACATGACGTGGTGGGTATAGCTGCTGTGGAGCAACTTGCAAAGCAACTTCAGTAAAAATTAACCTTGACGTTTTTGAAATAGAATCTAATAATAAGCTAATGTTTACCACCAAAATTAAGAATTCAGCGGCAAAAGTAGCGCATAGATTGCGAGGTTTATCTGCTCGCTACCTATCACCTTTCTTGCTGACTTTCTTATTTACTTTCGTTCAAGGTGCTGGATTAGTCCATAACCATGACGGTGATCTGCAACAGCAATTTGACTGTAACATCTGTTTAAAAAGCGGTTCAAACAATGAACTCGCCAGTAGTACAGAGCATTCTTTCAATTTCCAAAGGCTTTCAGTCGAATTTTCAGAGTCAATAGCGCTGGCCCCGCTCTATCGGATAGTTCCTACCAAGTCTCGCTCTCCTCCTAACGCATAACTCAAAAATTTATTTTTTAATATTCGTTACATAACGTGTCTGCTCGTATAGGGCGGCCATGTTTTTTAGCTAATTTCATAGAAAAGTTATTCGTATAGGTGCAACCGATGGAACTGCCTTTTAGACGTTCAAAACTATCAATATGTATAGGTGTAATTTTAACCACGGGCTATCAAGTAAATGCTGCTGAACAAGCCCATAACGAAGATATGTTAGAGGAGATTGTTGTTACTTCAGCGTTTGGGACGTCTGAAGCAGAGACGGCTATGCCTATAGGTATTCTGGCCGGTGAGGCGCTTAGAGAGAAAGTCGCCAATTCTCTAGGAGACACGCTTAGAAATGAAATCGGGGTAGCGGTTGCTTCATTTGGTACCGGTGTTGGTCAGCCCATTATTCGAGGTCAGGGTGGAAACCGAGTTAGGGTACTTGAAAACAGCGTTGGTGTGTTAGACGCTGCTGCTGTGAGTCCCGATCATGCTAATGGGGTTGAAGCGCTAGTAGCTGATCGAATTGAAGTTGTTCGCGGGCCCGCCACACTTCTTTATGGCAGCGGTGCAGTCGGCGGTGTCGTGAATGTCATTGATAATCGAATTCCTACTCGTCTTACTGAAGAAACTGAGTTCCAGATTGAGCAGAGCCATAACTCGGTTAACGATGAGGACAAGACTGTTTTTCGCTTGGACGCATCAAGTGGGTCTTTTGGTTTTCATCTCGATGGCTATAAAAGAAAAAGTAATAATGTTGAGATAGATGGTTTTGCTATTGACGAATTTGCTATGGAGGAATTGGAAGAGCATATCGAAGAGACTCTCGGCATGCATCACGACGATCACGACGATCACGACGATCACGACGATCACGATGACCATGAAGAAGAATTCACCAACACAAACGGATTCATCGGTAATTCTGATTCGAAGGCATCAGGCGGTACTGCGGGCTTTTCATATATTACTGATCGCGGTTTTGTCGGTTTCTCGGTAAGTGAATTAGATAATGAGTATGGCCTTCCTCCTGGCACCCACTCTCATGGCCATCATGAAGAAGATCACGACGACGATCACGACGACGATCACGACGACGATCACGACGACGATCACGACGACGATCACGAGGAAGGCCACGAAGAAGTGGAGTTCGTTCGACTGGATCTTGAACAGACTCGCTATGATTTCAAGAGCGGATTAAGTTTTACTAGTGGCTGGGTCGAAAGCTTAAGCGCCGATATCGCTTTGACCGATTACCAGCACGGCGAGATTGAATATTTTGAAGACGGGGGTAGTGAGGTAGGGACGCTTTACGAATCTAAGGGTTACGATAGTCGGTTTACTCTTACCCACGCACCCGTGGGAGATTGGACTGGTGTCTGGGGGCTGCAATTGTCAGATACAGAATTTAGCGCCACTGGAGAGGAAGCTTTCATCCCAAAATCAGACATAACTTCAGTTGGGCTATTTGCCTTGGAGCGATTCAGCGGCACGAATTACACTTTTGAGATAGGCGCACGTTATGAAGATAACGAAGTTGATGCAGGGTTGGCTTGTGATTATGACGACTCATCATCTAGCATCAGCAGCAGCGTACTTTATGATGTGAACGACGAGTCAAATTTCTTGGTTGGTATTTCCCGTTCCGAAAGAGCCCCTCGGACTGAGGAGCTATTTTCAAATGCCGCTAACGTTGAAAGTCCATGTGCTCTCATTGATCACGACGATCACGACGATCACGACGATCACGACGATCATAATGACGAGTTGGTCTTGCATGCAGCGACTAACCTGTTGGAGATCGGAAATGCAAATCTTGACTCAGAAACATCTAATAACTTCGAGATTGGCTATCGAAAGCACTCAGGATCATGGACCGGCGAGATAAGCGCTTACTATAACAATATAGATGACTTCATCTTTTTGGATATTACCGGCGAAGAAGTCGAAGAGCAGATGGTTGCTCGGTATACCGCGCGCGATGCAACATTTAAGGGAATTGAGGCACAAGTTAGCTATAACATATTTGAGTCTTCGGAAACTAATGCAGTGCTGACTGTTTTTGGTGATATGGTAGAAGCAGAATTTGACAAAGGCGGCAACGTTCCAAGGATACCCTCATCGAAATTAGGTGCAGAGATTCGTTATTTTGGTAACGATTGGAGCGCACATGTGCATGTAACTCGTCACGGAGAGCAAAATGATGTCGGTCGTCTAGAACTGGAAACGGATGGCTATACCCTTCTTTCAGTCTATGCGGATTATCACTTGCAAGTTGGAGCTCAGAGCGAGGTAAAACTTTTCGTTCGAGGTGACAATTTACTTGACGAGGAGATTAGAAATCATACTTCGTTGCTTAAAAACTATGCGCCAGACCCTGGAAGAGCGATAACGCTAGGATTGCGTTACGAGTTTTAGTTAGTGGTTTCCTCTTCTTGACTCCCGCCTGCGGTTGCGTCTGCAACCGCGGACGGGATGAAGTCGCCTTCGAAGCTAACTAATTGGTCATCGATGAAAAATACAGAGAGGCGTTCCTGTCCACGTTCACCGCCACCGGGTTGAAAGCTGTAGATGTAATCCCACCGATCTTGATGGAATGGGTCTCGAACAAGCGGAGTGCCCATGACGAAAGTAACCTGCCGTTTCGACATACCAGGACGTAATTGGTCGACCATTTCTTGAGTGATGACGTTCCCCTGAGGGATGGATATTTTGTAAACGCCGGGAAAATCCATTGATCCAATATTATTGCAGCCCAGTAATGCGCTGCATAATGAGATAGCTAGTATTTGCTGGATCAGTTTTTCCATATTGCCGAAAGACTTGTTTGGGTCTCGCTTTCCTAAGTGCTCTTATCTGGGCATAATACCTTACCTAAATAGGTAGGAAAACTGCGCATTTCTTGATGATTGAACTAATTCGGTTCAAAGTACGAATCCTAAACTTAGTTTTCTATAGTGTTAAAAACCTACAATCTTGAATTCTAAAGCTTATCCCTGATATTTGAGAGCCTGATATGACGACTGAAAACCAGGAATTACGTAAAGCGGGCTTAAAGGTCACTTTACCCAGAGTAAAGATTCTTCAAATTCTGGAAAATTCCGTTAATAAACACATGAGCGCTGAAGACGTTTATAAGGCGCTGATTGAAGCCGACGAAGATGTGGGCTTGGCAACGGTATATCGAGTACTTACACAGTTTGAAACAGCGGGTTTAGTCATGCGCCATCATTTTGAAGGTGGTCATTCCGTATTTGAGTTGACCCCAGTAGACCATCACGATCATATTGTTTGCAATAAGTGCGGTCGCGTCGAAGAATTTTATGATGAAATTATTGAAGCGCAACAAGATAAGATCGCTGAGAAATATGATTTTGAGATTACTGACCACAGTATGTATCTGTATGGGATTTGCGGCAGTTGTCAAAAGAACGATGCTTAAGCTGTATCTCTAATTTGCGTCATTAAATTAGCAAAAATCTAACTCGAAGCTACCATCTTTTCTGCATGCGCAAGCGATTCCTCACTAAAGTCATTACCACCTAACATTCGAGCAATTTCTTTCACTAGTCGGTCACCATGTAATTCTTCTATCTGAGTCAGCGTCGATTGCTTCTCACTACTTTTGCTGACAAAGAAGTGATGATGACCTTGGCCCGCAACTTGAGCTTGATGGGTTACGCAGAGAATCTGTGTTTTCTCACCGAGGCCTCGCAATAATTCACCTACAACTATCGCAACACCGCCCCCGATGCCCACATCGACTTCGTCGAAAACTAAACTGGGTATTTGCGACGTTTGCGCGGTAATTACTTGTATCGCGAGGCTGATCCGAGACAACTCACCACCAGAAGCAATTTTCGCCAGTGGTTTTGCATCTTGCCCTGGGTTGGTGCTGACCAGGAATTCGATAGTCTCCAGCCCACTTATGGATGGATCACTGCCTTCTGTGGCGGCAAGACTAACTTCTAATAGGGCATGAGGCATTTCCAATTCTTGCAGCTGTTTGTTAATTTGATTGGCAAGTTCTCTTGCACCTTTGTGGCGTTGCTCACTTATTTGTTTGGCGATAGTAGCGAACTGTGCCCTCAATAAGCTGTCATTGGCAGAGAGTTTCTCTAGCTCTTCATCAGAGTTTTGAAAGCGACTCAATTGTGCCCTGAGGTCAGCAATGATTTTAGTGAGTTCGGCAGGTTTTACTTTGTGCTTACGGGCAATAGTGTGAAGATCGCTTAGACGCATATTAACTTGTTCCAACCTTTCAGGGTTGGCTTCAAATTCGTTCTGAAATGAACATAAATCAGACACGGCCTCGCCTAGTTGAATTTCTGAAGATTCTAGTAACCCAATGATGGCGTCAATGCGACTAGTCTTGCTAGGTAATTCTCGTAAAGCAGCAAGTGCGGAGTGAACAAGGGACAGAACGGACTGATCTTCATTCTCCTGGCAAAGTGTTAATGCAGTGCTGACACCTGATAAAGTTTCATCGGCACTGTTCAAACTCTTAAACTCAGCTTCCAGTGAGGCAACTTCATTCTCACCGAGGTTTAATTCATCCAGTTCATAGAGTTGATAGGCTAGTAGTTGGGTTTGGGCTGAATATTCCTCAGACTGGTTGGTCAGCTCATGCATCTCTCGAAAGTTCTGTTGCCACTGTTTAAAAGTAGACGACAACTTGTCGCGGATTTTTTTATCGACACTGAATTCGTCCAACAGTCGTTGGTGCGTCAGCCGTTGTAATAGTGATTGGTGTTCGTGCTGGCTGTGAATATCTAACAGCATTTCTCCAAGAGTCTTCAGGTTTGCCATAGTTACCGAAGAGTCGTTTATATAGCCTTTAGAGCGTCCATCAGCATTTACTACACGACGTAAGATGCAGTTTTTAGAGTCATCTAATGTGAGATCATTCTCTTGCAACCACTGTTTTGCTTCTTCAATGTGACTAGTGTCGAATTCAGCACAGATGTCTGTTTTGTTGGCACCGCTGCGAATCACAGTCTTGTCCGCGCGATCACCAAGAGTAAGGCCAAGTGCACCCAAAATGATCGATTTTCCTGCACCAGTCTCACCAGTTATCACTGACATACCAGGTTGGAACTCTATTTCGAGTCGATCAACGGTGGCGTAATTCTGTATGGAAAGCTGCTGCAGCATAGGTATAAAGTATATTGGATCAATCTTCGGATGACAGCCAAATTATCTTGAGAAAAAACCTCATTGGGGTGCTTGAAATTGGCGGCCCCAGCCCCATATCGGGGACAGTGAAAAGAGACACTTCATAATTTGGGAAGCCGGATAGGCAAGCCTTTGAAAGTATTATAAAAAATATTAACCAATCTCAGAGGGTAGTATGAGTAAAACCACTCCAGAAGATAGGGCTGAAGCGGATCAGGATAACGAGATTCAGACTCCAGTTCAGTCAGAGTCAGCTATAACCGAGGATCTGGTTGATAGTGGCGATCCACAAAACTCGGAACAAAGCGGTTCCTCAGAAGATTTAAGCGTGGAACAGGCTCTGGAGAAACTGGCTGCAGCCCAACTAACAGCGGAAAATGCCAAAGATGACCTGCTGCGAGTGCAGGCAGAAATGCAAAATCTGCGCAGGCGCACAGAGCAGGATATCGAAAAAGCCCATAAATATGGGCAAGAAAAATTCAGTATTGAACTGCTCTCCGTCATGGATAACTTGGAGCGGGCACTTACCGCGGCATCAGAGCATGAAGACGATTCTGTGAAAGCGATTTATGATGGCGTTGATCTGACCCTAAAGAGTTTTGTTGACTGCTTCAGCAAGTTCAATATCGAAACCCTGGATCCGCTAGGAGAACCGTTTGACCCACAAATCCATCAAGCCATGGGCATGCAGGAAAACCCTGATGTTGAACCAAACACCGTGATAGCAGTAATGCAGAAAGGTTACACGCTGTATGGCCGAGTGATCCGACCTGCAATGGTAATGGTGGCTAAGGAACCAAGTTTGAAGGTCGACGAGGAAGAATAGAGCGGTGGGTTGGTCAGCCTCGATACAAGCACATAATTTTGCAGGAAATTTGCCTGAGCCGCTTGAAATACGTGGAATCGGGCCAATATTCACAACCAAGGCATTAGTAAGACGAAAGTAGGGCCCATGAGAGGCCAAAGCGAATTAAAAGTTGAGAGAAAACACTACTTTTAAGCCAGGAATTAAGTGGAGAAATGAATAATGGGTAAGATAATCGGTATCGACTTGGGAACTACTAACTCCTGCGTCGCAGTGATGGACGCTGGCGAAGCCAAAGTCATTGAAAATGTAGAAGGAGATCGAACCACTCCCTCAATTATTGCTTACAGCAGTGATGGTGAAACGTTGGTTGGGCAGCCAGCCAAACGTCAGGCTGTAACAAATCCTGATAATACGCTGTTTGCGATCAAGCGATTGATTGGACGCCAGTTCGATGATGATGTTGTACAAAAAGACATCAAGATGGTGCCCTACAAAATTATCAAAGCTGATAACGGTGATGCTTGGGTAGAAGTAAATGGCGACAAGATGTCCCCGCCACAAATAGCTGCACAGATCTTAATGAAGATGAAGAAGACTGCTGAGGATTTTCTTGGTGAGGAAATCAAGGAAGCAGTAGTTACTGTACCTGCCTATTTTAATGATTCGCAGCGGCAGGCAACAAAAGATGCCGGCAGGATTGCAGGCCTGGATGTAAAACGAATTATCAATGAGCCGACCGCAGCGGCTCTTGCTTACGGCATGGACAAAAAAGCCGGTGACTCTACTGTTGCAGTGTATGACTTAGGTGGTGGTACTTTTGATATCTCTATTATTGAAATTGCAGAGACCGATGGCGAGCACACTTTCGAAGTGCTTTCGACCAATGGTGATACTTTCCTTGGAGGAGAAGATTTTGATCTTCGCTTAATCGACTATCTGGCGGAAGAATTTAAGAAAGAATCCGGCATGGATTTGCATAATGACCCTTTAGCACTACAACGACTTAAAGAAGCGGCAGAGAAAGCAAAAATCGAACTTTCTTCTGCGCAACAAACGGAAGTGAATCTTCCGTATATTACTGCTGATGCGTCGGGCCCTAAACACTTGGTGCAAAAACTAACCCGTGCAAAATTTGAGTCTCTAGTTGAAGAACTAGTTGAACGAACTTTGGCGCCACTAAAGATTGCGATACAAGATGCTGATCTCGATGTCTCCAAGATTGATGATGTTATCTTGGTCGGAGGTCAGACTCGGATGCCACTGGTGCAAAAGAAAGTTACTGAGTTCTTCGGTAAAGAATCTCG
>Ga0315322_10004501_pt1 | contig 10728 bp, 10 predicted proteins | sample M110021515metaG_FD_203461 | JGI IMG/M metagenome (GOLD analysis project Ga0315322, IMG submission 203461) | Ammonia-oxidizing marine archaeal communities from Monterey Bay, California, United States - M1 100m 21515 | ecosystem: Environmental > Aquatic > Marine > Intertidal zone | place: USA... | reverse complement strand
GGTTGTTTCATCATCGGCCGCACCGTCTATGTAGTGAAATATTGGACTAGGAAGTCGCCTTCTCGCAAGCTCACGAAAATCGTTAAAACCATGGCAGTCTTTTAAACGCATATAAAATTCTCTACTATTATTTAAAGTCTTATTTAATTATTCTAACAATAATAAATAACGTCTTGAAATTAAAGGCTAATGAGATAAAGAGCATAAACAATAAATACAGCCCCTACGGATAATAAAATTCGTTGTGTCCATAAAAAAAAGATTTCATCATTAATCTTATCCAATATTTTCTTTCCAAGGGTGGTGCCAGTAACTGATGCTGTCATAGCAATTAAAACCAGCCAGAGCATTGGCCAGTCATTTGAAGCTGAAACGGTGAGAAAACCAAAAAATATTACCTTGGATATGTGACCTAAGCTTTGTGCCACAGCTTTAGTGGCGACTACTTGGTGGCGGGTCATATCTACGCGTTGAAAAAAAACATCCAACAAAGGTCCGCCGACTCCAGCAAGTAAATTTGTCGCTACAACCACCATTCCAGCTAACAAACCTATTGGTTTCTTGGTCACATCCAATGCAGCATTTTTAGGAAGCGCCCAAGCTATGTAAGGCAATAAGCCTAATGCTAAAAGAACAGTAATTCTGTCGGGTACAAATGCCACGAAGACCAACCCAGCCAGCGCAATAATATTACCAACAATTAAAGTTGCGACGATAGACCAGTTAATATCTTTTCTGTTAAGCCAAGCTCTGTAGCCATTTGAGGTCAGCTGTATCAGTCCATGCAGGACCATGGCTTGACTTACGGGCATAATGCTAACCAATATGCCCATCAAGATAAGACCGCCGAGCATGCCAAAGATCGAAGAAAGAAATGCCGTTCCTAAAGTTGCTAGAATAATAATTAAGGTGAACACCAGCATACTCATCGAGGCTTAATTCCAGTCTCTGATTCATAAAGAGCTGGAAGTAATTCAGCTAAATACTTCATCTCTTCTTGAGCATGCCGTTGTAAATCTTTTGAATTCTTTTTGTTTAGAACGAACATGCGCACTAAAGCTGTATTTCCTATAAAACCTTGAAAAGAAGAAATATTCCTATTTCCGTCTCGCTCACTAACATGCCCAAGCCAAAACCGAGATCTCATTTCAGCGCCATCTTTTGTGTTGCGAACTACGTGACACATCTTTGCTATGTTAATATTTTCTTCTAATAGTCCTACCTTGGCACAAAGAACGAATGTGTCATCATTATTAGCATCATACCCAAAAAATTCTTTGCTATTTACAAATTGTATTCTGAGTTTTAATAACTCATCCCCAATATATTCATGAACCAAATGGCTAGCTCCAACAATCACACCTGGAACTTTATTTTCCCAGTCCATCCAGAGATGGTCTTTTGGATGCCACCAACTGTAATGCTCTGAGGTCTTCAGGAAGTCTGCAAACCACCAGCGCACCATATTTGCATTAACCAGAGGCATGAGTGTTCTTGCAGAAACAAGATAAGTGCCGTCAGATAGACGCTCCACCTTTTCGGTATAAGTGTCTGCTTGTTCTAATAAAGTCTCTGATGGGTCTACAGTATCCACAAACGGCTTGAACCCTACTACTAGGATTACTATGAAACTCAAAGGTATTAAAAATAAAAGATTTCTCAAACTTCAAACTCAAAAGTTCGTCTTATCGATCCATCATCTCCCTTTTGAGGGTCATGTCCGCCACAAAAATTCATCTTAATAACGGCTGAATTGGAATCAATATTCATTATTACAAAACCATTTTCTTCAGTTACAGGGACAATCTCATCTGCTTCTAAAAAATTTGGTTTGGCTGCTACTATTCCTCTAGCAGCTGAAGGCCAAGTTCCCGTTGAACTGCTGACAGGACCCACAAGAATTGATTTAACCGGCTTAGGAAGATTATTTCCTGAAGATTCTTTAATTGAGCTAACGGCAATGGCATGAATATCTCCCGATAACATGAAACGGGATCCTGGCCTGTTAGAAAGAGCTGACAGCAATCTTTGGTGCTGTAAAAACCATCCTGACTGCCATAAATATTTAGTGGCCTCCACCGTCAATGAACCGAAGGTCTTCTCCGACAGAAGTTCGTTAGCGACTGTTCCAGTCTCCCCTTCTGTAGCAACCACATCTGGATACCATTCCCTCCATTTACCAGCGGTATAGCCTAAAGGGTGGGACGGCACAAAAGCTAAATGTTTTGCTTTGGATTTCTTAAAACGTTTTATTAGAGTTTTCTCAGTTAGTGTAGAAACTAGACCAGCTTTATCTCCTCCTAGAGTCATATCACCTGCACAATCAGCCATTAGCGCTTCAAAGAGCTTGCCGTATCTGATGCTTCCATTCTTTCTTCCTAACTTCCCAGAAGAAGTATCAATCATAGGCGGATAATACAAATCAGCCATGGTTTTAAATGCGTCTCGGCTAAAGTCATCGGCCGGGAAAGTAACTAGCTCTTCTTCAGCATCATCATTTTCAAAATAGTCGTGATCGTCAGCAATAAAATAAGTTGGGATACTGCGAAACTTTGTTCCGTAAAGATCGGCTATCTGTTCATTACCAATTTTTTTTAAAACTCTCTCATTTTGTTTACTTTTTGCACTGACTTTCCTATCAAATGATCCGTATCTTAATTTTAAAAGTCCGCCCACAAAGAATTTAATGAATTTATTATTCCGTCCTACAGGCGGAGAACTTTCTCTTCTTAAATCAAAATAAACATGATCTCCGATAGCGATAGCTAGATCTGGGTTTTGCGCTAACCCTTCATCAAACATCCTCTGTCGGAAAGCAAAAGGCTTAAAAAATTGTTTACCCGAGACACTAAAACCATCCGATCCACCTGCGCAAGTAAAGGCCATAATTGAAAGTTTATCAATGTCACTTCCTGGATTTGGCAAAGTTCTCAGAGGCCAAGGATTGTCAATAACCTCATCTCCGGACAGGAGTTTCAACTGATAAGTCGTTAAAGAATCTAATTTATCAGCTAGAATTTGCCAATGCTTGCCTTCAAGATCCATCCTTCGCCCGTTAAAAGTTAAATTATTCACTTTGAGCTCTAATTGAGATATTCCTTTAGGTAAAGACAAAGACACAGCCAATTTGTCATGACTGGCGCTGCATAGAATATGCTTAGCATTTATTTTAGTTTTTCGGGTGAAATAAAGACCACCTATCAAGGCTACCGCCAAGGTAGAACTTGCTTTTAAAAAATTACGGCGAGATAACATCAATGAGTAGTCCTTCTCATTTCCTATAAATTCCTTATAAAGACTGGCGCATTTCCAGGCCTATGACTTCAAAGCCATATTTTTCATAAAAACCTTGATTGTGTTTAGTGGATTCCAGAAGATAAAGACCAAACTCTTTACAACCTCTTTTCTTGGCTAATCTAATGGTTTCTTCTATTAACAGACCGCCCACATTTTTTCCTCTGGCCTCTGAATCAACTACCAATTCTTCTAATTGGCAATATTCACCGTTGTACCTTAAGGCAAGATTGAAAGAAATAGACGCCATACCAAGAATAATCTCATTTTCTGCAGCCACTAATAAACTGCCTCTTTCATTAGAAATCAGACTCTCAAAAGTTTCGATATCAAAGATTTGATGAGGATCTGATGTGGCCTCAGCCAACACATCGAGGAGTTCAGCACACCGCTTACGATCTTCTAATTTAGCAAGCCTTATATTTACAGTCATATTTATTAAGTTGAGATACTAATGAGAACTACCATAATTGACCCATGCAATTTGATAAAGTCACTACTTGAAGATTTTTTAGAATTGATAGGGAGTAGGTGCCTTATTATTCTTAGATAATTCTATTCCTTTAGCGAAATCTTGAATTTGCTTAACTATATCAACACCAACATTTTTTGACCATCTATCTAAAAGTTGATGTGTGATCTGACCCATTTTACCATTTCCTATGTCTAAACCATTTAATTGGGTTGTAGGAATAATTCCAAAAGGCGTTCCTGTTAAAAAAGCCTCATCAGCATTGTATAGATCATAAGGCTCTATGTTGCACTCTTGGCAAGGAATACCTAGCTCTTTAGCTAGATCCATTACATATTCTCTGCTAATTCCTCTAAGTATATTACGACCTTCAGGTGTCAATAATTTTCCATCTTTAACCATAAAAAAATTATCCCCCGTTCCTTCAGCTATATATCCATCTGGATCAATTAATAAGGCCCAATTATTATCACCTTCTATTTGTGAAACCTCAATATTTGCCATTTGATACCACATACGACTTCTATTTTTTATTTTAGGATCCATTAAGGTGGCAGGAATTGCCCTCTGCGAAGGTATCACTGAGTTTATACCTTTGTCATAAAATTTTGCCATAGAAGCTACAGTCCACTTTAAAGGAAAATCAGCTATGATGACTGTAGATTCTAATTTTCCACCAAATACAGGTGCATAAATACCTAAAGGGCCTCTGCTAATATTGATCATCAACCTGTGCTCATCATTCTCATCAAAGACAGGTTCATTTTTTTCTATGGTCTCATAACAAGCATCTTCTAATTCTTGCTTAGATAAATGGATTGGAATTCTTAAGATTTTTAATCCTAAATAAAGCCTTTCTATGTGCTCTTTAAGTTTAAATTGTTTTTTGTTAAATGACCTCGTCATTTCAAAAACCATATCACCAAACATTAAAGCAGAATCAAAAATAGATACCTTTGCATCAACTTCATCTACAAATTCACCATTCATGTAAACCAATCTTCCGCTTTTTTCTATGTTTTTCTTCATATATAAATCTCTTAAAATTTAAATAGTAACAAATATCTCACATCTCAAGGAAGTAAAAACTCTTTCATCAAAGTTTCGCAGATCCTTAAATCATTCGGAGTATCAATTTCATACATTTTCCATGATTCCATAATAAAAGTACCTATGTTATTACCAAATCTATTATTAAAATTTTCTAGTGTTTCTGGTGTAAAAATATAAAACGATCCATTCTCAATGAATTGTTCTGATAAATCCTGTCTTCTTTGTCTGCTCTTAAAGTTATAATTGATGCTAAAAAGATCTCCTTGTTTATCTTTTTCCCAAAGAAATAAATCTTCTGCAATTGAGCAAGAAAATAGCGAATCATACCCTCCATCAAAAAAAGATTTAATCCCCAAATTAATATCCAAAGCTGTTCTCAGAGGTGAAGTTGCTTGAGGAGCTATTATACAGTCGACTTTACCAGTTTTTTCTTCAATATAATTTACTGCATGAATCCAGCCCGATTCAGAAGAAGACGTATCTCCAGAGATATTAGCCGGTCTCAGAATAGTATTAGCACCAGATCTTTTTGACAAGTCTAAAATCTCTTCACTATCCGAGCTTACCCAGATATCGTTAACTAAATCTGCATTAAGACAATTTTCTATTGTCCAACTTAGTAGAGGCTTTCCACAAATATTTATAAGGTTCTTATTTGGAATACCTTTTGAACCTCCCCTAGCTAGGATTATTGCTGATACTTTCATATGCTTAAATTTTAAATATCATAATATTTGCACTTAGAAATAACCAGCATAGAAGTGTTCTAAGAAAAATAAATAAGGCAAGGCTAATTAGCTATTCTTTATTGCTCATTAGCTTACTTTTTTATTTAAATTATTTAAAACTAGTAATTTAAATAAGTCTAATATGCTCTTTAGCTAACAAACCATCTTCTATAAATTCCATCAGAGCATGCCCTATCGTTATATGCACTTCTTGTATTCTCCCTGTTTCATTGCTTGGGACTAAAAACGACTCATCACATAGGCTTAACGCGGCTCCTCCTTCAGAGCCCAGAAAGCCTATTGAAACGATCCCCATATCTTTTGCCGCCTTAAAAGCTAGATTAACATTCTCTGAATTACCGGATGTGGTTATTCCTAAAAGCACATCTCCTTTTCGACCAAGCCCTCTTAAATTCCTTTCAAAAAGATATTCATACCCAAAATCATTACCGCAAGCTGTTATTGTTGATATGTCTTGACAGAGACTTATAGCAGGAATTGAATCTCTATTGTAAGTAGGTCTTAATCTGACTAATAATTCAGCAGCAAGGTGTTGAGCATCGGCAGCCGAACCCCCGTTACCGCATATTAAAAGCTTACCGCCATTAATAATTGAATCTATGATTATTTGTCCTATTTTAGGCAATACTGATAGATCTGATGAATCGGCTATTTTTTGTTTTAAATTTGCGGAATCCTCTAGACTTCTTTGAAAGACCATAATTAGTTAAGTTCTATTTGATTTAAAATGCTTTTTAGTAATTTAAATTATACTCTATAAGCTTAAGCCAAATTATATATATTTTTCTAATTTTTCCAGGGCTGTCCAAAATCCAGATCCTCCGTCTTTATGTCCTTGCCAAATTTCTGGAATAAATGAGGCTTCTGGGCAACCTTCCTTAAGAATATTTCCAAGAGCTTTAAAGTCAAGCTCTCCATCTCCTACCTGAAGTCCTTCGCCATTTACTCCACTTGCATCACCTAAATGTAAATGTGCAGTAAAAGGAGCTATCTTCCTAGCAAAATCATAGAAGTCTTTATTCATATGATTGCAAGCTAATGAGGTGTGAGAAACATCAAAACACATTCTAAGGCCAAGCTTAGAACACCATTCAATAATTTCTTCAATTTCTACAAATAGGTTCTGGTATCTCTGTCCTCCAAAGTGCCAAGGGAATGGAGCCATTGTTTGGGGTATTAGTTCAACACCATCTAAATCGAGCTTTCCTAGACTTTCTTCAAATTCTTGATAATAAATTAACTTATTTTCCTTTTCTATTACTGAGTCCATACTAAATCCTCCAATGTTTGCAACTATCATTGGTTTCTTTGAAGAAGGGAAAAATTTCTTTAATGCCTTTGTTACGTCTATAACTCTTTGAGTTTCATTTATTGATCTTTCTCTATAAGCTTGATCCTGGGAAGTTAAGTCCATCAAATGACTGCCTGAAAATAATTCAGGAGCATGGACTACTAAGCCTGAATTATATTCTCCTTCTAAATAATCAGATGGATCTAATTCCATATCAGAATATGAGAGATGGAATTCATAAATATCCGGAGCTATTAGTTTATTGTACCTATTGAAATCATGATACCTAACAGGAACTCCCCAGGGTCTTGAAAAACTATAACCCCTTGGAGCATTGACTAAATCTGATAAATCAGAAGGAAAGAAAAAATCTTCTGTCAAAAAATCTTTTTTGGCAGCTACCCCTATCAGAGCATTATATTTTTGTGGGGATAGTCCTAAACCAGGACTTAGTACTTTTATATGTTCACTTGTAATTGTTTCTCCTTTTTTTATCGGCCTAGAAGCAACAAGGCTTTTAGATAGATTTTCTCTATTTATCATCTCCCCTTGACTTAATTGCCTCTTAGAATCTTGTCCTAAAGATTCTTCTAATTGCCTTATGCCCTTCACAAGCAATTTAAAATCACTAAACTCCAAGCTAGCAGCATGATCCGGGCCTTCCATATTTCTATCTAAAGTATAATGGCGCTCAATCACTTTTGCGCCAAGAGCAACAGCGCCCAAAGTTACAGCAATACCTCTTTCGTGACCTGAATAACCAAAGTTTGGATGAATATCTTTTAATCTCTTGATCCAATTTAAATTAATATCATGATAAGGAGCCGGATAAGTACTGTTGCAGTGTAAAAGAGTAAAATTTACTTTCTTATCAATAAGAAAAGAGGTTGTAATTTTTACTTCTTCTTCTGTACTCATTCCTGTTGACAAAATTAGAGGTTTTTCTGTCTCTGAAAGCCTCTCCAATAAAGGTAGATTAGTTAGATCAGCGGACGCGACCTTGTAAGCTGGAACTCCAAAACCCTCCAGAACTTGAATACTTTTAGAATCCCAAGGAGTGCAGAGATAAATAATTCCTTTAACTTTACAATAATCATTCAACTTTTTCTGTTCTTCGATTGATAGTTCAAATTTTCTTAATAAATCTAATACATATTCTGTACCTAGATCATCGCCTGATTTCTTAAGGGAAGCTTGACGATAAACCTCTTCTAGATTTCTCATCTGAAACTTTACGCAGTCAACTTTTAATTCAATACATTCATCAATCATTTGTATTGCTCTGTCAAAAGAACCATTGTGGTTATTACCAATCTCGGCAATTATAAATACATCGCTTTTATCATGGCCCAATTTATCTAAAATCATAAGCTTTAATTTCTTTGTTCCCTTACTCTCCAGGAAGTTAAGCCACGTTCATCAAAAATAAATGGCATAGTTTTGAGGTCTCTGTCTGAAAGGGCATGAAGAAGGTCTAATTTTCTTTCAGGTGGAACAAAAAAAAGAAAGAATCCTCCCCCTCCTGCTCCAAGTAGTTTTCCTCCCATTGCTCCATTTTCTTTCGCATCATTGTAAATAGAATCTAAATAGCTATTTGAAATCTTTTTGCTAAAACTTCTTTTTAATTCCCAGGCTTTATCCATTTTTTTTCCGAAGCTTAGCAACTCCCCTCTCAGAAGATCCTCTCTCATTTGGTAAGTCAAGAGTGTATTCTCTTTAACTCTTTTAGTTATGTCAGCATCTGAAACAAGATTTTCTTTCTGATTCTTATGAATTTCTCCAGAATCATGTGCTGAACCAGAGTCGCACAAAACCAGACTTTCTTCTAGCTCTCTAATTATATCTGCATTCAATCTAACGGGATGAATAAGATTTCCACTCGCCTTAAATTCCATAAAATTAAAGCCACCCATTGTAGTAGCATATTGATCTTGCCAACCTCCAGCTATGTCTAAATATATCCTTTCAGCTTGAAAGGCTAACTCAGCAATCTCAATTTTAGTCCATTGATCTCTTCTAAGTTGGTTAAAACATCCCAAAATTGATGCAGAAACAACAGCAGAACCACCGAGGCCAGAATTCTTAGGGTAGTCTGAGTATAAATATAGATCAAAACCAAAATCAGGCTTAATTGTTCTAATTACTGCTAGTATTAATCCAAATTCTTTCTCGTTTTTCAAATGAGCTTCTATATCTTCTAAAATTATTGAATCATCAAGATCTTTGGAATAAATATGTATTTCGCCATCATTTCTTATCCTTAGAGTTGCATGACTGTAAATAGATAGAGTTGCATTGATGACTGCGCCTCCGTGTTTCTCAAAAAAATGAGTTAAATCGCTTCCGCCACCCCCAAAACTAACTCTAACTGGAGACCTCGCCCTATAATATAGTGACTGTTCTTTCGAAAGAGGAAAGTTGTCACTAGTAATAATATCTATAACTTTTCTTTTTTTATCCAGGATAGGTATTGCTTTTATCTTTTGGTCTAATTTCTTTAATACCTCTTCTCTTGGAGTTTCTGATGTTGCGTAAACAAAATCTCTATTTATAACTTCATTAATATTGTGGGCTAATGAATGCTCTATTAGGTACCTTCTTATGTCTCCATCCGTTGCTATTCCTAGAGCAACTCCCTGATCATCCTCAGCAATTATTATTCCTTTTTTATTCTTATCTATCTTAATTAATGCATCTTTTATTGATTTTTTTGCATTTATTACGAAATTATTTTCTATACTCATAACTATTAAGTCTGTTGATTTTTAAATCTCTCATAGTCTTCCGGAACTCCTATGTCTATAAATTCAGAATCTAAAATTACAGCGCTTAATTTACCATCAGATACTAGTTGAGGAAAAATTTCTTTTTCTAAGGAACAAAAACTGCCTTTCCATTCCTTAAAGATTTTTGGGTCTAAATAATAAAAACCAGAGTTAATTAAGCCCTTAAGTTTTTCTTCTTTCTTTTCATTAAAACTTATAATTTTCATAGAATCATCAATTTCTACTGAGCCAAATCTTGAAACATTGTCACTCCATATCAATCCTAAGCAAGGTGCTTTTTTCTTCAAGATTCCTGAAATTTCAGTTGTCAACCAAGTGTCTGAGTTTACAACTAAAAAATTAGTTTGTAAGTCTAGATATTGAATAGCATTTGCAATAGCTCCTCCCGTACCAAGCTGTGTTTCTTCAACCAAAAACTCAAAATTACATTGGTTAATTTTTTTGTTTGTACTTGATTTAATAAAGTTAATTATTAATTCTGATTTATAACCCAGAAGCAAAACAAAATTTTCAACTCCTTTATCAGCCCAGTGCTCTATAAGCAGTTCCAAAAAAGGCACATCGCCCACTGGAGCAAGTGCTTTTGGTTTATCATTTAATATTTTTTTCAAGCGTGTACCTAATCCGCCAGCTAATATGAACATTGGTAATTGAATACGCATAATAATTATATGAATAAAATTTATATTTCCAGAGCTATGTTCATGCTAAAAAAGGTAAATACTTATTTATAGTCCATTTGAAAACACACAAAAGTTCTGACATATGTAAACATTCTATTCAGAAATAGACTAGATTAATATTAGTCTTTCATAATAATTAATTGCTCTTGGAGGACCAAAAGACCTTTCTTGTTTGCATTGATAATCTTTTCCATTGCAGGCGTTTCAATACTAATATCACCTAACTCAAATAATGAAGTATGGATTTCATCATGATAAGCAACCTGACTCATGTCTTCTAACCACCTTCTGATATTAGGGAAAGCTTCAAAATCATAAACATTTGTAAATTTACTCTGCAACTGCCCTATTTCAACGTAAGCACTCATGTCAGCAATGGTTAACTGATCTCCAACTAAAA
>Ga0315322_10004496_pt1 | contig 10739 bp, 10 predicted proteins | sample M110021515metaG_FD_203461 | JGI IMG/M metagenome (GOLD analysis project Ga0315322, IMG submission 203461) | Ammonia-oxidizing marine archaeal communities from Monterey Bay, California, United States - M1 100m 21515 | ecosystem: Environmental > Aquatic > Marine > Intertidal zone | place: USA... | reverse complement strand
ACTTTTTGGATCAAAGAAGAACAAGCAGCATGGGAGTCAATTCGTGGAGAAGTTAAAGAAGGAAGGCAAGCGTATGTTGTCTGTCCGTTGATTGATGAGTCTGATTCATTGAATGTTCGTTCTGCTGAGGAAACGTTTACCCGGCTATCAGAGGAAGTGTTTTCTGAATTACGGGTTGAATTATTGCATGGACGGATCAAGCCGAATGAAAAAAATCAGGTAATGGAAAAATTTCGTCAGGGTGAAACAGACATACTTGTAGCGACCACAGTTATAGAAGTTGGGGTAGACGTTCCTAATGCCACAGTGATGGTTGTTTTAGATGCATACAGATTCGGAATAGCACAACTTCATCAATTACGAGGGAGAGTTGGACGTGGTTCACTTTCTAGTACTTGTTTTCTTGTTGGTGATGCAGGAACATCGGTTGGGGAAGAACGTCTTAAGGCATTGGTTCAAACTACAGATGGGTTTGAACTAGCTGAAGTGGATCTTGAGTTACGCGGAGAAGGAACAATCATGGCGGACCGTCAGAAGGGACGTAACGACTTACGACTAGCTTCCTTAAGAAGAGACCGGGAGTGGGTGGAGATTGCCCGCGAGGTCGCAACGGACATAGTTAGTGGGGATCCTGACCTAAACAGCCATGTAGGTTTAAGAAATGAAATTTCTGCAGTACTTGAAGAGTCTGATGGGGAATATTTACTTAAATCATGAGAATTACTAGACGGAACCTATTCGTAGTCATGTCCTTCTTCATTATCTGATTCTGGAAGAACCATATCCCACCGGTCGAGACAATCTCTGCAACGATAGGGAACTGAATCACCCGGCTCAAAATCTGAGTCTGGATGAGGGAGCATATGACACAGCCCACCACAGTCAATACAGATTATTGTTTGTGGAGCTTTCATTTAAAGCACCATACTGTTGGTATGAGAGTAGTTGCAGGCACGCTAAAGGGACGTAACTTAGAATCCCCTAAAGATACCGGAATCCGCCCAACCAGTGATCGTGTCCGTGAGGCGACCTTCAATGCTCTTTACAGTATAAATGCAGTAGAAAATGAGCGAGTCCTCGACCTATTTGCAGGATCTGGCGCCCTAGGAATAGAAGCTTTATCTCGGGGTTCCACTCATGCTGTATTTGTTGAGAAATCTTCGATCAACGCACAACTTGTAAAGAGAAATATAGAAAAATGTGGACTATCGAATCAGACTGAGGTCCATGTTGCAGATGGGATGACTTGGCTGGCTAACAATTCAGGGCCATGGGACTTGGTGCTACTTGACCCTCCTTATGATTTTGAAGATTGGGAAAATCTATTCCAGATCCTTGATGCGAAGGTGGTAGTAATTGAGTCAAATCGAGAAATTAACCCAGGAATTGGGTGGCATGTTCAAAGAAGTAGACAATACGGGGCTACCGTGGTGTTATTGGTTATAAGAGACCAGAAAGAGAAGTAGATCACAGGAAAAGGGGGTTTGGTCAAATGACCTGCGTTTTATATCCCGGTTCGTTTGACCCGATTCATAACGGACATGTAGAGATGGTTGAAACTGCGGCTTCATTATTTGATGACGTAGTCGTAGGAACTCTAATGAATCCTTCTAAAGGGGGAGGACTTTTCTCCCTTGAAGAACGTATGGGTTTACTGGACGAATGTTTTGAACATTTGCCAAACGTTAGAACAACGATGTTTGATGGACTTGTCGTTACATTGGCTCAAGAAGAGGGAGTTGATTTTATAATCAAAGGTCTTAGGGCGGTGTCTGATTTTGAATCTGAATTACAGATGGCTCAGACCAACTTGGCTATTTCTGGAGTTCACACCCTTTTTCTTCCAACAGCTTCTCGAAGATCCTTTTTAGCTTCGGGCTTGATACGAGAAGTGGCTCGACTTGGTGGAAATGTAGAAGACATGGTGCCGGAACCTGTTTACCGGAGGTTGAAAGAGAAGTTGCCATCGTGACAGACGATTTTTCTCAATCATCGGCACCTGATCCTTATAGGCCTCCTCAGGTTGAAGCAATTCTTAGAGAGGCGCGCGACATCATTGAAAATGCGAGAGCGATGCCGCTATCAGCCTCTTCCATGGTCAACAAGGAAGAACTTCTAGACATGATTGATGAAGCAATGCGGCGGCTTCCAGATGACTTACGTAACGCTCGCTGGTTATTGAAGGAACGAGAAGAGTTTCTTGCCAAGGTAACTCGTGAAGGGGATGAAATTCTTGAGTTGGCTCGATCTCGCGCTGAACGTTTAGTGCAAAGAACTGAGGTGGTCAGAACCGCAGAGCAAACAGCTAGACGCTTAGTGGAAACCGCTAGAGAAGAAAGTCGCCGAATGCGATTAGAAACAGAAGATTATTGTGATCAAAAGTTGAAGAATTTCGAATCAACTCTTGGGCAAGCCCGGGACGTTATCGCTACTGGACGTCGGAAACTACAAGAAACAGAAACCGAACGTAACCAAGAAAGTGGAGTCTCGGACATTTCCAATTTAGATGAGGGCGATTCATCGGACAGCGGATCAAGCCCAAGTACTGCACTTTTCGATTGGGACAGCACTTCAGGTGACGATGGCTTCTAATCAATCAACGGGAGAAGATCTTATTTTCCCGTTGTCAATGCTTCGTAGGCGACCAGAGAAAATTCATCAGATCGAGAATCACGCGTTTCTTGAAGATTTAAGAATTTCTGCAGCCCATGTCGTTGGCGGAAAGGTTCAACTTGATTTAGCAATACAACTAAGTCAAGAAGATGTTTTGGTCTTTGGAAAGGTTTCCGCAAAGTGGAGCGGAGAGTGTCGACGATGTGTTGAAGAAGTGTCAGGTGTGCTGGATCTCACAATAGATGAGGTTTTTCGTGCAAGCAGCAGTTCAGAAGGCCAGGTCAAATTTGAAGTCGAGGATGCCTTCCCGTTTAAAGAAATAAATGGAGAGCAGATAGTTGACTTAGAAGAAGTTGTGAGAGACTCTGTCTTGCTCACGCTTCCATTTTCTCCGCTTTGTTCCGAAGAATGCTTAGGCCCTGATCCAGAAAGGTTCCCAACAGAGGATTCCGTTGGCGAAGAAGATATGGATCTGCCTCCCAAGAAAGACCCTCGGTGGGCGGTGCTTGATCAGTTGAAAACAGATGGCGATCTTTCCCCGGAAGACACAGTCGCCTAAATAGTTTTAGTTCCGCTAACCTTGCTAGTTCATTGAATTGAAATTAACTGACGTAACCTATAAGAGAATTCAATTAAGGACTAAAAAATGGCCGTCCCAAAGAAAAAAACTTCCAAAGCAAAAGGGAGAAGCCGAAGAGCTTCTAATTGGACCTTGAATGCGCCTTCTCGAAGCACTTGTGCCCGATGTGGGTCTGTTAAGCGACCTCATCGAGTGTGCGGTAATTGTGGCTGGTATGCCGGCCACCAAGCCATTGACGTTGAGTAGCAGCAGTTAATGCCTCTTTCGTCACCAATTGCCGTTGATGCAATGGGAGGCGATAAAGCGCCTGAAGAGATTGTTGCTGGTGCACGACAAGCATCTGAAAATCATGGGATACCAGTAGTACTCGTTGGGCATCCTGACAAGATTAAAGACCATGGCGACCTTGAGATAATTCCTGCTTTGGAATCCATCGCAATGGATGCAGAGCCTGGATCTAGCGTCAGGAAAATGAAAGATTCTTCTTTGGTTCGTGCCGCGGAAGCCGTAAGAGATGGGAAAGCTTCCGCAATGGTTAGCGCTGGAAATACAGGGGCAACCATGGCTAGCGCTCTCTTGCGTATGGGTAGAATCAAAGGAGTAGCACGTCCCGCTATAGCGACTTTGCTACCGACCCCAGGTTCCACATCGACCGTTTTTCTTGATGCAGGAGCTAACGCAGAATGTCGACCTGAATGGTTAGTCCAGTTCGGAAAAATGGGGTCTGTTTTTGCTCAACATCGATTAGGTATTTCAGAACCTCGGATAGGACTACTTTCTATTGGCGAAGAACCAGGAAAAGGAAGCCCATTTGTTAAAGAGGCATACGAAGAAATGTCAAAAGCTTCTTGGTCAGGTGAAATTTTCTTAGGCAATGTAGAGGGACGAGACTTGATGTCTGATGAAGTGGATGTTGTCGTAACAGATGGCTTCACGGGGAATGTTGCATTAAAAACGCTTGAAGGGTCTTTAAAGACACTAATGATGGCACTTTTCACAGCATTAGGGGAGAGACCTGAGGCAGCGAAAGCGGCAGAGGTGCTTAGTCCAGAACTTGGAGAACTTTATAATGTCTTTCATCCAGATTCCTATGGTGGAGCAATGCTCTTAGGGGTAAAGGGAGTTTGTATTATTAGCCACGGATCCTCCACCGCATTAGCCATCGAGAATGCCATCAAAGTCGCTTCTGAGATGGTCGAATCAGATGTAGTAGGAAACATCACCTCGGCAGTGAGTCAAGAATCTTAATTTAATTGCATATTTCAATACTTTTCAATATATTTCAATGCCTGCTGAGCAGGAGTCTTCTTCCGGTAGAATTACCCATTAATATTTGGCAATGAGCCAAAACAAATAGTTACAGTCCGGAGGAAACATGCCCGCTGAAACACATACTCAAGGAGACCCCATGAGCCGCGACGAAATTCTTACCCTTATAAAGGAAAGACTCGCAGATATTCTAGAAACCGATACCGCAGAAATAGGAGAAGGCGACTCCTTTGCAGATGACCTAGAAGCGGACTCTTTAGCATTGATAGAACTTGTTGAAGCTATTGAAGAAGAACTAAGCGAACGCACAATAGGATTCAGATTTGAAGACGAAGACCTAGAAGACCTTCGAACAGTACGTGATGCGGTGGACTATGTCGTTTCCCGCCTTGGCTGAGGATTCCAGCATTTCAAATTCAAAACTTGAAATCACTTACAAGATTGAGAATTTGGGATACGAGTTCACTAATTCTGAACTTTTGCAACAGGCGTTAACCCATCGGTCATGGTGTGCTGAATTTAACGGTGAATCCAACGAAAGGCTTGAGTTCTTAGGTGACGCCGTATTGGGACTTGTAGTCACCCAAAGTATTTATCTTTCTAACCCTGACATTCCAGAAGGCCAATTGGCAAAAATACGTTCTGCCGTTGTCAGCGCTCAAGCGATATCAGAAATCGCTGAACAAATAGGTCTTGGACAAGTCCTAATGCTCGGCAAGGGAGAAGAATCCTCTGGGGGTCGGGAAAAAGCTTCAATTTTAGCGGACGCTTTCGAAGCTGTTATCGGTGCGGTCTATCTTGACGGAGGAATTCTTTCAGCTACTCAAGTAATAGAAAGATTGTTCGAAGACGCAATAGCAAAAGCCACATTGGCCCCAGGTGTACATGACTATAAGACTCGCCTTCAGGAACTTTCGGCAAGCCATTATGGTCTAGCACCTATATATGAAATAGAAGCAAAGGGTCCAGACCATGATCGTAAGTTCCTAGCAATGGTGAAAGTTGATGAAGAGATCTTTGGACCTGGAACAGGAACTTCAAAGAAACGTGCAGAACAGGAAGCAGCCCGGCTAGCCTGCCAAGCCCTAAGTAAATCCAAAAGGATAAGTTGTTGAAAGAATTATTGTGAGTACACCATTAGAACTTCCAGAAATAGAGATCATCCGGCGTGACCTTGAGCGTGACGTCGCAGGACGCAAAATAAAGAATGGGGAAATAGCGTCACTCACTCTTCTGCCTCGGTATAAAAGCCGTAAAGCCTTCACAGACTCATTATCAGGTCAGAAAATTTATTCTGCTCGTCGTGCCGGCTTAGCTTTGGTTCTAATTATGAAAAATGATTATTTGGTGATGAAAATTGGCGATGGAGCTTTTTTTGAACGGGTGCCTGCTAAGGCAAAGGTCACAAAGGGAACTCAGTTCACTATCAACTTCACTCAAGGCGGTCAATTACGATTAGTTGACCCGGGAGGAAACTCTGAGATCTGCGTGGTGCCCAGCGACGACCTTTTTGAAGAAATGCCTGAACTAACCGGTTTAGGCTTGGATCCTATTGCCGATCCAATTCCCTTTCCTTCGTTTGCAGGTGCAGTGCTCGGGTGTTCAGTAGATTTGAAAGAATTTCTTTGTGATGACGAAGTTATTTTAGGAGTAGGGGATATCTACAGCGATGAAATTCTCTTTGCTTCCGGACTCAAACATGATCGAGCTAGTGATTCTCTGTCAACCCAAGAGATTCGACGCCTTCATCGAGCGCTAGTAGAAATAATCCATGATGGCCTTAGATACAAGGGAACTCATTTAGAAGAGAGGCCGTTTAACGATATTTTCGGTGTTCCAGGTACTTATCAAGAACATCTTGCCGTGTATGGCCGACATGGGGACCTTAGCCAGCGCAGTAGAGCACCGATAAAACGGAAAAAATACAAAGGTAGATGGACATATTTCTGTGACACTCAGGTTTGATGGTTTACCTTGATTACTAAAAAATTTCCAGTTATACGCAGATAAATAACACCCATGTGATTTAGAAACGCTAGTGTCGTTTCTGGTGTTCCTAAAACGATTAACTATCAAAGGTTTTAAGTCTTTTGCAGATATTGCCGCGCTTGAAATGGAGCCCGGCGTAACTGTAGTTGTTGGGCCCAATGGATCAGGAAAATCAAATGTGGTTGATGCCATTGCTTGGGTTCTAGGTGCACAAGCCCCTAGTGCGGTAAGGGCTCAAAAAATGGATGACATCATTTTTGCTGGTACAGCTTCGAGACCAGCTCTAGGACGAGCAGAGGTCTCACTGACTATAGATAACGAATTTGGCCTCCTTCCGATTGAATTCTCGGAAGTAACAATTACGCGAACACTTTTTAGGAGTGGTGATAGCGAATATTCTTTGAATGGTGCCCCCTGCCGACTTCTTGACATTCAGGAGCTGTTGTCAGATGCTGGAGTTGGTCGTCAACAACATGTGATCGTTTCACAGGGCCAAATAGATGCAGTTCTCAATGCTCGTCCTGAAGAAAGACGAATGATTATTGAGGATGCTGCAGGGATTCTTAAATACCGTAAGCGAAAAGAGAAAGCAGAGAGGCGCCTCTCTGCAACTGAAACCAATTCAAATCGACTTGGAGATCTTCAGCGTGAGGTAAGACGCCAACTGAAACCTTTAGAACAGCAAGCTGAGGCAGCCCGTCGCCATGGCGATCTTATTTCAGAATTAAGAGCCCTACGTTTGCATCGTGCCGCCAATGAATTGAGCGGATTAAAAGAACGCACACAAGCGGAATCCAAACAAAGAGCAGATCTAGTACATCAAGAAACTGAAGTAAAAGGTGACCTCACACGGCTCGACCAGGAAGTTGTCGCAGCAGAAACTGAATTGTCTGCTCGAGGTGGAGATGATTTAAGTGACCAACTAGTGCGACATGAGGCATTACGTGAACGGGCTAGAGGACTACGGGGGATTCTTATTGAAAGGCTGCGAGGCATAGAAAGTGATCGAAAGTCCAGTAGCTCTTATCAGATAGTTCTTGATTTAGAGTCCGAGTTAGCGCGATCAGAAGCAGAACTTGCTGGACTGGAAATCGAAGTCGCTTCTTTTACTCCAGAGTCAGAGGAACTTTCTGTTCTTGAACAGGACTTAAATAAAGAACGGAGTGCCTTTGATACAAAATGGGGGGATGGGATACCAGTTTCTGAAGGATTGGCATCTGAAGTAAGGGGTGAACTAAGCGTCCTTCGTTCTTCAGTGCAAAATCTTAAGTCAGAGCACAGCCGCGTGTCTGATCGCTTATCTATTCTTAATGCTTCCTCTTCTCGCTTAGATGCTGAAGCAAGAAAACTTCGAGAGTTACTTTCTGAAGGAGACGTAGTAGAGGAACCACTTATAGCAGAAGTGGTAGAAATGGAGTCACAATCAGCACGAAGCGGCACTGATCGGGATCAGGCATGGGAGAGGCTAGTGATGGCCGAAGCCGATTTACGGACGATTAGAGCTCGAGTTGAGGCGCTTGCATTGGCGTTAGATGAAGCACGTTCAAAAGCAGGAGTCAGCCATCTTGCAGATATCAATGGTGTGCTTGGAACGCTGCTTGACCTAGTAGAAGTTGACGAAGGATATGAATCTGCCTTTGAAGCTGCTGCAGGTGAGGCCCTTGATGCAGTAGTTGTACAGGGAACAGATCAAGCCGTGAAAGCTATAGACGCTTTGAAGCGCGGAAACTTCAACGCAGCGGTTTTGAACCTTGGAAGTCTAACTTCGGACCAAACGAAGCCGACCATCGGAACTTCTATTCGAGAGCATGTACGAGCACGCATTCCTGCAGTAAACCAGTTGTTAGATCGACTTCTTACCGAAGTTGTACTTATTACAGCCGGCAGCGCTACAGCAATTGATTTGGCCATCGCAAATCCCACTACGGTAATTGTTACTACGGAAGGAGATCGATTTGGACCTTCTGGGTGGAAGATAGGTGGAGATCGAGCTGGCGCGACAGGTGCGGCTTTAGCAGAAGCCGAAATTCGTTTAGTTGCAGCAGAGATGGAACGAACGGATGCTAAATCAGCATTTGAAGAAGCTGAGAAGCGAGCAAATGATTTCAATCAAGAAGTTAATCGTTTGAATCAATCCCTTAATGACCATGACAATGAATTCACTGCAGCTGTGGAAGCGCTGCAGCAGTTACAATCTGAGCGCCGCGAACTCGCTGCAGCAATTAGCAATCTTCAGAATCGCTCTAGTGAGATAACAGAACAACTAGAGACTGACCAAAGCCGAGTATCCGAGCTTGAAATCCGACTTTCAAGTCTTGAAGCGGATGAAGAGAAACAAACTGAAGCAGTTCATCGTATGGTTCAAGATCGTAACCAACTTGAAAAACGTTTGGCGGAACTTGCAAAAAAACGCACTGATCATGAAGTTCGATATGCAGATGCCACAGCCAGAAGAGTTCTAATAACTACAAGACTTAGTGGTCAAAAAAATCAGTTATCAGCGTTAGAAGAAATGCATCAAGAAGCTTCAACTCAAAAAGATCAACTTGATAGACGTGAAGCAGTCAATCAAGGTTTGGTGGAAGCTTTGGATCTTGAAGTTGAAAAGATAGAAGCAAAACTTGCCACTCTCCGAGAGCTAAGGAAAAAACAGTCAGACCGTGTACAAGCGGCAGTAGTTCGACTAGATGGGATTCGTCGAGACCGTTTAGAAAGCGAGCGTCGTTTATCTGAAATACGTGAACGCCAATCGCGACTTGAAATAGAGAGAGCGGAAAGCAGGCTCCGTTTAGAGAATTTGACATCAACGATACGAACAGAATTTGATAGAGAACCAGAGACGATACTCGATACACCCGAACCAGAACTTCCAGCTGGGGTGTCTTCCACGAATCGAATTTCAGAGTTAGAGCATGACTTAAAAATCATGGGGCCAATTAATCCGTTAGCTTTGGAAGAATTTGAAACGCTTAATGAGCGATACGAGTTTCTGCAAGAACAGTTAGAAGACATACGTACGACGCGACGAGAATTACGAAAAGTAATCCGTTCGATAGATGAAGAAATTGTTCGAGTGTTTTCATCAGCGTGGGCAGAAGTTTCTGAACACTTCACTGATCTCTTTGGGAGTCTCTTTCCCGGGGGAACTGGGTCTCTTCGACTTACAGACACATCTGACTTGTTGTCTACTGGGATTGAAGTAGAGGCACGGCCTTCAGGAAAGAATGTAAAAAAACTTTCACTTCTGTCTGGTGGGGAAAGATCACTGACGGCTCTCGCATTCCTATTCGCTGTCTTTAGAAGCCGTCCTTCACCCTTCTATGTCATGGATGAGGTTGAAGCCGCACTTGATGATGTCAATCTTCACCGTTTCCTCGGCCTCGTTGCACAATTTAGAGACGATGCTCAACTTTTGATAGTAAGTCATCAAAAACGGACAATGGAGGCAGCAGATTGTCTTTACGGAGTCTCTATGGCGCCTGGTGGTTCATCACAAGTTGTTAGTGAACGTATTAGTGACGATCAGGCTTCTATACAGGCCCAATCTATAAAAGCTTCAACAAATACTTAGATTCTTCTTTAAGGCGACTATGACAAGTCCGTTTCACGTTGTACCGTCACATTATGAGGATTCTTGTTGTAGATGATGAAATTGACTTAACAGAAGCGATTGCGAGAGGATTACGTCGCCAAGGTTATGCAGTTGATATCGCAAATGACGGCGACGAAGCTATAGAGAAATCGTCTTATACGACTTATGACTTAGTCTGTTTAGACCTAACTATGCCTGGTATTGATGGCCTTGAGGTATGTCAGATCCTTCGCGAAAACTCTCCTGAAGGAGTTATTCCGCGGATACTCATGCTTACAGCTCGCGACACAATCGAAGAAAGAATCGCTGGGTTAGATGTGGGAGCTGATGATTATTTAGTGAAACCGTTTGCGTTCGATGAATTAGCAGCACGTATTCGCTCGCTACTACGTCGTGACGGAGGGCGCAGCGGTGCTGTTTTACAGGTTGGTTCACTCATAATGGATACAGCACGTCATATCGTCAGCCGTGACGATCGGGTGCTGAATCTAACCGCAAAAGAGTTTGCTGTGCTTCGTTATTTGATGTCTCGCCCTGGAGATGTTATTTCCCAAGAAGACCTCTTAGAGCATGTCTGGGACGAACATGCAGACCCCTTCACAAGTACTGTTCGAGTAACTGTGGGCACGCTCCGCCGAAAAGTCAATTTAGAAGGGGAAGAAGCGCTTCTAGAAACAGTGGTAGGTCGAGGGTATC
>Ga0315322_10004493_pt1 | contig 10743 bp, 10 predicted proteins | sample M110021515metaG_FD_203461 | JGI IMG/M metagenome (GOLD analysis project Ga0315322, IMG submission 203461) | Ammonia-oxidizing marine archaeal communities from Monterey Bay, California, United States - M1 100m 21515 | ecosystem: Environmental > Aquatic > Marine > Intertidal zone | place: USA... | reverse complement strand
CAATTGTCGTGTCGCCAAATTCAAAGGCGCGTAAAAAGTGCGTGTAGCCATAATAGCACAGGATTAAAATGATCCCGATAGCGCACAACGTGCCAATAATTTCGAAGAAATAGAGGAGCCGCCCCTTCATTCTACCAAGAATAAGTTCCATGCGGACATGCCCGCCGAGGCGTTGGGTGTAGGCGATCGCCAGAAAGGCAAAGACTGTCATGATCTGCTCAATCATGTCGCTATAGCCATAGATCGGCTGCCTGAAAGCAACACGTCCGATAACTTGAACGGTTCCCATCACCATGATCCCAAGGATCACAAGGGCTGAGATGTAGTTCAGCAGTTTTTCGAATGCAAAAAAACGTTCATCAACACGGTGGAGCATTGCCGCGCCTGGCGACAGATCCTCTACTCGTAATGCGTTCGCCGCGCCAGGCGGCTGTCCAGTTCCAGCGCTCAACGGTCGCCTCCCAGGCTATAAGTCACGCTATAAAATGATTTCTTTAGGCTAAAAATGGTTCGGGCCGCCCCATAGGAGCGGCCCGAACCCGCCTAGATCAGCAACGGCTTAGTTGCCGGCAGCTTTTTCAAGCGCCAAGTCCAGGAGTTCCTGGGCTGGCATCTTGTCTTTGTTTTCTTCAACCCATTCTTCCCAAACTGGCTTCCCCGCAATGCGGCGAAATTCAGCCATTTCCTCTTCAGGAATCTGAACGAGCTGCAACTTGCCTTCTTTTTTCCAGCGCGCAACGTTTGCAGTGTCCTGCTCGTTGTAAGCAGCTTCAATTGCTGCATATGCGCCTTCTTTCAGGCTTTCCAGCAGGTCTTTGTACTGCTGTGGCAGCTTGTTGTAAGCGTTGGAGTTGAACACCGTCGGGCAGTTAACAGAACCCAACTTCATGTTCGTGGTGACCCAGTCAGAGATTTCCTCGGTCTTATAGGACACGAACGTGTAGGTGTATGGGAAGCCAATGGCGTCAACCGTGCCGCGCTGCAGAGCGGTGTAGGTTTCGGAAGCTGGCATCGTGGAAGGCGTAGCACCAATCTTTAGTGCTGCTTTGCCCATGCCGCCAAGGGCGCGCAGGGTCTTGCCTTTGAAGTCCGCGACGGACTGTGGCGGCTTGCCTTTGCCCATGTATTCATACTGCGGAAGAATGTTGCCCATGTACAGGGTCGCATTCCATTTAGCGAGCGCTTTGGCTGCTGCCGGGTGGGCGTACACAGCTTCGTTCATCGCACGCTGAGCAGCGAAGTCCTTAACCGGCAGGAATGGCAGGTCGAGAACGTTCAAAGGCGCGTTTTTGCCTGGATGGTAAGAAGCGCAGAACGTTGCAGCTTCGAAAGCACCAAGGCTGATGCCGTCCAGGTTTTCCTTGGATTTGGAAAGCTGACCGCCGTAATACAGGCGGATTTTGAAGTTGCCGCCCGTTTTCTTGTCGAGCTGCTCAGAAACGTATTCCATACCTTCGGTGAAAGCGCGGCGCTTGCCCCATAGGGACAGTTTCCAGCTAACCTTAGGGCCTTTGACCATATGGCCATCAGCAGATGCGACAGACGCGCCTGCTGGAATCGCAAGCGCCAATGCGCCTGCTGCAAGCATCATTTTGCCAAATTTCATATTTGTAGTCCTCCTGTTGGATATCCGCCCAAGTCTAACTGCTTGGGTTTGCCGCTACTGCGGACTGGGTTGGAAGCACGGAAACAACTCTGTCCCGCAACTTCTTGCTGAGGGTTATGCCACGTTAAACGCTTGCGGACAATCCACTGCGCTAACTTCATATGTCTCTGGCGCTTCTTCGTGGAATAAAAGAGTAAAAATTAGGAAGATCAGCATAGCGATCGCAAACGCTAGCTGCCGAGATCGTCGGATGAGCCAAGTGCGCCAGTGCTTGTCTCTCTCGTCGCGTTCCCTCATCAATCGCATCAATTATGCCTTCCCAGTTGAAACTGCCGCGGGACCATAGCGCCCATGATGCGAGGGCGCCACATACCTGTGGGGCGTATTCTGACCTTTGGGCATGCTCTGGCGTGGGTTTAGCGACCGGACTTCGTTAGTCGCTTATTACCACCGCTTCTGCCGCCCGGTAGTCCTTGCCGTGTCGCATCAGTCGGAAAGGCAGACTGTGATCAGATAAAATGACTTGAAAACGTTGCTGTAGCGGACGGTTCCTGATGGCCTCATCCTTGCACTACACACATCGACCTTCGTGTATCAGGAGACCCTGGATGGGCATTTCCGCCATACAAACGCTTCAATCGACCGGCCCAGCGCCCGCCAACGCTGAGGCAGCTCTGGCACGTTCGGATAACATGCCGGATGAGATTCCGTCTGATGGCCAGAATGAAAAAGAAGAAGCGGACCTCACCTTTGATGACCTTATCGATGTCATCAATCCGCTACATCATTTGCCCGTTATTTCAAATATCTACCGCGCCATCACAGGCGATCAAATTTCTGTTCATGCCCGGGGAATGGGCGGCGGATTATGTGGCGGGCCAATCGGGCTGCTAACCGCCGGTGCGACCATGGCAGTGGAAGAAGCGAGCGATATGTCCGCATCGAACACATTAGCCAGCCTTTTTTCCGGTGAGGATGACGGCGCCGAACTGGCTGCAGCACCGCAGGCCCGAGGCCTTGTTGCTTCGGACAAGCTGATGGCGGCACCGCGTGAGGCTGTTCCGCAAGCCGCTGCATCATTGAATTCGGCTGTAGCTCAAGCCTCTCTGCCATTTACGGCGAAGGGCGGGCCGAAATTCTTTGCAATTGAGAACCCGCAGCGTCCACAGCCGATTCCATTGCCATCGCGTGCTAGTGCAACGCCTGCGCAGCATGCGAATACGGACGCCGCCACTGCTGCAGCCACAGCCAATGGTCTGGCGCTTACCAAGACCGAAGGGGATTTACTGGATGCGTTTATTCGCAGGAACGGGCAGCCACAAGCCTCGAGCCAGAATGAAGAGCGCCAGCCTGCGCCGGCAGCGACACCCCGGTCAGCCCAAGCCTTAGGCCCACCGCAGAATGCCGGGCCGGCTGGTTCGCCAACCAGATACAGGCGAATCTTGAGAAATATGCCGCCGCTCAAGCGAATGGTTTGCCGGGTCGCTAGCCGCGACGCCTGAATTCACCCAATTGCCGCAACTGGTTATTTTCCTCTAATCTGTCTGGAAACGCTCACTGTTTTCAGGGCTTTGGCCATGCCGGATACTACAATTGAATATGGCGCGCGTACCGCCGATATGCAGGCCTACATGGCTGAGGGCGAGGCTCGCGCGATGGCGCTTGGCAATCGCGGCCCCATCACTTTCACAGATGACGGCGCTCTCTCGCCAGATATTCTGGAAGCCTATTGGCGGACAGGATTCTATGTGTTCGAGAAGGTCATGCGAGATGAGGATATCGCGGACATCAAAGCTGATATCGATGCCATCCGCAGCCGCTATCCTGTCCGCAAAGGCGCTTTCTTAGACGCGACAGGGCGGCCTGCGATAGGGGCTGAATGCGCTGCACCCAACCTCTATTGGTCAAAACCATTGGGTGATCCGGCTGGCGGTACGTCTTTCGCTAAGGGCCGGCACCCTGTGAAAATGTTCGAGCCTGAGGCGGCGGCGGACGCGCCGGACGAAGTTGTCTACTTGATTTTGGGCTCCCTCCAATTCTCCGAAGCATGCCTGCGCCTTTACGGCCACCCGCAACTGCTGGCAGTCGCAGCTGCGATAAATGGTGAGGACTTTGCGCCGTTCAATGAGGCGCTGTTCATCAAGGAGCCGGGCCTCGGCGCCTCGGTCGCTTGGCATCAGGACGGAACCACCCATTGGGACGCGCCGGATTGGGACCAAGGGGCTCACGGGTTTAATTTCATGGGCCAGCCTTATGGCTGTGCGGCGGCGAACGGGCTTTGGGTCGTTGTTGGGTCTCACAAGCTCGGTAAGGCAGATATCAAAGCCATGATCGCTGAGGCCGGATCGGAACAGCTGCCGGGTGCGGCGCCGATCATCTGCAAACCGGGCGATGTCGCCATATCCAATCGGCAGACCGTGCATGGCTCTTTCGCTAATACCAGCAAGGATTGGCGGGTGACTGCCAATATGGGCTTTCATCGCCGGCGGAGCGTGCTGGATGTGGAAGCGGGCGGCCTTCATAACCCCGCTGCAGTTTATGAGTCAGCCCGGATTGAGCGCCGCGCGCGGATCCTAGGGTATGCCATCGCCGCCCGCCATGAACAGCCTTATGCCTACAAGCCCCATATTGATGCAGGCTTATCCTATGCTTGGGACGATGCTGCCCGCGCTGATATGAAGGACTACAATCTAGAAGACCTCAGCATCTGAAGCCTGTTTGGCGCCTAAATGGTGGTTTCTGCCGCAAAGATGTAGGCAATGGCTTGGATCAGTTCTATATCCTTAAGGAACGTTGCTCTAATATGCGCGTTCAGAAATCCGGGAGACGACTTATGGCTAAGTTCAAACAATTTCCGCCCCGCCGGCCGCTGGTTGCGCGCAAGCGTTCTGGCAGAGTGGCCTTGATCGCCATGGGTGTCAGCGTATCAGCACTGGCGCTCACCGGGTGTGAGGAGCAGGTGGACGCGCTGCAATATTCCAGCGCTGAGGCGTGCATCGTCGGCGGTGAGCTTTCTGAAGCTGATTGTCAGGCAGGTTTCGCAGCCGCCCAGAAGGACCACGCGCGCGTCGCGCCGAAATACCAAAGCCGGCAAGATTGTGAGGCTGAACACGGTGCCGCCGCTTGCCAGCAGCCTGCTCAGCAGCAGCAAGCTTCATCCGGCGGTAGTCTTTGGATGCCGTTGATGATTGGCTACATGATGGGGCGCGCGATGAGCGGCCCTGTTGCCGCCCAGCCGCTTTATCGTTCTTCCTCAGCTGGCAAAGTGCGCACGGCATCTGGTGCGAAGTGGGATGCGAAAGCGGGCCCTGTGTCCGTGCCGAAATCTGCCGCTGCCCGGCCTTCTGCTGGCAAAGTCGTCTCCCGCTCAGGGTTTGGCCGCACGGGCGGCACCCGTTCTGGCGGTCGCAGCTTCGGCGGCTGAGCCTTTGCAGCGAATCATTACGCCAGAACGCTATAACTGGCGCGAAATCGCCGAAGAACTGGGCTTCCGTTTCCATACGATAGGCGGCGATCCCTATTGGTTTGAGGGCGCGTACTATAGCTTCACGATGCGCCAGATCGAGGATGATCTGGAAACGCCGTCTGAAGAACTGGAGGAGATGTGCTTCGCCATCGTCGACAAGGCGTTGCAAAGCGAAGAGATCATGACGCGCCTAGCGATCCCGCAAAAGCACTGGGATTACATCGTCGATAGTTGGGTGGGCAAAGCCAAGAACCTGTATGGCCGCATGGATTTCTCCTACAATGGGGAAGGCCCGGCGAAGTTTCTGGAATATAACGCGGACACGCCAACCTCATTGTACGAGGCAGGCGTGTTTCAATGGCGCTGGTTGGAAGACCTGCGGGCGGATGGCCGCCTGCCGGATTCCGCAGACCAGTATAACTCCATCCACGAAACCCTGATTGAGGCGTTCCAAGGCTTCGGCATTGAAGGCTTACTGCACCTAACGGCAGAAGCTGCGTCTGAAGAAGACGTCGGCACCATCGAATATCTGGCGGATTGCGCGGAGCAGGCGGGCATCGGCATACACCTCTTGCCGATTGATACGATTGGCGTCACGGATAGAGGCCAGTTCGTGGATGGCACTGAACAGGTGATTTCAAACCTGTTCAAGCTCTACCCCTGGGAATGGATGTTCCACGACGAATTTGCGGACAACCTAGCCACCTCTAGCATGCGTGTAATAGAACCGCCCTGGAAGGCTGTGCTTTCAAATAAAGGCCTGCTGCCACTGCTTTGGGAGATGGCGCCGAACCATCCAAACTTGCTGCCATCGTTCTTTACAGATTCAGTGGATGCAGACGTACTCGGCGAAAGCTACGTCAAGAAACCCATCTATTCCCGCGAGGGTGCCAACATCGAAATCGTTGAAGGTGGCGAAACAACGATGAAGGCAGATGGCCCTTACGGCGAAGAAGGCGGCATCGTCCAAGCACTCGCCGCTTTGCCAAAAATGGACGGTGTATACCCAGTCCTGGGCAATTGGCTCATCGCCAGCCGCCCAGCAGGCCTAGGCATCCGCGAAGACGACACCCCCATAACCCGCGACGACGCCAGATTCGTTCCGCACGTCATTCTGGACTGAGGATTGAACCGCGCAAAAGCTAGCTGAAGGTCTTTGTTGAGAGTGGCTGGGGATCCTGGATTCGAACCAGGACCGACGGAGTCAGAGTCCGCTGTTCTACCGTTAAACTAATCCCCAACGGTGCGGCAGCATTGGCCGCGAGCGGTGTGATGTCGCGCTTGTGTAGGCGGCGGTCAATACGTTACGCCGTTTGTGTTGAATACAGCGTGTTTCGCTGCGTCCTACATCTCGTGTGCCCAGGGTTCTGGGAGGAGGCGGTAGCCTTCGCCGTCGCGGATTAGGTGACTGAAAGTGGGGAAGTGCAGGTGCATGCCGGCGACGAGTAGGCCGTCTGTTGCGGCCATGTCAAAGATGCGTTTGCGGGACGCGATGGCGGCGTGCATGTCTGTATCAAAAGCGATGGCGACGTCTGGGCGGGCGGTTTGAATTTCCGGCACATGCACAATATCGCCCCAGATCAGCAGGCTGTCATTGCCGGATTCGACCATGTAGCAAGTGTGGCCGGGTGTGTGGCCAGGGGCGGGCAGGGCGGTGACGCCGGGGAAGACTTCGCCTGACTGGATCAGCTTGGTTTGCTTGGCATAGGGAGCGATCTGTTCGCGCGTCGCTTGGAAATACAGCCGCTGGGCGCGCTCTTCAGCATTCGCCATTGCACCGTCATCGAGCCAATGTTTCGGCTCGTTTTCGTGGGCTGTCAGTTCCGCATTTGGGAAGTAGAGCGAGTTGTCTTCCATATTGGTGAGGCCAGCGGAATGGTCCGGGTGCATATGGGTGAGCAGCACAGTGTCGATCTCATTCGGGTCCACACCCGCCGCAATGACGTTCTCCAGCAGCTTGCCTGCTGTCGGCTGCAGATAGTTGCCGGACCCGGTCTCAACCAGGCAAGTACGGCCTTTGGAGCGGATAATGAACCCGTTCACATATGTCCGGCGACCATTGCGGAAATTCGCCCGCAGCATGCTCAAAGCATCGTCAGGCTCAATATTGCGGAGGACGTCCACGTCCCCGTCCAGAAAGCCGTCTGAAATTGCGGTGACGGTGATATCGCCAATTTTGCGGTGATAATATCCAGGGATCTGGCTCGTGGGTGCGGGGGACATAGACTGGGCTCCTAATTGCCAAGCAGGAATGCGGCGCCGCTGGATTGAGCGGCGGACCGGAGTTCTTCAAACAGTTTATCGCTAACGGGTATGCCGGACTTTTCGCGCTCTGCCTTGGCAATGCGTTCCGGCTCGCCTGCGACCATCACAGGCTGGTCCGGATTAAGCGGCGGCGTAGATTTCAGAAAATCGACCAGAGCGGCCATATCGCTGTCAAAATCATCGCGGCTGTCCCGGAACATGTCCGGATCGAGCGCCAGGAAGAAGCTGCCAATCATATGATGCTTGCCGGTTTTCCCGGTCTTGAGGTCATGCGCACCGAACCAGGACCCGGTGAGAACGCTGGAGAGAATATCCACCATCACGGCGAGGCCATAGCCTTTGTGGCTGCCGCGTTCACGGTCACCGCCCAAGGGCGTCATGCGCCGGGGGCGGGCGTCGAAGGCGGCCTGAGCATCGGTTTGAGGCTGGCCTTCGGGTGTCAGCGACCAGCCTTCTGGCAAGGGTTTGCCCGTGCGGCGGGCGATATCCAGCTTGCCGACAGCGACGGTGGATGTCGCCATATCCAGCACAATCGGGTGCTGGCCGTTTGGCCCTGGCACTGCAAAGGCGATGGGGTTGGTGGAATACATCGGCTCCTTGGCAAAGGTCGGCACGATGGAGCGCTGGGACGTGCCCGTCATGCTCATGCCAATCATGCCAGCATCCGCCGCCATGGTCGCGTATACGCCAGCCGCACCATAGTGGTTGGAGCGTTTCACAAGCCCCATGCCGACGCCCATGATGCCGGCTTTCTCAATTGCCATGCCCATTGCCAGCGCACCTGGCGCGTGGCCCAGGCTATGGCCAGCGTCAATTACGCAGAATGCTGGTGAATCCGTTTCAACAACCGGTTCAGCGGCAGGGAAAATCATTCCATCCTGGCGACGCGTTTCGTAGTGGGGCAGCATGCCGATGCCATGGCTGTCGATGCCGCGCAGGTCGGCTTCTACCATCAGGCCGGAGATCAGATTGCTTCGTTCTGCAGCGAGGCCCCATGCGGCGAGCACGGCCTCAATCTGGCGGCGGAGGGTTTCTGCGGGGTATGTGCGCATCAGGCGGTCGTCCTAAGCTTTGGCGCGGCGGGCGGCTGCCTTGGCGGCGCGGTCAGTCCAAACATATTCCATGCCGACGCAAAACAGAATGGCGAAGATTGCCATGCCCTGCATAAGCGACAGGCTATCGCCGATAATCGCGATCGCCAAAAACGCAGCGATCACTGGCTTCAGGAAAAACATATAATTCGCCCGCACCAAATCCGGCGCAAAGGAAAGCCCTGCGAGCCAAAGGATCATGGCGATGGTCGTGTTCCAGATGCCAATCGTGAAGATTCCAGCAATCTGTTCCGGGCGTTTGTCAAACAGCGTTAGCGGATCGATCCAGAGCCCCCAGGCGAAACCAACGATGAGATAAAGGACAAAGAAACCCAGCACGAAGGTATAGGCCGTCATGCGAACAGCGCCATGGGCTATCACAGCAGGGCGCACCAGTACCAGGTAGAATGCACCGGTGACCGCACAGCCAAATGCCATAACCGTGCCGACAAATGCGTCGCCGGTAATGTCGAAGGCTTCCAGGTAGCCATCTGTGAGCAGCAGTAATACGCCGATAAATGCGCCGAAACCGCTAATCAGCTTCGGTGCGGAAACGGGCGTTCGGTTAATCAGCCAATCGACGCCAACCACGACCATTGGCATAGCGGTTACCATAGTCGCGACTTGAACGATGCTGGCGTAATCCAAGGCCCAGTGGAAAAACAATTGGGCGACTGACATGCCAAAGAACGCCAGCGGCAGAACCCTACGCCAGTCCTCGCGGATCGGCGTTATCAGGTCACGGGCACCTGGCCAGAACTGGGTTGCGAACAGCAGGCCGATCCCGCCGATCATAAAGCGCCACACGCTGAATTCCGGCCCAGGTGTCGCTGCAAGCTTGGCCACGAACTCGCTGGAGGCATGGCCGCATACACCGATGAAGCATGCAAGATAAGCGACCCAGCCGCGCATTAAGTGATCTCCGCAGCGAATGCCTTTAGGGCGTCAACCAATGCCTCTGGCGTTTCGGCTGGTACCATGTGGCCAGCGTCTGCCAGATCAACGCGGCGGGCGTTTGGCAAGGTAGCGTAAAGTTCGTTCACGATTCTGGCGTCATAGAAGACCCGGTCTTGCAGGCCGGTCATGGAGAGCACAGGCAGCGCGAGCTTTGACCAGTCCACGTCCCAACTGGTCGTCCCCATGTGGGTCAATAGGTTTGCGGCACCGGACGCCGGATCAAGCGGCGTATAGTCAGGGTTATCTGCCAAGAACGCAGCGCGGTTGGCTTCCTGAAACGGCTCGCCGACAAGCAGATGAAAATACAGGTCTTTCATCAAGTTTGGCCCGCCGACCTGCATCACTCTTAGAGTAGCGTCATTCATCCACTGAATGCGTGGTGTGATGCGGCGGAGCGTGTTGATCAGAACCAGACCTGCCGTATCGAGACCATCAAGCACGGCACGAGCGGCGTAGAGCCCACCGATGGACAGGCCAACGAGGATAGGCTTTTCCGGCGTTACATGGCGCACCAAGGTTTGTAGGTCATCGACGATCAAGTCGGCGTCCAAGGCTCGCCCTGGCTTGAAGCGACTGCTGGTTTGTCCGCGAAAATCATATGCTAGCACGCCGAACCCAGCGGATTTCAAGGCCGGAATTACTGCCGCATTCCAAAGGCTGGTATCGCCCGTAATCGGGTTGATGAACACAAAGCTTGAGGCACCTGCTTTGCTTGGCGGCGTCCATTCGTAGTAGAGCGCATCGTCTGGCCCAAGGTCGAGCATCGTCATTGTTTGGCGATCCTGGCTGGCGGAAATTTGTGGTTCGCCGATTAGTATCGCCGCTTCGTCGGTAGATGCAACGCCGGTATTACGCCACTTCTTCACGCTGCATCATGTCATCTAAGCGAGCGACCCGAACATACATACGATGACTACGATCAAGCAGTTCCCGCATGCGGCCTGGCAGATCGGTGTCTTCCACACCTGCATCATCCATGCAGGCTTCCGGCCGCCCAAACGGTTTTCAGGTTTTAGGGGTTCTTGTTCTTCAATTTCGCGAGCGGCGGCGGCTTTTTGCAGGAGCAGCCAAGCCATGACATTTGTCAGCCGCGCCGTCATCCGCGTCGCCTCAAGGCTTTGACGCACACGGGCGGCGGGAGGGAGGTCCATACGGTCTGAACGTTCCTCATACAGGATATAAGAACGCACTTCTTCAAGCAGACTCAGTGCGTCGTCAAACGTGCGATCGATGAACCGTTGCGGTCCGAAAATTATAGCTTCAGCCATGGCGCATAACGCTTTCTGGGATGCCATCCGTTTCGCCAGATTAACGGCAATCGGAGTTGGTTTCTTTACATTTCGGTAATAATCCTAGGG
>Ga0315322_10004492_pt1 | contig 10745 bp, 8 predicted proteins | sample M110021515metaG_FD_203461 | JGI IMG/M metagenome (GOLD analysis project Ga0315322, IMG submission 203461) | Ammonia-oxidizing marine archaeal communities from Monterey Bay, California, United States - M1 100m 21515 | ecosystem: Environmental > Aquatic > Marine > Intertidal zone | place: USA... | reverse complement strand
CGGGCTGAAGACCGCGGTGTGGCAGCATGTGCAGCGCAACGGGGTTCCCGAGGGACAAGCGCTGAACGACTTCTGCGCTTCTCTGCAGGAGGCGATTGTCTCCGTGCTGCTCCGCAAGACTCGGGCGGCCGCTCATCTTCACGGAATTGATCGGGTCATTGTCACGGGCGGAGTCGCCGCCAACTCTCGCTTGCGCAGCGCCTTCTCTGAGGCCGCCGAGACCGAAGGTTGGCAGCTTCACTACCCCGAGCGGCGTTGGTGCACCGACAACGCCACGATGATCGGTTATGCAGCGTCGCAACGTCTCCTCAGGGGGGAGACCTCTCCGACCTCTCTGGACGCTTCTCCTGGACTGAGTTTTGGGGTCGCGCCCGGAGTCAGACGCTAAGATGGCCCGGGCTTCGAAGCGTTCTGCTCTGGGTCGCTTGCTCGCTCCAATTCGCCTGAATTGGTATCGAGCTGTACGCAGTGCCGAGGGCTCGCGGTACCTGGCAGGAGGACTCGGTCTTGGGGTCTTTATTGCAGCATTCCCTCTCTCGTTTCTTCATTTTCCGATCACTTGGTTCTTGGCGGAAGTGTGTCGGGTCTCCAAGTCTGCGGCGACTGCGGGGGTGATGATATCCAACCCTCTGACGATCGTCCCCATCTTTGTCTTCACAACTTGGGTCGGCTTGCTGGTGACTCCCGGGAGTCACCATTCGGTCATGATTCATCCGTTGATGGCGGCTGAAGATCCTGACTTACTTTCGAAACTGGGCTGGAGTGACCTCTCCATCGTATTGATCGGAGCGACTACGGTCGGCGCGGTGTTCGGTGCTCTGACCTATGCTTTTACTGTTCGTTGGATTGCAACTCGAGCGTCCCGGCGATCTTCGTACCGACGCCCGGTCACGGAAGAAGATTCTGGGAGTGGACATGGCTGAAAGGCATGGGCGTGCAAAGCGATCTCTTGGCCAGAACTTCCTGGTCGACCCCTCGGTCATTGAGCGGATTGTTTCTGCCTCGGGAATTGGTTCCTCGGAGACTGTCGTTGAGATCGGGCCCGGGCGAGGAGCTCTGACGGATTCACTCCGTCGCAGGGCCGATCGCCTCATTTTGATCGAGAAGGATGATGATCTTGCTGCTCGTCACCAGCTTCGCTTTGAAGAGGACGAGAGGGTTCGAGTCCTGAACCTAGATGCACTTTTCGTCCAGCCCGACCAGATGCCGTTCGAGGGTCCTTACCGGGTCGTTGCGAACCTCCCCTACAACGTAGGAGGACGAATCACGATGCACCTGTTGGAAGAGTGGGGTGACAAGGTTCTCAGTGCCACGCTGATGTTTCAGCGAGAGGTCGCAGACCGACTTATCGCTCCAGCAGGAAGCTCTTCTTATGGTGCGCTCTCGGTGCTGGTTCAGTCGTTTGCTGAGGTTTGGTCTCTTTTCCCTGTCCCGCCTGGGGCGTTCCGTCCCCGACCGAAAGTGCAGTCTAGAGTTGTTCGACTTCGTCCTCGGGCCGAGCCTCAGTGGAAGGGAGTCGATTATTCGCATTTTCGTCGTGTCGTTCATGGAGGCTTCGCAGCACGCCGAAAGACTGTCTTCAATTCCTTACAGATTGCGGGCGGAGTTCCCAACGCGGCGGAAGAGATCAGGGAGTCTCTGAACAAAGCGGGAATTGACCCCGGAGTCCGAGGAGATGATCTTCCTGTCGAGGCTTGGGTCCGTCTGGCGAGCGCCCTACCGTCGCGTGTGTGAGCTACTCTCAGTCTGACCTTCAGACGAACTGAATGTTCGGTCAGTGACCGCCTTTTCCGAGGAACCCTCAATGCAGGTAGCCATATTGGCTAAGCAGTACAGCGAACGGGCCGCAGAGGCGGCCTGCTTGGTGCACTCCTGGCTCGTAGAACGTGGACATCAGGTTCGAGTCGATGAGCACGTGGCTGGCACAACAGGTCTCACCCCTTCCTTCGCCCGAGGTGATCTTGCGAAGGAGGCCGACCTTGCGGTTGTGTTGGGGGGAGATGGGACACTGCTCCTCGGCGCCCGAGTATTCAGCCCCTCCGGCGTCCCCATTCTAGGAATCAACCTGGGACGTCTCGGCTTTCTCACCGATACGGACTCGGTGCATATGTTGAGTGTCTTGGAGAGTGTGGTTGCCGGTGACTACGAGATTGACGAGCGCCTCATGCTTCAAGGTGAGGTGCTTCGCGGAGAGACGGTCCTGGGCTCGAGTTCCGCACTCAATGACATCGTGGTCAACAAGGGTGCCCTTGCTCAGGTCATCGGTCTTGAAACGCGGGTCAATCAACAGCTCGTCTCCAGCTACTTGGCCGATGGCATTATTTTCTCGACTCCCACCGGATCGACTGCTTACGGTCTGGCGGTCGGCGGTCCGATTGTTGCTCCAAATACCGAAGTGATGTTGGTTGCCCCGATCTGCCCGCACATGCTGACCAACCGTCCCCTCATTCTCTCGGCGGACTCGACGGTGGACTGCATCATCGCTGAGGCACGGGGTGAGATTTACCTGACGATTGATGGTCAGGAAGGCTTCCCATTGCTGCCTGGAGATCGAATTCGGGTCAGGAGCGCAGAGCATCGGGCTCGTCTTGTGAAGGTCCGCTCTCACGACTTCTTCGAAATCCTCCGAACCAAGATGGGTTGGGGTTGAACCGCAGTGCTACGCGAGCTGAGAATCCATGATGTGGCCATCATCGAGGATGTTGAAGTGGAATTCGGTACCGGCCTCAATGTCCTCTCCGGGGAAACAGGTGCGGGGAAGTCGATCGTCCTGGGTGCCCTTGGCCTGGTGCTCGGATCCCGTTCTTCAGCGGACATGGTGAGAGCTGGCTCGGAGTCGGCCGAGGTACAGGCGCGAGTCGATAGAGATGAGGCTGTCAATCGCATTTTGGAAGAGTTGGACATCAGTCCAGCCAGTGAAGACGAGGGCTTGCTTCTGAGACGGATCGTGACTCGGAATGGCCGGTCGCGTGCGTACATCGGACAGCGAGCTGTGCCGGTTTCGGCTCTACGAAAGATTGCGACCGTGCTCGTTGACTATGCGTCGCAGCACGAGCATCAGGTCCTTCTTGATGAGTCACGGCATCTTGGAATACTGGATCGCTTTGGTGCGCTCCATGAAGACGTCATTCAGGTCCAGGAAGATGTTGCGACCTTGAGAACTTTGTTGTCGGAGCGTTCGCGTCTGGCTCAGATAGAGCATGAGCAGCGAACACGGGAAGACTACCTTCAGTTTCAGCTTGCTGAGTTGACCGAACTGCATCCCGTGGCGGGAGAGCAGGAGGAGCTGCATGCCCGTCGTCTTCGACTTCGTAATGCGGAAGAGCTCGTAGGCAAGGCTCAAGAAGCGGACCTCTTATTGGCTTCCGGCCCCTCTCCTGTACTCAGCTCTCTCGATCGCGCCGCGCGGCGTCTGAGAGAACTTGTCGCAATTGATCCGACTCTCCAGGCGACCCTTGAAGGCATTGACTCTGCTCTGATCGGTGTCGAGGAGGCTGGACGAGACTTGTCGGAGTACATGCTTCAGACCCGTTCGAATCCGGTGGAGTTAGAAGAGATTGAAGACCGCTTGGCAGCGCTAGGGCATCTCGCCCGGAAGCACCGCTGCGATGTCGACGAGCTGGAAGCCTTGGTGGATAGGGTGCGCTCTGAGCTCGACGAGCTGAGAGGACTTGAAGCTCGACTTGAGGGCCTCGAGCCTGCGATCGTCGAGTCGAGGGCGACTGCACTTCGTTCCAGTGAGTGTCTCTCCCGCAAGCGCTCGGAGGCCTCCCGTCGGCTTGCTTCCGTGGTTGAGTCTGAGCTCGGTTCTCTCTCGATGAGAGGATCTCGGTTTGAGGCCGAACTAAAGAAAGTACCTGGGGGAGAGGAGTCGATCGGCTTAGGTGAGGGTGGTGGGGCGCCCTATGCCAACGCAAGCGGTACCGATGGACTGCGCTTCTTGCTTGGTGCCAACGAGGGTGAGGAGATGAAGGCGCTCTCCAAGACGGCCTCGGGTGGAGAACTCTCGAGAATTCTTCTTGCTCTACGTCGGGCACTCGCTGGGAGTTCTCCTGTCCAAACCTGTGTCTTCGACGAGATCGACAGTGGAATGGGGGGGGAGACGGCGGAGGTGGTTGCGCAAAAATTGAGATCAATCTCTGAAGAGCACCAAGTCATCTGTATAACTCATCTACCTCAGATTGCTGCGCGAGCAGATCGCCACTTTCGTGTAGAGAAGACTCTGCTCGGCGGAAGGACGCGAACCACTGTGGTTGCGTTAGATCGGGGTGAGTCAGTGGGTGAGTTGGTGCGGATGATGGCTGGAAGCAACAGTCCTCAGAGCGCGCGCAATTTTGCTAGTGAGCTACTTGAGCGAGCCCAGAGCGAGCGATCCGATAGAATAGGATCCCCCGCGTTGAATCTGGGGCAGGAGTAAGAGATGAGGATCACATCGGCTGGCATCACGAATGTCGGTATGAAGCGCCAGAACAACGAAGACAACTACCTCATCAATGACGAGGTCGGCGTGTACGTGTGTTGCGACGGCATGGGCGGTCATGCTGGTGGCGAATACGCGAGCCAGATCGCGGTGACCACGGTCGAGGAGGTCCTCGCAAACATTCGTGACGAAGGCACTGCAGATGATGCTGCGGGTGAAGCCCAGATCACTCAGGAGAAGATCAAGTACGCGATCCGTCTCGCCGGGAAGAGGATCTACGAGCGTGCCCAGGCGGACCCTGAGTTCCGCGGCATGGGGACGACTGCCGTCATCTTGCTCTTCCGTCGAGGCATGGCCTATCTCGCACATGTGGGAGACTCTCGCGGCTACTTGTTGCGCGGTGGACAGATTACCCAGCGAACGGAAGATCACTCGTGGGTAAATGAGCAGATCAAGGCCGGGTTGATCACGGCGGAGACCGCAAAGCATCACCGGTTCCGCAACATCATCACCCGCTCTCTGGGCTTCCAAGAAGAAGTAGAGATCGACACTCAGGTGCTCAAAGCGGAGCCGGGCGACATGTATCTTCTTTGCTCGGACGGGCTGACGAACCTCGTGAGCGAGGAAGAGATCCGAGACATGCTTGTCGCGAAGTCGTTTCAGGAGACTCTGCGTGACCTTGTCGCTCTGGCAAACGAGCGCGGCGGAGATGACAACATTACGGCTGTTCTAGCCCGGGTCGACTCGGCGGACTAAAGACCGAAGCATGGGCGTGCGCTTAGTCATAGAGATTCATCAAGACGATGAGCCTCGTCGCCGAGTCGGTTTCGACCAGGCGAGTATCCGACGTTTTGTTCGAATCGCAGTGGTCTTGAGTCTGCTCGGCTTGTTCTCTTTTGGAGCACTGGTTTGGCAGTTCCAGGCTGCAGTGGAGAGCGGGCCTTCGGCTCGGGCAGAGAACCAACTCCTACGTCAGCGGCTCCGCGGACTCGAGGCTCGTCAGACTCGTGTGGATAAGGGCCTTGCTCGAATCTCTGCGCTGGATTCGAAGATCCGCCGTATGACGGTGGAGGACCGCGGGATGAGAGCATTTGGGGTCGGTCCGCTTGCGGAGCTTGAGCTCAGCGAACAGGGTCTTCTTGAGGGTGAGTCCCATCTTCGTCCGCAGGAGTTTGAGCTGTCATCGATGGATGGCCTGGATGGCCTGCGCGAACATCTCGACGAGCTCGACGATCGGGCTGAGGAACTTGAGGGACGCGTGCGGCAGGAAGAAGAGAGCTTGACCGAGTTGCGGTCGTATCTGGACGATCGAATCTCTGTGCTCCGTGCTTCTCCGTCGGCATGGCCTGTCCGTGGCTGGGTGACTTCCCATTTTGGGTGGCGAGAGTCGCCTCATGGTTCGGGGACGAAGCGACACGTAGGCTTAGACATTGCGGCCCCCATCGGAACGCCCATTGTTGCTTCGGCTGATGGCTACGTGATCTTTGCCGCCTACGATAGGGCGTATGGCAATGTCATGGTTGTGGACCATGGCTACGGTTTGACTAGTAAGTATGCCCACTGCAGCAAGTTCATTGCAGAGACGGGAGACCGCGTGAAGCGTGGTGAGTTGATCGCTCGTGTCGGAAATACCGGGCGGTCGACCGGGCCGCACCTTCACTTCGAAGTCCGAGAAGATGGGGTTCCAACGAACCCCCTCAAGTTCCTTCGGTCGGAGTAATTCTTCGAGCGGCCTGTCCCTCGAGTTGAAGACAGGTGCTCCCGTCAGCGAGGGTAAAGATGCTGGTCGATACCCCGAGCACGAGGTCTGCCCCGCAGTCACGCGCTGCGGCTGAGATCATTGCCTGCACTTTGGTCGTGGCATCTTTAAGGTCCTGCATGGAGGGCCGCTCTCCCGCCGGCGTGTCGAGCACCAATCGCTCACAGAGAATCGGCAACCACTCTAGTCCCGGTGGGTCGCTGTGGATCGCCAGCATCAGCACCTCTTCATCGGCGTCGTCATCGTCCGTTGACTCGTCAGCCTCCGAGCGCTGAGAGCGGGCTCCTTCTCCTTCTCCTTCTCCTTCTCCTCCGTCGGGATCGGCTTCGCTCGCCTTCTCGAGCCTGGGCTTGGCTTCCTCGTTGTCCTCAGCGGATGCGTCGAGGTTCTCAAGGGGGACCATATCCTCGGTCTCTTGCTCGCCGGAAGGAGCAGGAGCTTCCTCCTCGGGGGCTGAGGGCTCAGTCAGACTGCCCAGGACGTCTCTCTCTGGCCCACTAGTGAACGTTGCTCCACAGTCGTTGAGGCAGGCTTCAATGCGGCTGACTTCTTGGAAGCTCAGCCCCGAGAAGAGGTAGGGGAGCTCGCCCATGAGGTCGAAAATCTTATTCGGATTGCGCGAGTAGCGAGGAATCTGAGTGAGAACCGCCCGGAGAGCGCCGACAGACTCTCTGGGGAAAGCAGACACCCGAGCAGCCCAGAAGACCGGAACACCTTCCGAAGCATCCTTCTTATTGGACTCGGCTTTCTGGGCGAGATCGGTAAGCGAAAGACCTGGGAAGGTACTCGGAATGTCCGCACTGAGCTTCAGGTTCGGCCGGTTCAGTTTGACGATGAGCTTCTTACCGCAGTGACTGCACTGCAGATGGAGGAGGCCTGCGTCATCTGCCTGGCCATGATCGACAGGCAGGTCTTTACCGCACTTTGTGCAAGAAACGTCCATCTTGATGCCTCGAACTGCACCCTCACCGGGGCAAGTGGTGCCAACTATAGACGACGTTCTTCAGTGAGTAGAACTCAGGGAGAAGCTGCATCACTAGCGGCCTGCAGGTCCTTCACCATGCAGCACTTCTTGTACTTCTTTCCACTGCCACAGGGGCAAGGCGAGTTTCGACCCACTTTTGCTGCTTCACGCCGGACTGTAACCGGCTTTCTCGGACCGCCTGTCCCGCCTGTCCCACCGTCGCCAAGCTTGTTTGCTTTCTCGGTGGCGGCTCGGGCGCGAGCTTCTTCCGCAGCACGTTGCTGCTCCAGAAGGGCCTTCTTTTCTTCGTCGGTGAGCGCCCGTTCTTTCGAGAGATTTTCGAAGAGCTTCTCGATCACCTCTTGCTCGCGCAGCTCTCGGAGGTACTCGAACATCTCGAAGCCCTCCTTCTTGTATTCAAGAAGGGGGTTTCTCTGGCCGTAGCTCCGCAGGCCAATGCCTCCGCGCAGGTGGTCCATAGCTTGGAGATGCTTCTTCCAGAGGTAGTCGAGCACGCTGAGCAGAAAGTAGCGCTCTCGGTACCGAAGGTTCTCGTCACCGATCAGTTCTTCCTTGTCGGCGTACCACTTCGTGATCCGTTCGATGATTTTGTCGGCGACCTCGGCGGGTTCTACCTCGTGCACTTGGGCAACCGAGAGATCGAACTCATCTTGGAAGTGGTCCTTGAGGGCCTTATTCAGGCCTTCGACATCGAGGTCAGCCGGTCCCGCTTTTGGAGGCAGATACAGCCGGCAGAAGTCAGTGACCAGTTCCGATATCAAGTCTTCGATCATCGGTCGCGTGTCATCACCTTGGATGACAGCCATCCGCATCCCGTAGACCGCATCACGCTGCTGGCTGAGCACATCGTCGTACTCCAGCAGGTTCTTACGGATCCCGAAGTTTCGCCCCTCGACCTTTTGTTGGGCATTCCCGACCGCCTTGCTGAGCCATGGATGCTCTAGAGGCACACCATCCTCCATGCCAAGACGCTCCATCAGTCCCTTCATCTTGTCGCTACCGAAGATGCGCATGAGGTCATCTTCTAGGGAGAGATAGAAGCGAGAAGAACCAGGATCTCCCTGGCGGCCTGCACGGCCTCGCAGCTGGTTGTCGATGCGCCTAGATTCATGCCGCTCAGTGCCGACGACATGTAGACCACCGGCGTCCAACACAGCTGCTTTTGCTTCCTCACAGAGCACGGTGTGCTTGGCGATAGCTTCTTCCAGTCGCGCATCGAACTCTTCTTGAGCTTCAGCTTCGGGATCCCAGCCACCGACCTCGATCTTGGCCATAGCTTCTGGGTTTCCACCGAGCAGAATGTCGGTACCACGACCTGCCATATTGGTCGAAATGGTGACGGCTCCGGCCCGTCCAGCTTGAGCGACGATGTCGGCTTCACTGGCGTGATGCTTTGCGTTGAGCACGTTGTGCGGAATCCCCAGACGGGTGAGCATCTGGTGGCAAAGCTCCGACTTCTCGACAGAAGCTGTACCGACAAGGGTGGGCCGTCCAGCGGCAACCATTTCCTTGATCTCTTCCGCGACCGCTTCGAACTTCTCGATCTCGGTCTTGTAGATGACGTCTTCGTAGTCGTTTCGAGCGATCGGGCGATTGGTCGGAATGACGGTGGTGTCGACCTCGTAGATCTTCTGAAACTCAGCAGCCTCAGTGTCGGCCGTTCCGGTCATGCCGGCGAGCTTGTCGTACTTAAGGAAGTACTTCTGATAGGTGATCGTGGCGAGTGTCTCGTTCTCTTTCTCGATCGGGATTTGTTCCTTGGCTTCAATCGCTTGATGAAGGCCGTCGCTCCAGCGACGACCGGCCATGAGCCGACCCGTGTGAGGGTCAACGATTGTGACCTTCCCGTCCCGCACGACGTAGTCCCGATCCCGCTTGAACAGGGTATGCGCCTTCAGCGCCTGATTGACCATGTGCAGGGTCTCGATGTTCTTGGGGAGGTAGAGGTTATCCACCTCGAGACGCGACTCGACTTGGTCTGTGCCCTCGTCGGTCAGAGAGGCGGCTCGGGCTTCCTCATCAACGATGTAGTCGATTTCTCGCTTGAGGCCAGGGATGACCGCACCAATGCGATAGTACTGATCGGACTTCACCTCAGCAGGACCAGAGATGATCAGAGGAGTTCGAGCTTCATCGATCAGAATGGAGTCGACCTCATCGACGATCGCGAAGTGGTGTCCCCGTTGGACCATGTCCGGCAAGGCGAGCTTCATGTTGTCGCGCAGGAAGTCGAAGCCAAATTCGTTGTTTGTGCCGTAGGTGATGTCGCTGGCGTAGCTGTCCCGCCGCTGGGTGTTCTTCAGTCCATGAACGATCGTACCGGTGGAGAGTCCGAGGAAGCCATAGACCCGACCCATCCACTCCGCATCGCGGGAAGCGAGGTAGTCATTCACGGTGACGACATGCACCCCCTTCCCTTCGAGGGCGTTGAGATAGGTTGGGAGCGTGGCGACCAAGGTCTTGCCTTCTCCCGTCTTCATCTCGCAGATTTCCCCGCGGTGCAGCATGATTCCACCGATCATCTGGACATCGAAGTGGCGCATCTGCAGGACTCGCCACGAAGCCTCCCGAACGGTGGCGTAGGCTTCCGGTAAGAGGTCGTCGAGCGAACTTCCGGCGTCGAGGCGTTCCCGAAAGACGCCGGTCATTGCCTGTAATTCGGCGTCGCTCTTCTCTCGAAACCTGTCCTCAAGACTGTTGATCTTGGTGACGAGAGGTCGAAGCTTCTTGATCGTGCGGCCGTGTTTGTCGCCGAAGATCTTGGTCAATAACTTCTTCATCGCCCGTTCCTACTTGAAACCTGCGGGCTCAAGCGCCCGCTTTCGTGCGCGCCTTCCTACGTGGGAACGCGCGAGCCGCGGTTTGATACCACATTCACGAGATCGCTAGCAGGGAAAGCCCCTCTGTTTGTTCTGGTCTGACCGCAGCAGAGCCGTGGCAGGCACCAGAACTAATCACTCGTGCTCGCGGCGCAAGGCGGCCGGCTGAGACAGAGGTTATTGCTGGAGCGGGCAATAACGAACTGGTTCCCAGAGAGCGTCTGTTGCTAGATTGCGCGCGAGGCGGCAATCTTTAGCTGTCCAGATTCTCGGAGACTCTCTTAAGACTGACGTCTTGAGCGAGCATTCATGGAGCACCAATGTCCCGTATACGCTTTCGAGTCCCTGCTTTTGTTTTCTTGCTTCTTGTGGGGACTCTGAGCTCTGCGCTGGCTACGACCTCGCTCTTTGTCACGGACGCTGAGCAGGCGGAGTTGAGTACCGCGGTCGTTGTCGTTCGTGTGGGTGACTCGAACGTCGAGCTCGATGTCGAAGCGCAGTCGCTTCTGACTCGGACGAAGCTGGTGGTGGAAGAAGTCCTCTATGGAGCGGCGCCGGCCGAGGTGTCTGTGGTCCAGGGGGGGGGCACGTTGAACGGGCGCACCATCTATATCCCGGGAGACGCCCAGTTTGAGGCGGCGGAGCGATGCGTTGTTTTCTTGCGACAGGTGGAAGGAAATTGGTACCTCACCGCGATGGAGCAATCGAAGTATGAGCTGAGCCATCACGACAAGTTTGGTGAACTGATGAAGCGTGACCTTG
>Ga0315322_10004487_pt1 | contig 10747 bp, 7 predicted proteins | sample M110021515metaG_FD_203461 | JGI IMG/M metagenome (GOLD analysis project Ga0315322, IMG submission 203461) | Ammonia-oxidizing marine archaeal communities from Monterey Bay, California, United States - M1 100m 21515 | ecosystem: Environmental > Aquatic > Marine > Intertidal zone | place: USA... | reverse complement strand
AGCGGATTATTCGGCGTAGGGGGTGGGATAATTATCGTGCCAGCTTTGACCTATTTCTTGAACCTTCCAATCAAGACAGCCATTGGTTCATCGTTGGCCATTATCATACCAACCGCACTGATGGGCGCGAGCAAGCATTTCCATCAGGGCAATATTGATTGGAAAGTGGTTATGTCTGTCGCTCCCATGGCAGTAGCAGGCGGTTATGCCGGAGCTTGGCTCACGCAACACATTGAACCAGCATACATTCGTAAGGGCTTCGCTGCCCTGATGATTTACGTAGGCATTCAGCAATTCTTCAAATGAGACGCTCAAACCAGATTCTGCGAATTACGCTGCTCATCAGCCTCTACCTCCAATGGCAGCTATGCAGCGCTGCCCATGTCGAGGTAAAACTCAAAAGCGGGTCCGCCCTTGAAGGCAATCTGCTTGCCGAAAAAAGAGATCAGTTGGTTCTGGATGTCGGATACACTGTGTTATTGATTCCACGATCGGAAATAGAGCGGGTGAAGAAAGGGCCTCTTGAGAGAGATTTGCACAGCGAAATTTCGAAAACAGACTTCGATCAAACCATGCACGGATCAGGACTCTATTTAGAGTCCGATAAAGAACTTCAGGACCAGTCCGTTGTTGCTTTGAGCAAACAACTTGGCCCAGCAGTAGTGCAGGTTCGAACACCCTCGGGATTGGGATCAGGCTTCATTATTCATCCGGAAGGCTATTTGATCACCAACTATCATGTGATTGAAAGTGAAACAGAAATTACCATCGAGGTGTATCAAGAAGAGAAAGGTGCATTGAAGCGCGCAGCCTTTGACAGAACACGCACGGTTGCATTGGATAAATTTGCAGATCTGGCATTGTTAAAGTTGGAGAACGAGAAGGATGAAAACACAAGGTTCCCTTATGTGAAACTGGCCCGTATGAGTACGATTAAAGTTGGGCAACCCGCATTTGCAATCGGAAGTCCACTTGGACTGGAACGCACGGTGACAGAGGGAATTGTGAGCACGAAAACAAGGGAGTTCGAAGGACGACTTTTCCTTCAAACCTCCACGCAAATCAATCCAGGAAACAGCGGTGGGCCGCTTTTCAATCGAAAAGGGGAGGTCATAGGAGTGACAAACATGAAACTCAATTACAGCGAAGGGCTCGGTTTTGCAATCCCGGTGGATCGCTTGAAATACTTCTTAAACAACCGTGAGGCTTACGCATACAATCACCAGAACCCAAGTAGTCCATTTCGCTATCTGCCCGCGCCACAGATTATGAATATCAAGCGGTCTCAGGACTGATCTTGAGATGGAGTAAAGAACTCGGCAGGCTAAAATCAAACTAAAGTATCTATCGATGATCGAATCATTAAAAAAACGTATTGTAGCAAGGGTCTCACTGGCTCTTTCCTTGACCGCACTTCTGGCACAAAACATTGTTTATTCATGGGCTGCCCCCCCCCCTTCACCTGAGGATTGGCTTCCGGAAGACGCTCTTGCAATAATCACACTACCCAATTACGGAGCGGCCAAGGAGTCCTGGAACAATAATCTATACATGCAATTCTGGAATGATCCAGCCATGGCACCTTTCAGAGAAAATGCAGAAAAGTCATTTCAGGAACTGGTAATCAGCGGACTTGAAGAAAACACTGGCTTCAAGTTAAGCGAACTAACCGAACTCCTCAAGGGACAGGCTACCTTTGCCATCATTCCCTTGCCTGGCAACTCAGATGGGGTCGGACTCCTGGCTGCACTCGACACGGGCACGCAAGCCGAGAGATTAACAGAGTTAATGAACAGGACTCAGGCTAAATTTCAGGAATCCGGCAATCCACTGAAACCTGTCCAGATTCAAAACCTTACGTTTCATAGAGCAGAGATGAAGATGAGCTTACCTCAACTCGGAAACTTTTCAGAAAACAGATCTGAGAACAATATGGAAATCATATTCGGACAAAGCGGTTCAGTGTTTCTGGCTGGTACGTCTGTCCGGCATCTGGAGCAAACAGTCCAGAAACTCAGCGGGGGTAGCGGTAAATCCATCTCCAGCAAAGCCGCTTTCAATCAAATCCACAAGAAACTTTTCAGAAATGCCGAAGGATATGGATGGATTCAATTCGGGTCTGTCTATGCATTGATTCAGGAATTAGTAAAAGAAAATACAGCCAGCATGCAGGCAGGACAATCGACTAACCCCATGTCGATGCTCATGCCAAAACCAGAAATCATCCTCAGCGCACTGGGACTGGAAGCCATACAAGGACTCGGCTTTGCGTGGGGCTCCACACCTGAAGGAACGGCCTTTAACTTGACGGTGCAGGCCCCCAAGAGCAAACGCAAGGGATTGCTGAACCTGATTGAATTTGAACCCAAAGATGCATCCCCTCCTGCTTTTGTTACAGACGATGTGGTCGCGTTTCAACGCGTTAGGTTTGACGCTCGAAAAACCTGGGAAAAACTCGAAAAAATGTTGGGCGAAATTTCGCCACAACTATCGGGGATCCTACAAATGACCATGGGACTCCTTGGGAAAGACCGTGATCCGAATTTCGATTTCCGAAGAAACCTTATTGACAACTTGGGAGACGATTTCATCGTGGCGCAGTGGCCTCCCGAATCATCTGAAATGGATGACATGATTAACCCTCCCGAGATTATCCTTGTTGGAAGCCCCAACCCAGAGCCTTTGGTAAAGGCATTTATTGCCGCAAGTGGACTCTTACCAGGGGGGAATGGCGTTCTGAAGGAACGTTCTTTTCTTGGGCGGACTGTTTACTCAATTAACGTCCCCAGTGGTGCTGCACCAGCACCTGGAGCATCTTCCGAGGCAATGGAAACAATGGGACTCCATTTCGTAGCAAGTGGCATGTATGTCGCTTTCAGCACAAACGAATCGATGATTGAATCTTACCTGCGGTCAGCCAAGGGACCCGGACGCCCATTGAAATCCAAACCTGAATTTCAGCAGGCCGTGAATGCCGTCGGTGGATTCAAATCAGGGTATGTCTATTACCAGAGTTTGGAATCATCAGTGGGGCTCATTTACGAAAACTTGCGAGAGAATCCAGAGTCTCTCTTCTCTGGTTTGATGGGAATGGGAATCGACTCAGGATTGACAGGTGGTTCTGCACCTGAAGACGCATTGGAAAGATTCATGGATTTCAAAAAACTGCCTCGATTTGATCAGGTGAAAAAATACTTTCACTTCAACGTATCCGGAAACAGTAGTGATGACAGCATGCTCAATTTAAAATCCATGTCTCCCATCCCAACATCATTGAGACGTTGAAGAGTGTCCTGACATTAGCCAACTATTGAAAAATCGATTTTCAAGGTTTAAGCACCGTTCACCTTCGATGATATCCCATTCATTCGGTGGCAGGAGACTTGATTAAAATGCAAATCGGGACAGGATATGATGATCTTGCGCATTGGTTCAGTTCTGGCAAGAAAGCCAATGCGTTTGTCATCCATCCTCCCCGACTGAACTTCGAGAAAAAAATTCCTGCACCTCCGGGGGAAGGGTTTCTGGGGGTTTATTCTTCTGGTTCAACAGGCAAACCAAAATTGATTTGGTGGGATCTTAAAGCGCTGCATTCCAATTGCTCGAAATACTCAAATGCCGCAGGGTGGACATGGGCAACCTGCTTTCAGCCCTGGTCCTTCGCTGGAGTCCATCTCGCATGTCAGGCCCATATTTCTGGAGGCAAGGTATTGAGTCTAGGTCATGATTGGCAAATAAATCATTCTATTCTGCAACAGAATAAACCACAGGCCCTTTCTGTAACTCCTACATTTATCGACCTACTCATACAGTCCAGAAAAAGCTCAAAATCAACAGATTGGTCTCCTCGGCAAATCAGCATCGGAGGCGAAATCTTGAATGCATCTACTGGAACGCGCATCCAATCGGCTTATCCCTCGAGTCGAATCACTTTGATTTACGGCTCGGCAGAAGCAGGAGTAATCGCAAAAACAACTCGGCATGATGGGTGGTATCCTCTTACATCTATTCAAAAACGGTTTGAAGATTTTAAGTTTGCAGACAATCACCTCTTCTTGAAAAGACAAGGGCAATGGATCCCCACTCATGACCTTTGCGAAATCCGAACGGATCACTTCAGGCCGGTGGGCAGGCTTGACAGAATCATGAACATTGGCGGTGAGAAGGTATCCCTGGATGAAATTGAATCGGTGGCTGAAAGTTTTCCTGAAGTGCGAAGAGCAAGTGCCAATTCCATACCAAACGCTATCGTTGGGCAAATTGTTTCATTGAAGCTGGAGGCTGCTGTTGCCGAAGCTGACGATGCACTTTTGGAAACCATCCTGAATAAAATGCGAAAACAACTCAGCAAACCAGCGTGGCCAAGATGGTGTGAATGGGGAAATATTCAGGATACGAACAATGGCAAAAAATCATGCGACACGGGCGCGCAAAAAATATGAATGACTTGAGTAATAAGCGCTTTTTTGTGACAGGAGGCAGCAAGGGTCTTGGTCTCGAGTTATGTCGCGCACTATTGAAATCTAATGCAAGAGTAGTGACCTGTGCCCGCTCCCAAACTCCCGAACTCGAAGCGTTGGAATCTGAATTCGACAATAGTCTTTCCTTTATCAAGGCAGATCTTTCCAACGAGGCGAGTGTGCTCTCACTCATTGATCAAGCTGGTCTGGTTACAACAACCTTTGATGGTTTTGTTGCCAATGCTGCACTTGGAGCAAACGGACTCCTGACCATGATGCCGAAACCCAGGATTCGACAAGCCCTGGATATCAATCTCTATTCCGTCATTCTGATGACACAGGCCATATTGAAAGGGTTCCTTGCCTCTGAGACCAAGGGTAGCTTGGTATTTATTTCTTCCACCTGCGCAAAACGTGGATTCAAAGGGCTGAGCGTTTACGCTGCAACAAAAGCAGGCCTTTGCGGGTTTTCGAAAAGTGTTGCGCGAGAATATGGACAAAGAGGCATTCGGAGCAATGTGGTTTTACCGGGTTTTCTGAAAACTGAAATGACCGCATCTCTCCATTCAAATCAAACCGAAGCGGTTCGCAGAAGGACGCCGTTGAATCGTCTGGGCATGCCATCTGAAATCGTTCATACAGTGCTGCATCTCTTATCCGAAGCCTCCAATTTCACTACGGGATCAGAGTGCGTCATTGATGGAGGACTGACGAGTTAATTCCGGACTCACCACTGATTCAAAGCAACTTCATTCAACAAAACGCCCCTATGAGCCAAGCTACTTTGGGACCAGGATCCCTCCTTGATGAAGACTTCATTCGAAGCCAGTTTAAACAACTTGGCAAGAACGTGAAAATTTTTACTGGTGCCCGAATCGATAACCCTGAGGCGGTCTCTGTCGGTGATCATACTCAGATCGATGAAGGGGTGTTCCTTTTTGCGGGTAAAGGTATTGCTATCGGATGCCATGTCCATCTTGCATTCACCTCATCTATTTCTGGAGGAGGCCATTGCATTATCGGTGATTATGCCAGTATTGGTGCAGGAGTCAGATTGATTACGGGTACAGAAAATATCACTGAAGGATTGACCAACCCTACGGTCTCAAAAAACTGCCGCAAGACACACCGATCCACGATTGAAGTCGGAGATCATGCCGTCATTTTCACCAACAGCATCATCTTCCCTGGTGTAAAAATCGGAGAAGGAGCCGTCGTTTCTGCCGGGTCCATCGTGCATCACGACCTGAAACCATGGACCATTTATGGCGGCATGCCACTAACAGCAATCAAACGACGCGACAACAATCAGGTAATCACGGCCGCCCAATAAAACACATCCAGCGATTATTTAATGCCGAGCTTTCGGCTTGTGATGAATCAACGGCTATGCCCTCTTTCATGAATCCTCCAGAATTGCCCCTCCAACAATTCGGCCAACTCAGAATGCGATTCGATCAAATTCACTTTTTCCGATAAATCAGCTTTGAGATCGAACAAGGCAAAAGGTTTCTCAAACGCCTTTCCTCTGGGTTGTTCCCTCCCACCTGACCCACTTCCAAGCACCAACTTCCATTTCCCATCACGAATCGCAAACATGCCTGCACCGGAGTGATGTATCACGGGCGGGCGATGATGATCTGCTTCGGGCGCGTGCAGCAGTGACAAAAAACTAACGCTGTCCTCGCCCGCTGCTGGAGGGATGTCACGATCTATGAGCTGTGCGACCGTGGCATAATAATCCGTCAGACAAATGGTTTGTTGGCACGCAGAGCCAGCTTTGATCCTGCCGGGAAACCGCACCAGAAAGGGCACGCGATGCCCTGCTTCCCATACATCACCTTTGGTGCCGCGCAATGGACCGTTTGAGGTGTGACGATCGGCCCGATAGGCCTGTGCACTCTCGTCATCGACATGATCCTCGACACTGAAATCGTTGAGTCGTCGCATGAACGACCCATTGTCGCTCGAGAAGACGACCATCGTGTTGCCCTTCAAATTGAATGCATCCAGCGATTCAAGGACACGGCCAACGATGGCATCACACTGGGCGATAAAATCTCCATAGGGTCCGAGCTTGGTATGACCTTTGAAGCGGGCATGTGGAAGCACTGGTTTGTGAGGAGCTGTCAATGGCATGTATAAAAAGAAAGGGTTTTCCGACTGGCTTTTTTGTTCCAGAAAACCCACCGCCTTGTCCGTCAATTGATCCAGACAATCCTCCATGACAAAATCGGATCCAATGGGGCCCTCGCGAAGGTAGGCAGGAAAGGGTTGATTTGCTTGCCGTTTATCAGGCAATGCTGTTACCTGTTGATTCTCAAGATACACATACGGTGGAAAATCCAGCGAAGCGGGAATGATATAGCTGTATTCAAAACCAAAGTCGTTGGGCCCCCATCGCACAGCTTGAGTGTAATCAATATCCTCATGGTTGGACAATCGATGAAAATCCAACCCGAGATGCCATTTCCCAACCACACCCGTGTGATACCCGTGTCCTTTTAAAAAGCGAGGTAAGGTCAAACGATCCTCTTGTATGAGATGATCGCTGTAACCGTTCAACACACCCCGCTTCAATCTGGATCTCCAGCAATAGCGACCTGTGAGCAATCCATATCGGGTCGGCGTGCATACAGCAGAAGGTGTATGAGCATCCGTAAATCGCATCCCCTCATGCGCTAGTCGATTCAGATTTGGTGTGGGGATTTTGGACTTTGGATGATAGGCCTGAATATCCCCATATCCCATGTCATCTGCCAAAATAAACACCAAATTAGGTGCATCACCAGCATCGACCGGCGCTTGAAGCAAACTGGCAAAAAGAAAAACAAGATATCCGTTTATTGTAAAACGCCTGAACAAGGCTGTGTTGATCATAGTATCCTTTCCTTAAGGTTTGAGCTTCACGATCAAACCATGATCTCATGACACACAGAGCCGTGCACATCAGTGAGTCGAAAATCTCGACCAGAATATCGATAGGTTAACTTTTCATGATCCAGGCCCATCAAGTGCAATAAAGTCGCATGAAAATCGTGCACGTGCATTGGATTTTCGGTAGCAATCATTCCCAGCTCATCTGAACCACCATACACCAAACCACCCTTCACGCCCCCTCCTGCCAGTAACATCGAAAACGCCGTGTGATGATGATCTCGGCCAGCCGGCTTGTCATCACCATTCCGGATCTCCGAATAAGGAGTACGTCCAAATTCCCCGCCCCAGACCACCAATGTATCTTCCAGTAATCCGCGACGCTTGAGGTCCGTGATCAAAGCCGCGCTTGCCTGGTCACTATCAGCGCATAATTTGGTATGAGAAGCGTTGTGATTAGAATGTGTATCCCACGGTTGATTCCCCTTGTTGGTGTAGTAAACAGTGACACACCTCACACCAGATTCCACTAAACGACGTGCCATGAGGCACGATTGGGCAAATGTCGATTTCCCATACATTTCCCTCGTGCTTTCTGACTCTTTTTCGAGATCCAGAGTGTCAAATGCCTGCATTTGCATGCGGTAAGCGGTTTCCATGGAGCGAATTTGCGCTTCCAGCTCGCTGTCCCCTGCCCTTGCCTCCATGTGCTTTTGATTCAGGGCTTCTACCAAATCGAGTTGTTCTCTCTGCTCCTGCAATGAATACCGTGGATTTCGAATGTGACGGATTAACTTATCCACCTTGAGATCAGACGTAAGAATGCTTGTTGCCTGATATTTCGCGGGCAGAAAACTATTGGACCACAAGGCAGGCCCCACCACGATATTGGAGCTTGGGCGAAGCACGACATAACCCGGTAAATTTTGATTTTCTGTTCCCAGCCCGTATAACAACCAGGATCCAAACGCAGGTCGTATTGGCTGAATGTTTCCTGTATGCATCTGCAACAATGCCGGCTCATGGTTGGGAACATCCGTATGCATTGAACGGATGATGCAACAATCATCAATGACCTTGGATAGGTGAGGCAAGGATTCACTGACCGGAATACCGCTCTGACCATGATTACTGAAACTGAAGGGGGAAGGCATGAAACCGGATGATTTGGGCTTCTTGTAAAGATCTCCGGTGGGTTGGCTTCCTTCATAACGTGCCAATGCAGGTTTGGGATCAAATGTATCCACGTGGGAAGGGCCACCATTCATGAAAAGAAAGATGACACGCTTTGCTCTTGGCTTTACGTGTAGCTCTTGATGGGGTGTTCCGAGCTTACCCGAGGAAGCCTGTTGCGCACTGATCAAGCCGGCAAGGCCAAGCATTCCAGAGCCTACCGCGGTTTTTTCAAGCATGGTGCGACGAGACATATTTGCCGCGATCGTTTCCAGATTGGGTCGCATGGAAATATTCATGAGTTAATCGAGGTAAAGCATTTCATTGGAAATCATCAGTGCTTGCGCCAGTAAACCCCAACGCTCCTTTGTTGGGGATTCCTTTCCAGGCTTCATGAGAAATGCTTTTGCAAGAGTGTGTTCGGTTTCGTCCGGAGCTCTTGCAAGTATGCGTTGATAGACCTTTTGGACGCCTTCTTTAATACCCGTTTGATCTACTAATTTCTTGACCAGTTTATCTGCCTGCCGAAGCATGAAAGGACTATTCATGGCAAAAAGTTTTTGAAGAGGCGTTGTCGTCACACTGCGTTTGTCGGCGTGAACATTCGCATCGGGGTAATCCATTTGAATCAACAGATCGTTCAACTTGAGGCGACTGACTCGAGCGAAAACGGTTCGACGAACATTTTCTGGGTCATTCAATTCCAGAGATGGACCACCTTTTAAATGCAGATTACCAGAAACAGCGAGCAGTGAATCTCTCCACATTTCGACACTCAAACGTCGTCGGGGCATGCGTGAGAGCCATTGATTGTCCGGATCTTTCTGTAAGGAATCAGAGCCCCCAAGTGAAGATTGCCGGTAGGTGGATGACATTACCATTTCCCTGACGAGGTATTTGGTTGAGGCACTGTTCTTGATGAATCGCACTGCAAGATCATCCAGAAGTTTAGGATGCGTAGGCTCATCCCCCAATGCACCGAAATTACTGAGACTACCCACGAGACCACGCCCGAAAAATAACGACCACAACCGATTGGCGTATATACGGGCCGTCAATGGATTTTCTTTTGCAGCAATGCGATCAGCCAATTCGCGCCGTCCACTCTCTTCAGTCTTGAAACTGACCGACTGGTCGCTGCTCAGCCACCGAGGAAATCCTCTTGGCGCTTTATCGCCTGGCTGATCCACATTACCACGCTGGAAGATTGCAAGATCTTCACCTTTCCTGTCTTTGACCAGGTGTGCGGTGAATCGATGCGCCTTGAGATCTTCTTTGCTGACCTGATCACTGGGTTTGTCGTAGGCCACATTCACCAGTTCGGTGCTGGAGAATACCCCAGCCAGCCCGTAATAGTCTCTCATGGTGATTGGATCGAATTTGTGATCATGACAACGGGCACAACTGACTGTCAGGCCTTGAAAAGTTCGCATCACGGTGTCCACTTGATCAGCCCATTCTTCGGCCTTCACCTCCAACCGGCCTCGGTTGTAATATTTGGGACCCAGACCAATAAATCCGGTAGCAACCAAATCTTCGTGCGAAGTGTCTTCGTAGAGATCTCCCGCCAATTGCAGTTTGATGAAATCAGTATATCTCAGATCGCGGTTGAAGGCATCGATCACCCATTGCCGATAACGATATGCGTTGGGATAGAAATCTTTCGTGTCGTTGCCTACCTGATGAGCCTGATCTTCAGCATAGCGAGCCAGATTCAGCCACATGCTTGCCATTCGCTCCCCAAAGCGAGGTGATTCCAACAATCGATCAACCCTCTGCTGATAGGCATCTGGAGATGAATCCTGAACAAAATCCAAGATATCTTCGTAACTTGGAGGCAATCCAGTCAGGTCAAAATAAAGTCGTCTGAGGATCATCGATCTTGAAGCCTCTTGAGCAGGCTCAAGGCCTTTATTTTCAAGCAATGATAAAATAAAAAAATCGAGGCGCTGCCGCGGCCAGTCATTGGATTTCACTGAGGGCCTTTGTCCTGATACAGGAGTTTGAACAGCCCAGAAGGAGGCAGCCTCATCCCAATCAATCCCGTCTCCATTCGAATCGGCAAGATTTGATACAGCCCCCAGCAGGAAGAAACAAAAAAGGCCTAGGATCAGAAAAAACCGACCACGTAACAGACCACACTCGAATGTGGAATCCTCATGTCTGAAGATGTATCTCAACAATGGTTCCATGGGTAATACAATCGTACACAAAATCATTCCAATGACAAGTGCTGA
>Ga0315322_10004479_pt1 | contig 10755 bp, 12 predicted proteins | sample M110021515metaG_FD_203461 | JGI IMG/M metagenome (GOLD analysis project Ga0315322, IMG submission 203461) | Ammonia-oxidizing marine archaeal communities from Monterey Bay, California, United States - M1 100m 21515 | ecosystem: Environmental > Aquatic > Marine > Intertidal zone | place: USA... | reverse complement strand
GTTTCTGAAACTTACAACAACTTTGAAGATGAAGACGGTTGCCCTGATACACTTGCAATTGATTCTGATTCTGATGGTGTTCAAGACTTTTTAGATTTATGTCCTGATACATTAGAAATATGGAATGGATTTGCAGATTATGACGGTTGCCCTGATGAAGTAATTAATCCTGATTCTGATTATGATGGCATTTTAGATATCAATGATCAATGTATTGATCAACGTGAAAGATTTAATGGATTTGAAGATGAAGACGGTTGCCCTGATATGTCACCTCATGTAGAAGCATTTGATACTGATATGGATGGTATTAGAGATACTGTTGATTTTTGTAAATATGAAAAAGAAACTTACAATAATTATCAAGATGAAGACGGTTGTGCAGATGAACCTTCAACTGATTTATTTAAGAAAAACATGATGTATGATTTTGATTCTGATGGTATTCTTGATAAAATTGACAAATGTTTAACATTACCTGAAACTTACAACAACTTTGAAGATGAAGACGGTTGCCCTGAATTTTTTATAGAATATGATTCTGATAATGATGGCATTTTTGATAACATGGATAGTTGTAAACTTGTACCAGAAGTTTTCAATGGATTTGAAGATGAAGACGGTTGCCCTGATGAAGTAATTGTTGAAAATACAATATATGATTCTGATAAAGATAACATCTTAGATAGTTTAGATAGTTGTTTAACATTGCCTGAAACTTACAACAACTTTGAAGATGAAGACGGTTGCCCTGATATTGTACCTCAGACTGACTCTGATTATGATGGAATACTAGATGTTTTTGATATCTGCAAATATTCTGTAGAAACTTACAACAACTTTGAAGATGAAGACGGTTGCCCTGATTTATTGTATAATAAAACATTCACAGTTGATTCTGATAATGATGGAATTGTAGATAATGTAGATTTATGTCCAAATGTTGCTGAAAATTATAATAGATTTTTAGACACTGACGGTTGCCCTGACGATCCAATTTTGAGTGATTCTGATCAAGATGGTATTTCTAATGCTGTAGATTTGTGTCCCGATGTATCTGAAACTTACAATGGATTTGCAGACACTGACGGTTGCCCTGATTCAGTTGATAATGTCATTTTGTTTACTTATCAATTAGATGACAATGATAATGACGGTGTTGATGATAGGTGGGATCAATGTCTTGATGAATCTGAAAACTATAATGGATTTGCAGACACTGACGGTTGCCCTGACATAGTTGGAATTTCAACTCCTGGTACTCCTTCTTTTATTGACACTGACGATGATTTCATCCCTGATAATGTAGATTTGTGTCCAAATATTGCTGAGAGATATAATGGATACTTTGATTCTGACGGTTGCCCTGATAGAGTTCCTGTGAGTTCTTTATCTGATGCAGATTTTGATGGTATAATTGATACACTTGACGAATGTAAATACGAACAAGAAACTTATAATCAATTCCAAGACACTGACGGTTGCCCTGACATAATCTCTGATGATTATTCTTCCATTTCTCCAAAATACGAATCAATTGATAATGATAATGACGGTGTTGATGACAGATGGGATCAATGCCTTAACGAATCAGAAAATTATAACGGAATTTTGGATAATGATGGATGTTACGATGTAATTGGTGCAGAATCTACTGTTGTTCCAATAACTGATTCAGATAATGATGGATATGATGATGAAGTGGATTCATGTCCTTCTGAGCCTGAAACTTGGAATAAATATAATGACACTGACGGTTGCCCTGATTCTATCCCTTAAAATTAATTTTTTAAAATTTTAATTTAATATTTTTTGAAATCATTAATATTTCTAGAAATTAAAATTATTTTATGCTTCCAAAATTTTCTAGTAGGGCATTTTTAGCTCCAATGGCAGGAGTCAGTGATCCTGCACTTAGATTACAATGTAAAAAAATGGGCGCAGGTCTTGTTGTCACAGAATTCACTAGTATTCATAGTATAATTGCAAAAGAAAACCAGCTCAAAGATCATTTGAAAAGTATTACAGAATTTATTGAATATTCTGAACAAGAACGTCCTCTTTCTATTCAATTATTTGGTTCAGACCTTATTGCATTAGAGAAAGCTGCTAAAATTGTTGAACCCTATTTTGATATAATTGATTATAATATGGGTTGTCCTGCACCGCATATTACTCAACAAATGGCAGGAGGTGCTCTTTTACAACAAACAAATCTCACTGAGCAAATTTTTAAAACTCTTGTAAATGCTGTAAAAAAACCTGTAACATTAAAAATTCGTTCGGGTGTTACTGAAGCAAGTCGTTTTTTATTTAGAGATATTGCAGAAATAGCTGAGGATGAAGGTATTGAAATGATCACATTTCATCCTCGTACTGTTAATCAAGGTTATTCTGGAAATGCTGATTGGGAGTTAATTAAAGAACTAAAAGAAATCTCAAATATTCCCATAGTTGGAAATGGTGATATTACTACACCTGAAGATGCAAAAAAAATGATTGATGAAACTAACTGTGATTATGTAATGATTGGTCGTGGTGCTATGGGTAATCCATTTCTATTTGAACAAATTAATGATTATCTCAAAACTAATTCCTACAATGAATATTCTTTCAATGATAGATTGGATTCTTTTTTTGATTATTTACATTTGACAGATAATTATAAAATTAAATTTGCAAATCTTAAGGGTCAAGCCATGCGTTTTACTAAAGGTATGAAAGGAGGATCAAAAATTCGTTCTAAAATTACATTGACTAAAAATATAGAAGAATTGGAAAAAATTATGACTGATGCATATTTGACACCTTGAAAATTTATTTCATTACATTTTATGCTTAAATTAGAATATATTTTTCATGCATTTTTATACTAAAATTGTAATAAGAAACATCCCTTCAAAAATATGTCCTCCAAAAGGATACCGACCTGAGAGGAGTAGTGACCTCTCAGCAGATTATTTTAACATTTTAATTTTGTATTTTAATTATTAAAGAGCTTCAGAATTTTTCTTTTTACTTCCAATATTTAGAACACTAGTAACATCACTTATTGATATTATTCCATCACTGTTTCCACCAGTGAATGCAGCTTCTTCAATTGTTTTAGACACTTTTTCTACTATTGAATCATCTACAATTGTACTAATTATTGCAACTTTATTGTATTCTGCAGTAATTGTATTTGTTCCTCTACCTGATCTAATGCTTTGTCTTTTTCCTGAACCTCTACCATTACCTTCTAAAATTGTAAAACCTCCAACAATTCCTGTTAATGCATCTGATACAATACTTATTTTCTTACTTTGAATTGTGGCTTCAATTTTTTTCATCAGTACCACCTCATTTTAGCTTAAAATATACCCATCTTTTTTTAATAATTCTAAATTTAATTGGTTATTCTGTTATGCTATTTTCTTTTTAATATCAAAATAATGATAATTATTATGAAAAGTGATGAAAAACGTTCTCATCGACTCAATTATTTGTTAAAATGTTATCTAGCAAATCCTCTAGAAAATGAATTATATCTTAAGGCTAAACAAATGGGTGTTACTGATTCTACAGCCAAAGATTATATTCGAACTGTTATAATTCAGGCCCAAAAATCAATCCCAAATTAATTTTTAAAACATGATAAAATTGTAATATTTTTCAGTTACTGTAGAATTCATTCGAAATCTTAAACAAGCTATTCATAAATAATGAATATGTGGAAAAATTATCATGGATGACTCATTATTTGATGATGTAAATTCTCTATTAGATGGAGATTTTGGTGATGATCGAATTCTTAAGCAGATACACAGAGCATGTAAAAATAATGAAATTATCAGTAACTATGAACGAAATTATGTTCAAAAACTAGCAGAACAATATTTGGGTAAAAAGCCCAAAATATCTTCCAAGCCCTCTGAAACTGTAGTGGCCCCAAAAATCCCAGATGTTGTAATGCCTAAAATTGAACCTGTAATTCAAACACAAACAATTCAAACACCTAATGTCCGTAAATCTAATTTTAATTTAAAAAATTCTAAACCTCTTTTAGCATTTGGTGGTATTGCGTTAGTGATAATAATTTCTGCAATTATTTTATTTGCTAATAACGATGATTCATTTTCACCAAATACTTCGACTCAGACTAGAACTACATTATCTGTTGATACTGACTTATCTTCATATTCTGAAAGTGATCTTATTTCAATAAATGGAATATCTAATAATAATTCAGTTGTAAATCTATCCATTGAAAATCAAAATAATGATCTTGTATGGGCTGAACAAATTTCAGTTAAATCTAATGGCCAATATTCTACTCTAGCTATAGCTGGTGGTTCTGGTTGGGAAATTTCAGGTACTTACACCCTTAAAGTTGATGATGGTAACGAAAGAAAATCTATTACTTTTTCATTTACTTCCTAATCATTCAAATTCTTTCCAATGTGAATCTATTACTTCTCTTAATTTCTCAACACTGATTTCTTCCATATATTCACGATAAACAATAAATTTATTTTGTTTGTTTGATTCTTCATTAAAAATATCTGTGATATTTTTTGGAATAACATTATTTTTCCATTGTCTCATTTCAAAAACCCATATTGATGAATCTGGATTTGAAAAATCAATATCATCACATCCTACAATATACAAATAGCATTTTGTTGCTTGATTTAATTTCTCATGTAATTTCTCATATGCAATCATTTGCCCTTGTGGAATGTTGATTTTATCATTATGAAATCCTTTGAATTCTAAAATTATGAAACTACCTTTATGCTCAATAAGCCAATCAATATCTGTACCCCCTGAGGCTAACATTCCATGTACAATGATTTCTCCCAACACCTCCCTTCCACGAGTAAATTCTGATTCATCAAAAATTTGATATTTTGCTTTAGAACTTATTCTTTGTATTTTTTCAGGCGTATTTTGGACTTGTTTTGGAGTTTTTTTATCATAAATTGTATTAATTAGATCTTGTGTTTCATCAGTCATTATATTTTTAATTTTTTAATTAATGATAAGATCTTTTGTAAATTTTAGTAAAGTTATTCATTTTTTCTAATTCATCTACAACAGAATTCATTGTTTTGATCTTTATAGAGTATAAAATATTCATCTTGATTTTTCCTATCTTTTTTTGCATTTAATGCATCTTGATACATTTGAAAATTTTCAATTAGATATAGCTGATTTCCATTATCTTCAAAATAATCAATACCAACTAAACTAAATCCTGTTTCCGGTGTCAATTTCTCTTTTTCTTTTTCAAATATTTTACTAGACATTTTTACTTCTCATTATCATAGGTCATTAAATTTTTTTCCTCTAACAATGAATGTAAATTATGTACGGATCGATATACTTCTGTTTCCTTTTTAGCTCCTGTACACACTAATTTTCCTGATGCAAAAACTAGTATGACTGTTTTTGGATCAAGCATTCTGTGAATCAAACCTGGGAATTGTTCTGGTTCGTACATACTCCTTGGTAATGTTCTTGCTGCTTTTTCTAGATGAATTTTTCCACCTAAATTTATTGATGAAACAATATTTTGAACTGAGATTATTGCATCTTTTTTTATTTTTATTTTAGCTTTTCTTAATTTTTGAACTACTGTATTTACAGCTGTAATTGATAGTTCTTCCGATTTAGCTCCTGTACAGACCATTTTCCCTGTTCTGAAAATTAGTATTGCCGTTTTTGGATTTGTCAATCTAAATACTAAACCTGGGAATTGTTCTGGATTATATTCCGTTTCTGGAAATTTTTTTGCTATTTCTATTAAATCCATTTTTTGATCAATTGATGCTGATGAAACTACATTTACTACATTAACAATTGGTTTTGTCTGTGGCATGCGAGTGACTTTATATATTTCCTTATATATACTAGCAATAATTTTTATGTGTAATTATTTTCAATGATGTCCAACCCATTGATAAGTAAATTCCTCTTCAATCATTTCAGTAACTATTTTATTTTTTTTCATTTTTGGTAAATCTACATCAAAAAATCCTAGTTGTCCTTTCCATGGAATAGGAATTCTTAATGGTTTAGCATTTTTTAAAATAAATCCAAAAGTTTTTTCTTTATTTGTAATTGATCCAAAATGTTTTTTCTCATCACTCTTAATTTCTTTTAATGATTCATATTTTTTTACATCATAAAGTTCTACTTTGCCTATGATTGCACCTGTAGTTAATTTTTCATTTATTTTCATTCTTTTACAATCTTCTTTTCTAATTTTGATTGGAGCATGAACTAAAAATTCACCACGTATTTTTGTATTCCATGTTCTTAATTCTATTGTTTTTTTATTTTGAATAATCAATTCAGCAAATGGTTGACAAATTGAAAGACATTTCATAATTATTATGATAAAAATTTGATATGAATTAAAATTGTGAAGCCTGTTTAACTAATTCTGATAATTGACTATTTGTTGCTTCAGGAAGCTCTGTAATTCCTCCGATTAAACTATCTGTTACAATTCCTTTTTCTGCTAGTACATTAGCAGCCATTAGTGATGTTCTTCCAGCCATACAAACCATTAGTGATTTTCCTTTTGATTCTTGAAGTGAATTATTAATCTCATCAGGAATGCCTTGACCTGATAATAGTTGTTGTGCTGTTCTAGCATTTGGTACGATTATTTTGCTTTTATCTATACCTAATGATTTTGCTAGTAACTCTATTCCTCCTTCTTGAGGAGTATATTGAGTGTGAATCCAAATTACTTTATCATAATCATCTGAATTTGACGATACTTCTTCTACTGAAACTTGTCCTGGAGGTTGAATTTTTCCAATTTTTTCCAAATTTTTTCTATATTTTTCTATTCCATCACAAATCATTACCACAAATTTATTTCCTTTATTTGCACTAGCTAATTGTAAAGTTGCATAGAGTTCTAGGGCACTACTTTCTCCAATATCATGACCTTTTTCAACAAAGAATTTTAGAAGCGGTTTTGCTTTTTCAAAATCTACTTCATACTCTCCAGCATATTTATCTGGTTGATAATATTTTAAACCATCTGCATTATTATGAGTTCTAATCCCAGCAACATCTTGTCCACCTGGTGGAAATATTACATGAACTCCTTTTTTATTATATTTCTCAGAGATGTATCTACTTAATCCTCCTGAAGTTCCACCCGTACCAAATGTACATAGGATGTTAAAGTTTTCAAGTGAGTTTCCAACTTCATGTAATTGTTGATCTATTTCAGCTCCGGTAATGGTTCTATGAGCATTAACATTCAAATCATTATCGTATTGTTCTGGACAAAAACAATTGTAAATTTTTGAAAGTAATTTTGCTAAATTAATAATATCTTGTTTAGCTAACAATGATTCAATTTCAGTTATTGAATTATCATAAATACTTGGATCGAATCCTAATTGAGATAATTGTGAACGTACATTAGCAGCTGTTGCTTTTGCAACTAATTCATCTTTTTTTCCTTCCATTCCTGGTGCAGGACAAATATCCATTTCTAAATCCATTATTTTGATATTCATATTTCTTAATTCATGAAAAACACCCTCTTGTAATTTTCTTGAAACAATTGTAACTACTTGTAATCCTAATTTTGATAACATTCCTAAGGCAATTCCAAAATTACCTGATGTTGCTTCAATTACTGTTTGACCACTTTTTATTTTTCCTGTCATAATTGCATTATGAATAATGTTTGCTGCTGGTCTAACTTTGATTGATCCTGTAAGTAATGTAGAATCTAATTTACCATAAACTTGTAATTCTGAATTTGAAAGATCTAATTTGTAAATTTCTTTAGCACATTCTTTAAAATCTGATGTAATATCTACTAGTGGTGTTGCATTAACAATTTTGCCACCTTCTTCATTATTTTCTAAATGTGGTACTTTATTCCAAATTTCTTCCTCAAATTGTTTTAGTAGAACTTTATCGATATTGTTATCTTGATTTTCTCCCAAATTTCTTCCCTGTTTCTCAATAATTTTAAAGGTCATATAAAATATCTCATATTTTCAACTTAGATTTTCCATTTTTTTTAAATTTCTTATACTATGCATCTAAAAGATTGATTACTTTATTTGGAATATCTTTTAATCGACTTACTGCCATAGTTTTATCATATCCCAAATGTTTTAGATTATTTGCTATGGTTGTAGCTCTTACTGTATTTGGTCCTAATCCTAAGGCAACCATACTAATTCCTAATCCTTTCAACGATTTTGTCATTTTTCTAACTGCATTGGAATCTGATGGTTCTCCATCAGTTAATGTCAAAAAAATATTTGGTTGTTTTGCTTGTAATGTTGAAAACATTTTGTCATAAACTTCTGCTAAGGGTGTTGAGCCATTTGCAACTATTTGTGCTAATCTTTTTGCAGTAATGTTGTTCCATTTTACATTTTCTTCTTTTATTGACCAGCATACCATTGATCTATTTTCTGTACTAAATGCATATACTGCAAATTTTACTTTAAGAAATGCTAAAACTTCACACAATGCTATTGTTGCTTTTTTATATTCAATTGCATCTGAAGATATGCTTGATGAATGATCTAACAAAATTATAATTTTTGTTTTAATTGATTTTTTGATATCTGTAAAAAATGGTTCATTCCCTTCGATATAATTTTCATCATCAAATTCATCTCCTGATCTTAAATGTTGTTCTTTCCACCCTGTTTTCCATTCTTTAAATTTCATTTTCAATCCGTTTATCAGACTCATATCATAGATAATTGTTTCATCAATATTTTTTGTTGATGGAGTTTGTATTCCGATTGTTTCTGATGAAAGACCTTTGTTCTCATTTTTTTTATTTTCATCAACTAATATTTTGTATTCATCATAAACATTATCTCCTTTTACTACTGCCGAAGTATCAATTGTACCAAAATCACTTTCTTTATTTTTTGCAATTATTTTTAAAACTTTTCGTAATTCTTCTTCTGATAATGCCATTCCTGCTTTCATAAATGCAACTGAAATTGGAATTGTCAAAAGGGAATCAATTTCTAAAATTTTAATTATTTCTGCTACATTTTTTTCTATCCAGCTTGTTTTTTGATTGTTCTCTATTGATTCATTTACAATTTTTCTTGCAAATATGCTTGCTTTTTTTATTTTTTCAAAATGACTTTCTTGGATTTCTCCTTTGATTGCACCAAACATAAAAAATTGATAAAATGCCTCTACAATTCTTGCTTTACCATATACTGTATGAAGTTGTGGTCTTGCAACGAGCATATATGAATAATTAAAAATAATTTCTTCGTCCATCCCTTTCCAAATTCTTCGTCCTAATTCTTCCACTCTTTGTGTTTCCATTGCATTAAGAATAAATCCAAATGCATGATCATCACTAAGTATTTTTTCAGAATATTTTATTTTCATTGCTTCATACCATGAGGATGTTCTAAATTGTCTATATTTTTGAAAATCACTTCCTATTCTTTTTTCTAAAGGTGTTAAGATTACTTTTTTTTCTTTTAATCTTGTTTTAGTTTCTATATTGTTTGAGATTTCAATTGTAATGTTATCTTTTTCAGACCATCTTCTAATAAGGAAAGTAGCAATTTCTATTAAAGAATCGTTTTGAAGTTGAATTGATTGCATTTAACTTCCAAACATTGAGGTAATAATATCACTAACTTTTTGATATTCGATATTCCCCCATTGAGTGTAAACATTACCAAAAACAATATTGGCTGCCTCTCTTGGTGATACATCTTTATCTAATAACTTTCCAAATGCAATAGTTTCTCTTAAACTTGGTGAGTAAAATAATTCTTCAACTGCAGCAGCTTGTCTTAATGTATTTGCTAGCTTTATGGCTTGTATGATTTCTGATTCATGATTTCCTGAAACATGTTTTTTTACAATATCTAATTCAATTTCTTCTGGTGGATATTCTAATCTAATGCGTACTGGAAATCTACTTAGTATTTGTGGTGGGAGTTCTTTTGTTCCACTGTGTGTAAGTGGATTTATTGTTGCAATAACAAACCAATTTTCTTTTGCTTTAACCACCTCACCTGTTGCTTCTTTTAATACGATTTGTCTCCTATCATCTAGTGCTTCATCTAATCTAAGTAATACATCTGCTTCAGCTGCATTAACTTCATCCAAATAAAGTAAATCCCCATTTTTCATTGATTTGATCAAAAGTCCTTCATCAAAACTTACTGTTCCATCTTTCAGTGTTTTAGTTCCGATTAAATGACTTTCTCTTGTCCTTAAACTAAAATTAATTGATTGTGAATTGATATTATTATTTTTTGTAAAATCTCTGACTAGTGAAGTTTTACCTGTTCCTTTTGGTCCAATTATAAGAACAAAAAGGCCTGCTTCATAGGCTTTTTTAATAATTTGATTTGAATTATTCCAATCTAAATATTGAATTTCTTCCAAGGTATTTTTCCATTAATTCTAACAATATTTAATGTTGGATCTATTTTCCAAATGCTTCTATCTTGGCAAATGATTCATCCAATCTCTGATGTAATGCTTTATTCCATTGATCAAATCCTGATGGATCTTTTGGATAATTATTGTAATGTTCAACTAACCATTGATTTTCAGTAGATGTGTACTTTAGTCCCTTTGCAACTGTTTGATTTAGTGCCCCTCTAATTATCATGCCAACTTTCCCTAATCCTGAAAAGTCTGGATGTTCTCCTTTACTAATTGCTTCAACATCCATATTTCCCAAAAAGTGTTTCATACCATAACTGATTTGTTCATTATTCA
>Ga0315322_10004475_pt1 | contig 10761 bp, 8 predicted proteins | sample M110021515metaG_FD_203461 | JGI IMG/M metagenome (GOLD analysis project Ga0315322, IMG submission 203461) | Ammonia-oxidizing marine archaeal communities from Monterey Bay, California, United States - M1 100m 21515 | ecosystem: Environmental > Aquatic > Marine > Intertidal zone | place: USA... | reverse complement strand
TTCGCGAACAAGTGAAAGCAATTCGTTGGTCACGAAACCTTTCCCGTAATCAGAAACAATCACGGCGTCGGCAGAACGGACCTTTTCACGAAGCAAGTCGCCAAGGACGGAAAGATCGGGTTGGTAGGATTGAGGGTCAAGTTCCCGATCAACCCGGCAAATTTGCTGATTGGAGGACATCACCCTGGTTTTGCTAATCGTGGGAGCGCCCTCAAAGGCAAGGGGGGAATCCACTTCGATACCCTTATCGCCAAGCAGGCTTTTCAATCGCTTGCCCTGCTCATCGCTTCCGAACCAACCGAAGGCCTCGACTTGAGCCCCCAGATCGCATGCATTCAACGCAACGTTGGCCGCTCCGCCGGCAACCGACCTCTCTGCACCCACCGTAAGAACGGGAACGGGAGCCTCAGGAGAAATCCTGTTAACGTCTCCCGTCACGTAGCGGTCCAGCATGACGTCACCGACAACAAGAAGACGAAGGCGCTTGATTCGCTCGAGAATATCTTTCATCAAAACAGTATATGACTCAACTGAGCCGAATTCTCAATTATCATTTGCTGACGTGCTTGTTCTTCCTCGCCGGATCCTGCAAGGAAGGAACCTACGAAACAACCCCTCGCCCAGAAACCGAGCCCAATGCGTCTTTCCCGTTCACCATCGGTGAGAAAACGATCGATGCTGAACTCGCGGTCAAACCGGGCGAACGGGAAAAAGGTCTCATGCATAGGGATTCAATGCCTCTGGGAAAAGGAATGCTCTTTGTCTTCGAAGAACCCGGACCTCAGAAGTTCTGGATGAAGAATACAAGAATTCCTCTGGATATCGGTTATTTTTCCCCGGAAGGCCGCTTGATTGAAATTCATGCAGCCAAGCCCTACGACTTGAACGGGGTGCCTTCCCGTTCGAAAAACATTCAGTTCGTGCTGGAGTTAAAGCTGAACGGATTTCGGGAAATGGGAATAGCCATCGGAAATAAGATAAAGCTAAGCGACCTCTCAAAAGCCCTGACTGATCGAGGATTCGAACCGAAGGATTTCGGGCTTTCTCTCTAAGCCGAGTCGAATCCATTTGGGTTTTTTTTCTGCCAATGCCAGGCATCCCTGAGCATTTCCTCCAAGGTATGCCTTGCCTCCCAACCCAACCATTCCCTGGCACGGGAGGGATCTGCCCAAGCCTCGATCACGTCACCTGGTCTGCGACCCGAAAGTTCCCGGGGAATCTTGATTCCAGTCGCGCGCTCAAATGCGTCAAGCACTTCCAAAACCGAAGAGCCACGACCAGTACCCAAGTTGCAAACGAATCCTTGCTCTCTCGAATTCAGGGTTTCAAGGGCTCGAACGTGAGCTTCTGCCAAATCGACTACATGCAAATAATCCCGAACGGCCGTTCCATCATGGGTCGGATAATCGCTCCCAAAAACTCTTAACTTTTCTAGCTTCCCCAAAGCCACTTGGCATACGAAAGGGACGAGGTTGTCGGGAATTCCATTTGGATCCTCCCCAATTTCTCCGCTCGGATGAGCGCCGACCGGATTGAAATACCTTAGGATCGCAGACTTGAATTGGGTGTTTGCAGAAGCGTAATCCTGAATAATTCCCTCCATTGCTGACTTTGTCCGACCGTAAGGACTCGAAACCTCGCCAATCGGATGATCTTCTGCAATCGGAACTTTTTCAGGTTCGCCGTACACCGTGCACGAGGAACTGAAGACAAGATTTCGTACTCCTGCCCGCTCCATTTCCTCCAGCAGCACAAGAGATCCAACAACGTTATTACGATAGTACCTAAGAGGCTGTTCAGTTGATTCACCAACAGCCTTCAAAGCCGCAAAATGGACTACCGACTCGATGTCGGGGCACTCGGAAAATACTTTCCCGAGCATTTCCCGATCAAGCAAGTCTCCTTCAAAAACACGAATCGACTTACCCGCAAGCTTCTCAACTCGATCCAGTGAGACAGGTGAGGAATTGGAAAAATTATCAAGAACCACGACCTCGAACTCATGCTCCAGCAAGCTCAATACGGTATGACTACCTATATACCCGGCCCCTCCCGTTACTAGTATCCTCATCGGCTTCCGCGGGCAACTGACCGGAGGGTCGATAAAATAACCTGAAGATCCATCAGGATCGAGGCGTGTTTGATGTAATAGAGGTCATATGCCAACTTCTCCTCGGATGCATCCGAATCGGCTGCATAACGATAACGAATCTGAGCCCATCCGGTCAGCCCGGGCTTGACCAAGTGCCGGCAATTCCAGTGGGGGACCTGCTTGATTAGCTCCTCTTGAAACTCGGGGCGTTCGGGACGAGGTCCGACAATTGACATTTCACCTCTGATTACGTTCAGGAACTGCGGAATCTCATCAATCCTCCACTTACGGAGGAATTTCCCGCAGCCGGTCACCCGCTTGTCTTTTTCCTTTGCCCATTCGGCTCCTTTTTCCTCGGCGTTTTTCTCCATCGTACGCAACTTGAAGAGCGTGTACTCACGCCCCATGAAACCTGTTCGGCGCTGGGTAAAAAAGAGCGGAAATCCGGAATTGATGGCAATGGCGGCAAGAGCAGGAAAAAGAATCGGCAAGGAAAAAACAATGCCAAGAAAAGCAAAAACAAGATCCGCCGATCGTTTCAATTTATGGGAAAAAGGATCCCTCAAGCGCAGGTCAAGCTTAGCCAACCACGACTGGTCAACGTAACGCGGGGGAATCTTCTCCATGTATTGCTCCCAAAATTCAACTACGCCCATTACTTGGGTCCCCCCTTCCAGCAGGGGAATGATTTCGATCTCCCCGGCTTCGGGGCTTTTGTCCATGACCACCAGATCAATCATCTCTTTTTTGCAAAACTCCTGAATACTGGAATCCGTGCTCATTTCATCCCTGCTCCTCCACTCGAACAAGCCCGCCTGCTCGCTTAATCCAGATTGAATGACCTTTGAAACCTCCTCGGGAACCATCAGGAAAGTTCTGGTCCGACTGTGGCTGGCCAAACGCGCGAAAATCATGGAAAACAGAAAACTGCCAAGCCCAGTGAAGGTGGCAAGCTTCAAGACCACAAACCTCCCGACAAAACTGAATTCGACCAACCAAACAACGAGTAGCAAGGAAAGGCTGGCCAGAAATCCGGATAGCAGAAAAAGGAAGAAATGCCGAGTCGATGGGTTGAGCAATCTCCGGTCGGCAATGCCAACCATTTCCCCGAAAATCAAAAAGGACAGCCCGAACCAAAGGGAGTATAGGACGTGCTTCTCGATACTTACCAGAAACAGGGTTTCCGTAACGGGTGAAAATTGCCTGGGCACGACATAGGATACCAAAACCGCAACAACTAGGTTTGCGGAAACTCTCACGCCTTTGCTTAGGTTCCAGTCTGAAGATCGAGTCATATCAGTTTTCGAATCTCTTTTCTTGGCTATAAGCTGCAGACAAGTCGATAAATTTCCTTATCAGGCTTCATTTGGTCATGCAGTATCCCTCTGGTTTTCAAGTGTATCCAGCCATCTTCCTACATTTGTTTCTCTGAGATAACTCTTTTTTATGGATTCAATGTTTTCAGTAGAATGAATCTTGTGCCTTTCGGATCGAATCGTCTCCTCAATCGCATGCTTTAGGGCATCCGCATTGTCAGGGCGAACAACCGAGTGGTTTTCGAATTTAGAGAGAAATTCGGGCGCCTGGCCCTCCCCTCCGTATACGAAGAATTTCCCAGTTGATAGATATTCGTATAATTTCGATGGCAAAGCCCTTGAAAAACTGGGGCTCAACTGGGCATACAAAATGTCGGTGGATGAATAAATTTCAGGAACTTCTTCCCATTGCACTCTTCCCAACAGGTGGGCATTCGAAATTTGATTTTTATTTTTGTAGGCGCGAATACGCTCGATATCTTCTCCCGCCCCGATGATGTTAAAAATCAAATCCGGCATTTCCTTCGCAACTTGCAACAATACGATCAAGTTTTGTGGCAGGCCGATATTCCCGACATAGGAAACCACCACCGGCTCTTCCTTCTTGCGATCCTTTTTCCCCACCCCGGCCAACACCTCGAACTGCTTAGTGGAAATTCCGTTGGGAACCATCGTGACTTTGCTTTCGGGAACTCCCAGTTCTTCTTTCACGTACCGTCTTTCGGAGGGGTTGGTTACGATCACCGAAGAGAACCTGCCAATCCGGCTTCGGGCAAGACGTCTGAAGAAGCGCTTGGCCAAAGAATGAAACCAGGAATCCTCAAGATATTCCCAAGTCAAATCACGTATATCCAGACAAGTGAGCTTGTCCTTCTGCCTTGGACTCAGGAAAAGCAAAAACATGGAAGGGATGCTGATGAATATTTCTTCACATCGGCAAGCCCCCAACTCTTTTAATAATTTCCGGGCAAGAAAGGTTTCCATGATGGCCCTGCCCACAAAACCACCCTTACCCTTGGGACGCGGACCGATGACCCTATGCTCAAAGCGATCAGGCATTTGAGCCAACTTGACTGGCTCATCACCCGGTGAGATCAACACGACCTCATGACCGCGCTGGTGCACTCCGATCAAAAAGGACAGGATTCGATTTCCGACGGCAAGTTCTCTGCGTAACGGATAGCTAATTACAAATGCGATTCTTTTCACGATAGCCTAACAACCAACCTAGTCCCAACTCAGCCTGGTGATTGCATTCCCCTCATCCAATTGGACGCAAATACACCGAGTGCTCAAAACTTGCCCGAACCTTGGTGCATAATGGGCGTCCTCCAAGCGACCCTTTCCTCTCAACGAATTGATTCGTACTTTTCGGCCATTCTTCAAGCTCAGGAGCCAAGAGCCATCGCCCTGAGATAAAACTTCCACGCTTGGGTGAAGAACGTATCTGGCCACTCCCGAAAAACTTCCCCCAACCATTTGATCAGAAACATTCAACTCTTTGTCATCCAATTTCCAGATCCGCTCATGAATCGGCTTCCCCGGCAGCCGGGCATAACCGTCATGATGGCAAGAAAGAGTCTTTGAGGATGAACCTAATTCGCAGTTGGTGACAACCGGACGAGCCCGGCGGGCAACCCGGAAGGAGCGCCAAACCTCCGAAGAATCCTTGCCTTCGATTTCCACAGTACTATGAGCGCAGGTACCGCGCTCGCGCAAGCGTCGCTCCCCTGGCTCATAGGTCGACGTTCCGCCGTTGACAATTACCCTTTGCCCGTGAACAGACAACTCGAAGGACATGGTGTCGGCATGCCCGTGTCCAGGCAGATAGTCCGGGCCGAGGGGAGCAACGTCCAGAAAGGCGACCGCAGACTCTCCGCTTAAGCGGGCATACCCGCTATCCGGGAAATGACATGAAACCCCGGAAGGATCAGGAGGGTCCCGGAAGCCAAGCCTTTTGGCATAATCGGTCAAGGCTCCGGGAGTCGGCGCCACTCCTTGAGCCGCATCGTTAAAGAAACTTATTTCTCCATCCGGATGGCACATGTGGTTCAACCACTTTGCCATCCCGGGCATTCTCTGCCGGAGCGCTTCAACCAGTTCGGACAAATCGCAAGGCGTGGAATCAAAGAGCGAAAGGCAATTGAAAAGATCGAGCATGTCCTCGTACACCAATGAGTGATACATGGTGCTGCGCTCGAAGTGGGCGCCGTCGGATAGAATTTGTTCCGGAATCTCCTGCAGGAGAACTTCCAAGCCCTCCGACAGCCATCTTTTGGCTGAGCTTCCGTCAAAAAACAAACCAGCGAAAACGAGGGCTTTGGCATTGGAAATCAGATGATTACCGAGAAGATGGCTCTCCACCCTTTTGCTTACCCACTCGGCTTGCGTGGCCAAGCTTTTAATCGCTTGCTGACTCAAAACGTTTCCGGCATTGGTCCATTTGATCCAATTTACAACCCTCAGGGAAGTCGGATAAGGCTCCCATCCAATTCCTTCACAAGGAGGGTTTCGGGAAATCCAATCTTCGATCAATTCCTCGTGCCAGGAAACCCGCTCACTCGATTGCCTCGCATTCAAGTCGTCAAAATAGTGCTGGTTATAGCGCCAGAGCTTTTCGACTTCGGAACCATTCCAATCAATCTCCTGCAAATCCATGGTTTGTCCAAGCAAGTTGAACTTCGATGCGCCCACCATGCTGGACTCGCGCTCGGCTGGCTTGACCCAATTCCCCGATCCGGAACGAAGTCCGACTTCGGGAGCTCGAACTTTTCCCGGTTTTAACCAACTGGAAAAGAGTCTTCCGTAAACCTGACTCGGTTTAAGATAGCGGATTGTATTCCAGTACAATGAAAATTTAGCTAACGGCAAAGAATTCTCTCCAAAGCAGCAACAATACGTTCACCGGTCTTGCCATCCCATTTTTCAGGAATGGCTCCCTCTTTCCATTCTCCGGCAAACAAGCGGTTCAAAAAGGGGGTAAGGGCATCCGGGTCCGTACCGACTAGCTCGTTCGTTCCCACAGTGATCGTTTCGGGTCGTTCGGTAGAGTCGCGCAAGGTCATGCAGGGAACGCCCATTACAGTGGCTTCTTCGGTAATACCTCCGGAATCGGTTATCACCCCCTTGGCATGCTTGACCAAAAAATTGAATTCCAAGTAGGGTTGAGGATCTGTGAAGAAAATGTTTTCGGGAAGCCCTTCGGCCTCTTCCAAGCTCTTCGCAGAACGCGGATGAACGGGAAATACGATTGGTTTCCCGCGCACACCCTCACCGATGGACCGAAGCGCGTCGGCAAGATTATCAGGTCGATCCACATTCCCCGGCCGATGCAAAGTGAGTACGAAATAATCCTTTTCCGACAAACCGATATCTTCCCATAAATCCGGCTTTTTCAAGCGATCGGCATTATCAAGCAGAGTATCGATCATGGTATTGCCCACGAAAAAGATCCGATCCTCCGAGACACCGGTTCGGGCAAGGTTTTCATTCGCCGTTTCACTCGTGGTGAAGAAGTAATTGGTTACCGAATCAGTCACGATCCGATTGATTTCCTCAGGCATGGTCCAATCGTCCGAACGAATACCCCCCTCAACGTGAGCAACAGGGATACAAAGCTTTTGCGCCGTAATCGCGCAAGCCATGGTCGAGTTCACGTCGCCCACGACCAGACAGAGTGAGGATGGGGCATCCATGAGCAACTTTTCGTATCCAAGCATGATCGCGGACGTCTGCTCGGCCTGGGTGCCCGACCCCGCTTCCAAATTTACGTCGGGCTCCGGAATACCCAATTGAGAGAAAAACGATCCCGACATATTTTCATCATAGTGCTGACCGGTATGAACCAAACGATAGCTCAGTTTACCCCCCTCAATCTTCCGAGAATCGATTGCCCGGACAATGGAGGCAATCTTCATGAAATTGGGACGCGCCCCAGCAATAAAATCTACGAGCATGCACCTCCTTGCAGATCAATGGCTACTCTGCTGACCTCCAAAATTTCATCCAGCCCGATGGGTGAAGGCTTCCCACCGCTAACGGCATCCACAAAGGCCCGGGCACACGCTTTCTGACCCTTGTCCTGGCGCCAAAGATTCATTTTCCGAAAACTCGGCCACCCAAATCCACGAAGTTTCCGAAAGTTGTCCAGTTGCAATATCCCTCCGGAAGCAAATACCTCCAAGCGCTCCTTTGGAAACGCCTTGCTGCCATTGGCAAAGTAATGAATCGTACCGACCGAGCCGTCTTCGAAACCAAGCTGTAAAGTAACGGTGTCACGGGTAGAGGAATCCATCTCCATCTTCTGGAAACTTTTGATCGGGGCTCCGCAGAGAAAACGAATCAGGTCAATGAAGTGACAGGCTTCCCCGACAATTCGCCCTCCCCCCGTCTCCGGGTCATGCGTCCAATGATCGGCAGGAATTTCTCCTGCATTGACGGTCATGACAAAAGCTTTGGGATCCTTTGTCCCCTTGAGCAGTTTCTTCATTCTCTGAACCTGCGGGGAAAAGCGCCGGTTAAAGCCAACCATCAGGACGGCATCTGATTCTCCCTCCTGCCTTTCGGAACAAGCCTTTCCGATCTCCTCAAGCTCTTGATGATTGAGGCAAAGTGGTTTTTCAACGAAGACATGCTTGCCGGAGCGCAAGGCCTCCAACACAAAACCAGCATGACTGTCGTGACGGGTAGCAATGACAATGGCATCGGTCTGGTCATCGGAGAACAGGCGTCCCACATCGGTGGTGGACTCTATGAATCCGTGCTTTCGACCGGCATGCACGCCGCCCACCCCGGTATTCGTCGCCACGCTTCGCAAGCCTGCGCCGGCCTCCTTGAATGCAGGCATAAGAGTCTTTGTCGCATAATTGCCCGACCCAATGAAACTGAGTTCAACTTTGGCATTCCTCTCTCCCGTCGGGGACTTTTGCGCGCTCGAACCGGATGAGCTCAAGGTAACCGTCCGTGCCTCCTGCGTGATTACGATTCCCGGATATTCAAGCAATATGCCAAGTGATTTTTCCAACCCGCCTACTATTTCGTAAGCCTTTTGCGCTTCCTCTATTTGAAGATTGTGGGAAATCAACGGCTTAACGTCCAGCTTGCCTTCGACCATCATGTCCAAAACCGCCTCAAAATTACGTTGCTCCGTCCAGCGGACGAACCCTATGGGATAATCATTCCCTTTCTCCTCGTAGTTCGAATCATATCGTCCGGGACCGTATGAACAGCTCACCTGAAAGGTTAGCTCCTTCTCGAAAAAGTCAGCTCTCGAAAGCTCCAGTCCCGTCACCCCGACAAGTACGATCCGGCCACGTTTTCGGCACATCTTTGCGGCTTGGCTGACCGGTTCGTTACTTTCGCTCGACACAGTGATAATGACCGCATCCACCCCGCGGTCACGTGAATACGACTGGGCTGCGAGCACCGGGTCTGTTCCCTCCGACAAATCCACTACCTCCGCCCCGAACCGGGTTGCCAGCTCGAGCCTGTCCTTGTCAAAATCCATTCCCAAAACCCGGCAACCATGGGCCCGAAGGAGCTGAACGGTCATCAACCCGACCAATCCCAGTCCGGTCACCACAACCGTTTCTCCCAAAGTCGGGTTGGCTAAACGAATACCCTGCAATGCAATGGCACCAAGCACCGTAAAGGCCGCTTCGTCGTCTGATACGACATCGGGCACCTTTGCACAAAGATTCATTGGTACGCTCACCGCTTCTGCGTGCTTGCCATTGCTCACCACACGATCCCCAACTTGAAAAGCTCGAGCGTCCCGCCCCGTATCAAGCACTGTGCCGACGTTGCAATAGCCCATTGGCAAAGGTTGGTCGAGCTTTTCAAGAACGGCCTCAATCGTCGGTTGCAAACCATCCGTTTTTATCTTTTCCAGAACCATTCGAACCTTATCAGGCTGCTGACGGGCCTTCTCGATCCATCCCGCCTTGCCGAACTCCAAAAGCATACGCTCTGTGCCCGCTGAAACCAAAGTTCTCGAAGTGGAGATCAATACTTGCCGACGAGTCACTTGAGGGACGGGAATCTCGGCAACTTGGGTTTGCCCGGTTTTCAAGGACTGTAAAATTTGTTTCAAATCAGAACGGCGCTAAATCAGTATATTTAAAAGTGTGTCAGCAAATGGGAAATTAGCCAATGAATTTCAAATGGAAGCAACAGCTCGACTATCGGCGAAGGGTTTGACTGACAACTTCGGTTAGCTTGCCAACTGCAACTTCTACCGAAAAATTTTCTTTGGCGTAGACATGAGCATTCTTACCCATTTTCGCTCTTTTGGCAGGATCGGAAACAATTTGCTTCAAGGCAGAGCAAATCGCATCGCTTTGATTTGGTTCGACCATGATGCCATTCACTCCTTCTTCGATTACGCTGGGAATATTGCCTACCGAGGTCACAAGTACGCATAGCCCGGAAGCCATAGCTTCTATCATTGCATTCGGCAGACCCTCCATCCAGGAAGGTAGGGCAAAAAGATCAGCTTGCCGGTAAGCCTCTTGCAATTCAGGACCATGCAACCACCCACGGAAGGTAACGGCTTCAGTCAGTTTGTTCCGACTTACAAAATCTCTTGCCTGTCGGGAAACGTTGCCCTCGCCCACGAACTCCAGATCCAATTGATTCTCGATACCGGAATCTAAAAAGGCGCGCAGCAAATCCATCACGCCTTTTTCACGATCCAACCAACCGACGAACAAAAGCTTTGGTTTCTCGCCACCTGAGACATAGACCCGGCTTTCGCCAATATTGAGCAACTCCTCGGTAGCTGACCAGTTTTCCACAATCGGCGCGTCTTCGATCCTTCTACCCATTTTTTCGATGGCAAAGCTTTGCCATTGCCGACCTTGGCACAGAATCTTACTCGCCTTGGAAAATGCAAGAGAGGAGAATGCTCTCATGAAAAAGGAATGCTCATAGGTCTTCAATAGATGCCCCCCTCCCGGGGCAATCAATGCAGGCACGCCCATCCATTCTGCATAGCGCCCCATCAACCCCTTTTCCAGCAAACCCAGACGACTTGAGGTGAAAATAAGAACCGCGTCAGGCTTCTTGAAGCCAACCTGAACAAGGAATTTGGAAAAGCGCCGAATTGCAATCAAAGAGCGAATGAAAATTGAAGGCGGAGGATTACTGACTTGTGTCGTATCAATCAAAACCAGATCGAACTTTTCGGGAAAGGAAGATTTGATCAAGGCATTGCAAACCGTTACAAAACCACCGAAAACCTTGGCTTTATCTTTTGGGAAAGCTCCTACGACTACGAGTTTAGCTTTCATTGTCCGTCATCCGTTTTCGCAAAGTTTTTGAAATAGGCTCTCATATTGCGAGACCAACTTGTCC
>Ga0315322_10004473_pt1 | contig 10763 bp, 11 predicted proteins | sample M110021515metaG_FD_203461 | JGI IMG/M metagenome (GOLD analysis project Ga0315322, IMG submission 203461) | Ammonia-oxidizing marine archaeal communities from Monterey Bay, California, United States - M1 100m 21515 | ecosystem: Environmental > Aquatic > Marine > Intertidal zone | place: USA... | reverse complement strand
GTCCACGGATTATTCGATTTTGCTCTCATCTTCGTTCCTTCGTCACTACGATGAGACCAAAACCCTCCTCTAAATTATACCCTCAATCTGTCCCTTAGGACCTGACGCCGGACAATGGCCAGAGCAGGCGCGGTAACACAGAGGCTCAGTATCGAGAGGAAGCGCCTGTCAGCGCGGGATATATCGCCGCTCCTGCATCTCTTGCAGCAGCTCGATGAACATGTCCTCCGTGTCCACGCAATCATGGAAACCGGCTTTGCGGGCTTTGATGGTGCTCATGTTGTGGGGGTTTGGGCGTTGGCCGTGGCCGAAAATGAAATCTACAAAGCTCCAGCTCGGCACAAGGTCTACCAGAGTATAGCCAATGAGATCATGCTTCTTCGTGATTTTGGGCCAGAGGTCCGCATTTCCCGGCATGGTCCGCGCGAGGGACATGGGGTGGCGGGGGCCTAGCTCCATATCAAACAGCTTGGCGATACGGGGCCATATAGCCTCCCACTGATAGACGTCTCCATTGGCGATATTGAACACCTCGTCCGCTGCCCGCTCATCTGTCCCGGCCCATTCCATGGCGCGGGCGATCAATCGAGCGTCTGTCGCCTCGCCAATGCGGGGGTCGCCGCCGGGAAAGCGCAGCGGCATGCCATATTCACGGGAAATCGCTGCGAATGCACCAATGCCCGCAACAACGTTCATCGGGCTGCCAATGGCGACGCCGCAAACGATCTGCGGGCGCAGGATCGTCCAGGTCCAGCTGGCACCTCGGCGGTCGCGTTCATCGGCCAGCCAATCCATCTGGTCATAGTAAAAGTTCGGCGGCATGTAGCGCGGGTCGCTTTCCTTGGCTGGAATTTTGAACGGGCCCAAATGTCCACCATAAGCCTTCGTTCCTTGCAATAGCGTGATGTGTCGAAGGTCCGGCGAGGCATCGGCAAGCGGGCTGACGAGGTTTTGCAGCATGGCCAGATTGACGTCTGCATGTTCCCGCGTCAGCCAGCCTTTGGCGACATCCGGCATTTCATACACCGCCGCATAGGCCAGATGCGTGACTCCCTTCAACGCGCCAAGCTTGTCCCGTGTGTCTGCCGCATCCCGCAAATCAACCGAAAGCCACGTGGCACCGTTTTCGAAATCTGGCGGCCTGCGGGAAAGTGCAATGACCTCCCATCCTTCCAGCCCGTCGAAATGCTCCAGCGCCGCTCGGCCCACGGTGCCCAGCGCACCTGCTATCACGATACGGTTGGTCATCAATCATTCTCCTCATGTGCGGCGAAGCTTACGACAGTATCAGCGCCAGCCAAATCAGCCGCCGCATGCTTCCGGTAGCGCTTGTGGAATCGCTTGCGCCCGCCGGGGCCGCTTCCTACGATGCGGCACACACCTCACACACCAAGGACACACGAGCATGATGGACGTATCTGGCAAAAAAGCATTGGTTTTCGGCGGCACTTCAGGCATCGGCCTCGCGACAGTCGAGCGGCTGGTGGCTAAAGGTGCGAAAGTCATCGCCATGGGCCGCAGCCCGGACAAAGCATCAGACCTGCCAGCAGGTGCCATCTTCCGCCAGGTCGACGTAACGGACCGGGACGCCATGGACGCGCTTTTCAAAGAAGAAGCCCCGTTTGATATCCTCGTCAGTGCCGCTACCGGTGGTGCGCGCGCGGCTGGTCCGTTCCTGAAGATGGACCTGGACGGCTATCAAGGCTCATTCGCGAAGCTCTGGGGCTATGCGAACGTGCTGCGCTATGGCTGCGAACACTTGAGCGCAAACGGCGCTGCCGTGCTCGTCAGCGGTGCCCCTGCCCGCAAAGCAAAGCCCGGCCAGGTCGCAATCTCATCCGTCGGCGGCGCTGTTGAAGCGCTCGTGCGGGCGGTCGCGCCAGAAATCGCGCCCAAGCGCCTTAACCTCGTCTCCCCCGGCACCATCGATACGCCGATGTTCGGCCCCGATGACGAAAACCGCAAAAAGTTCGTTGCCGGTGCCACCGCCGGCAACCTCATCCCCCGCGCCGGTGAACCAGACGAATGCGCCCAGGCCATCATGCTCGTCATCGAAAACGAATTCATGACCGGCACCACCGTAGACGTAGACGGCGGCTGGCTTTTGAGCTGATTTGATTGAGCGGGAGGCGGTCTTGCGAGGGACTGCCTCCTGCCCCAGCTAGTTAGCTGTAACGGGTCTTCGGGCGCTCGCCACACGTATCTGAAAAAAAGTCAGCCATTCTGTTTCCGATAAAATTACTCAGTGCCTTTCGGTCGGCACGATAACTATCAAAAACGTCTCAAGCCCAGAAAGATTTTAAATCGGGGATTAGGCAACCCAGCCACGGGCCAAGACTGTCGTAGGCAAAGGAAATCATCAGCAGGCAGCCTTTTTTCGAGGGAAAACTGTCACAGCGCTGTCATCAAACTTTCATACGCAAGCGACATATAAGCGTCCGGACACTAGGGCAAGCCGCGACTGCAACAAAAAAGATCGCCGCGTAAAAAGTTCTTTAGGTGGAACGTTCCAGTGCTGCACGGAATAGGCTGGGAACAAGAGCGGGAGCGAGGTTACGCAGATGCGGGTCAGGATGGGGCGGATTGGCCGCCTGGCAGCACGCGAGGCGATTGGCGGCATTGCACGTGACGGCGCTGACCCGCGCGCCGGCAACCAGCTGGACATCGTTCATTTGAACGATATCGGCGGACTCGATGCGACAGTGCACCTCCTGGAATTCGACAGCAATCACGGTCGGTGGCGCGCCCGGTTCGAGCCGATTGAGAACTGCATCGACATCGATGGCCGCCAGATCAGTTTCACCGCCGAGGCGAAACCGGAAGATGTCCCTTGGGGCGAGATCGGCTGCGATATCGTGCTGGAGTGCACCGGCCGGTTCAGGACGCCGGAGACCCTCGCCGGATATTTCGAGCGTGGCGTCAAGCATGTGATCGTCGCGGCGCCCGTGGCGGCAGCGGAAGCGCTCAACATCGTCGTCGGCGTTAATGACAGCGAATATGACCCGTCACGCCACAACTAGCTCACTGCCGCCTCCTGCACCACCAATTGCTTAGCGCGCATCGTCCAAGTGGTTCATGAAGGAATTGGCCTCGTACGGGGCCAGATCACCGCCATCCACAACCCGACCAACACGAACGCTGTGGTCGATGCGCCCAAGTCCGACCTCCGTCGCGCACGGTCTGCCCTCAAGTCCCTGCAGCCGACGACGACTGCCAGCGCCAAGGCAATCGGCATGATTTTTCCCGAACTGCTTGGCCGCCTGAACGGCCACGCCGTGCGCGCGCCGGCACTGAACGCCAGCCTGACAGATTGCGTGTTCCAGCTGAAGCGGTCGAGTTCGGCGGAGGAAGTGAACGAGTTGTTCCAGGCCGCAGCGGCGGGACCATTGGCTGGAATCCTCGGTTATGAGAGCCAACCGCTCGTTTCAGAAGACTATCGAAGCGCCACGCGCAGTTCCATCGTCGGCGGGCTCAGCACACTCGTCACCGACGGCGAACTTCTGAAGGTTTTCGCCTGGTATGACAACGAAATCGGCTATGCCTGCCGCATGGTCGACCTTGCAAATATTGTGCTCGATCGAACCTCCCAGTGAGCCAGGGTTTTCGACAGTATCTAATCGTCACCGCCGCATACTGGGGGTTTACGCTGTCGGACGGTGTGCTGCGTATGCTCGTGCTGTTTCATTTCTTCAAGCTTGGATATCCGCCCTTAACACTGGCGTTCCTGTTCCTGCTTTATGAGGCGGCAGGGATCGCGGCCAATCTTGCAGGAGGTTGGTTAGCGACGCGCTTCGGCATTCGTAACATGTTGACTTTGGGGCTCAGTCCGCAAGTCCTAGGACTTCTCGTCTTGTCTGCGCTCGATCCCGATTGGACCGAGGTGGTATCAGTCCTCTGGGTTCTAGGCGCGCAAGGAATTGCCGGCATCGCCAAGGATATCACGAAGACGGCGTCGAAATCTGCGATCAAGGCGACGGTCAAGGCGGCCGGGACCGAGCTTTTCCGCAAAACGGCGCTCTTCACAGGCTCCAAGAACGCCACCAAGGGCTTGGGCTTTTTCTTGGGCGGCGCGCTATTGGAAGGCTTCGGATTTGCTGCCGGCCTTTGGGTATTAGCGGCGGCGCTCGCAGTCGTGCTGGTACTGACGGTCTCCCTGCTCCCGCGTGATCTCGGCCGCGGCAGTGCCTCAAAATCGATGGAAGAGTTCTTTGCAAAGTCGCAGGGGATCAACATTCTGGCCGGTGCCCGGCTCTTCCTTTTTGGCGCCCGGGATATCTGGTTCGTCGTCAGCCTGCCGGTGTTTCTCTGCAGCGCCGGTTGGAGCTTTGGGAGGTCGGCGCGTTTCTGGCAAGCTGGACCATTGCTTATGGCTCCATCCAGAGCATTGCGCCGTCGCTCACACCGCGAATCACAGACGGCGTTTCCCGCGAAGCGCCAGCAGCGCGGCTATGGACAGCCACGCTGGCCTTGGTGCCCGCAGGCATTGTGGTTGGCCTTGCCAGTGAGACCTTAGGACAATTCGATATAGAGATCGTACTTGCAGGCCTCATTCTGTTCGGTCTGATGTTTGCAGTAACATCATCCCTGCACTCTTACTTAGTTCTTGCATATGCCGGTTCTAAAAAAGCTGCTGAAGATGTGGGCTTCTACTATGCGGCCAATGCAGCTGGACGCCTTGTCGGTACGCTTTTGTCCGGTTTGCTGTTTCAGGTCGGCGGCCTCAGTGCATGCTTGATCGGTTCCGCTTGTATGTTAACAAAGTCAGCTATAGTTGCGTTTTTCTTGCCAAATTCTATTTCAATGAATCTTCAAAAAACCATGCTTTGCGAGGTTACAGCTGACGATAACGCCCTTTATCACACATTGGCTGAAAACGAGACGAGTGTTTCTGTTCTATATCTCCAACTAAGTTCTGTCACCGTTGCCCCTCTCTAAATCGTTAGCACCATCTTACCGATCACCTGCCTGCTCTGGATTGCCCGTAGCGCCTCGACGGCGTCTTCCAATGGGTAGGTTTTCCATATGCGAGGGTTTAGGTGGCCGGTGGTTGCGTTTGGGAGGATGGATTGCAGACGGTGGCGAGAGTCGTCTGGGTAGCGCCAGCTGTGTTCGCCGAATACGACGCCGATAACGGCGAAGTTTTTAACAAGGATCATGTTGGTTGCGACCTTGGGGATGTCTCCGCTCGCGAAGCCGATCACCAGGATACGGCCTTCCCAGCCGATGCAGCGGACGGATTGTTCGAAGGCTGATCCGCCAACGGGGTCAAAAACCACGTCCGCGCCCTTGCCGCCTGTCAGCTCCTTCACGACATCCCGCAGGCTTTCCTCGCGGTAGTTGACGACATCGTCCGCACCGTGCGCCTTGGCGATTGCCAGCTTTTCGGCGGAGCTGGCAGCCGCGATAACGCGCGCACGGAGAAGCTTGCCGATCTCTATTGCTGCAATGCCGACACCGCCTGTCGCCCCCAGCACCAGCAGTGTTTCGCCAGCCTGCAGCTTGCCCCGGTGGGTAAGTGCGAAATGCGCCGTGCCGTAAGCCACGGGAAACGCAGCTGCGGTGATGAAATCCATATCATCAGGGATCGGCGTGACAATCCCGCCGGGCAGCACTGCTTCCTCCGCATAAGCACCGCCGCGCCTGGCGAATGCCATCACCCGATCCCCCGGCTGCACGTGGCTGACACCTGCTGCGCATTCAAGCACTTCGCCCGCAAGCTCCAGGCCTGGGATAAACGGCAGGTCCGGCTTTACCTGATACTTGCCTTCAGACATCAGAATATCCGGGAAGTTCACGCCGGCGGCTTTCACGCCAACGCGCACCTGCCCTTCCCCAAGCTGCGGACTCGGTGCCTCACCAACATACAGATTATCGATTGTGCCAAGCTCTGCAATTTGAAGGGCGCGCATGGGGATTACTCCTATTAGCTGGCGGCTTTTTTTAGACGATTATTCTGCAGCAGCCATGGCCCGCAGGTCACGGCGCATCAGCTTGCCTGTTGCTGTCAGCGGCAGGCTGTCCGTCAGGATAATGCGGGCAGGCGTTTTGTAGGCTGAAAGCAGGGTCCGGCAATGCTGGCGAAGGGCGTCGGGCGTGGGTGCCGTTCCTGGCCGCGCCACCACGTTTGCCACAATAAGCTCCCCTTTGACCGCGTCCTCAACGCTCGTCACGCCAACCAGCGCCACATCCGGGTGCTGCTGCATGGCCTCCTCGACCTCTACTGGGGAGACGTTGATGCCGCTGCTCTTGATGATTTCTGACCGGCGCCCCGCATAGCTAAGCGATCCGTCCGCGTTCAGCGCACCAAGATCGCCGGTGCGGAAGAAGCCATCATCCGTGAAGACATTGGCGTTGTGCTGGGCGCTATCGCCTGCATAACCCGGTGTTATGTAGCCAGTGAATTCAATTTCACCAACTTCACCAACGCCCAATAGCGCGCCCGTTTCTGGGTCTCGAATGCGGACGGTGACGCCTGGCAGTGGCGGTCCCTGGCACTGGATGCGTTGCTCCAGTGGCCAATCATGCGGGGTGACGCAGCAGTTACCATAGCCTTCAGTGCTGCCATAAATATTGCAAATATCCGTGATACCAAGCTCTTCCGCCGTCCGCCGTACATCCTGCGGTGCACCAATGGTGACGCCGGTGCGAAGCGTTTTTGTGCGGTCTAGCGAGAAGCCCGGTTCAGCCAGAAGCGCACTTGTCATCGCCGGCAAAGTATAGAATCCAGTGCAGCCTTGGCGCTCAATAAAGTCCAAGGCTTCTGCGGGCTGGAAGCGCTTCTGCAGCACCAGCGTGGCACCGTGGCTTATGACAGCTGGAAGCGCGTTAACGGCGCCATAGGACCAGAACAGCGGGATCGATATCAGCACCTTGTCGTCCGGCTGAAGGCCTTGCCGCTCACCGATATTGAAGGCGTTCTCAATCGCGTCGCCATGGGTAAGCGGCACGCATTTCGGGCGGCTGCTGGAACCTGACGTATATAGCATCACCAGCGTATCAGCCGCACGCGCACTTTCACCCGGTGGCGGCAGGGCTGCGAGCGACCCAGTTTGGTATTCGGCGAAATCAGTGTCGCCCATGCCGCGCTGGCCGTCATACACAATAACGCGTTTGAGTGCTGGAACTGTGCCGCCTGTCCGCAGCGCCTGAATGCTTTCAGCGAAATTATGGTCCCCAAACCCACGCATCGTGAACAGCATCGAGACTTTGGCGTCCTGAAGCAGGAATTCTAGCTCAGCCGCTGTGGACCAAGTGCTGAACGGTGCCACCACAGCACCGAGAGCAGCCGCGCCAAAAAATATCTCCAGCCATTCCGGCGCATTATTGCCAAGCAGGCCAATCCGGTCGCCCCGCTTAACGCCATCCTCCATCAGCCGCGCGGCGACGCTGGACGCCCGCATTGCCAGATCAGCGTAGGAGAGCGTCACATTGCCAGCGATGACAGCCGGATGCATCGGGCGGCGGCCTGCTTGCTCCAGCAGGAGTTCGAACATAGTGCGGCTGAACGGGGCTTGCATGACGGCGGCTAAAACCTTTGATGCGGGCGGGTTGCTTGCGCTTTCAGATCAACGCAAGATTCAGGAATTCAATTCCGTAAACGATACGAGGCCAAGCTCGGCCTTGTCCACATGTATGGGAGCCAATGCATGCCGCTTTTGGTCACTGAAGCTGCGCCCCACGTCACCCTGATTACGATAACCGCCCAGGCCAAGCGCAACGCCATGAGCCGGGAGATGCTGTTTGAACTAGCCGCCCTTTGGGACACGCTGGACGCAGACCCCGACTGCCGCAGCATCGTTATCACTGGCGCTGGCGACAAGGCATTCTGCGCCGGGGCCGATATTGGTGGCGACTTGTCTGCTGGGCCGGAAGTATCGAAGGCCGTGAATGACGCGCTGCTGAAGATCAAGCCAATCTCCAAGCCTATTATCGCAGCGGTGAATGGTGTGTGCGCGGGCGGTGGCGTGGAGCTTCTGCTTTCCACCGATATCCGCATCGCGCACCCGGGTGCGCGGTTTGGGCTGCCAGAAGTTCGGTACTCAATCTATCCATTTGGTGGTGCGACTGTGAAGCTTGTCCGCCAGATCGGCTATGTCCATGCGATGGACCTGATTTTGACAGGCCGCCTGATCGAGGCAGAAGAAGCCGCCCGCCTGAACCTGATCAACCGCATCGTGCCCACTGCTAGCGTGCTGGATGAGGCCATCAGCGTCGCCAAGACTATTGCGGCCAACAGCCCGCCAGCCGTTCAAGCCGTCAAGCAACAGATCAGCAGCATGATGGCGGATGAAGCCGCATCACGCGAGCCGCTGGAGCAAATGCTTGGCGACCAAGTCCGCGCCAGTGATGCATTCCAAGAAGGCGTTGCGGCATTTATCGAAAAAAGGACACCCGATTATGGCTGATGCCACTCCGCAGGAAGTGCCTGCTCATGAAACCGTGGGATACGCGCTGCCGTTTTGGGAAACAAAGGTCGATGAGACGCGGCAGGCCACGTATCACAAATATGCAGGCATTGATGGCGCATTGTTCGGCAACACGCTGGATGCTTCCGTTCTCGCCAATGACTGCCTGCACGGCGCCCGTCCCCGAAAGGCGCTTGGGGCGAAGCGACTGCATGTGGGCGTTCGCGTCCGCCAGTCAGAACAGGTGCCGCTAGGCGAAGCGCTTAAGGTCCATGCAAAGGTTGAAACGCTCCGTCCAGCTAAGCGAGGCCGCTATATCAATATCGATTTCGTATTCACCCGCGCCGATGGCTCTGTCCCAATCAGCATTGACCACCAAAGCCTGATCCTTGATCCGGTGCCGCTACCTACGAACTCAAACGCACGACCGCCTGAACCAGATAGCGATGCCTTCCGAACGCTGCGCACTCTTCAACTGACGCCTGAAATGGTGAGCGGCTACAGCTTTGAATTCCCGCACCTTGAAGGCCATCATGATCCGATCGCCGCCGCTGAAATAGGCATGCGCGCGCCAATCGCCCAAGGCCTGATGGGCTTCACGCTGCTATTTGCTGAACGGGTCAAAATGGGCGCTGCTCGCCAGTTTGATGTGGAGGCAGCGTTCACAAGGCCCATATTTTGGGACGACGCTTTGACTCTCCAAGCCGCTGGCGACACAGACTTCCGCGCCCTCACGCCCGCTGGCAAAGACTGCAGCAAGTTAAAAATTCACCAGTGGACCACATGACAATCAAACCCGCTTTCGACGACATAAAGGTCATCGACCTCACCCAAGGCCTCGCAGGCCCCTATTGCGCAATGCTCATGGCGCAGAATGGCGCTGATGTGGTGAAGGTCGAGCCACCAGAGGGCGATTGGTCCAGACGGATTGGCGTGCCTGTGGGTGCTCGTAGTGCCGCATATCTCGCCTGCAATCGCGGCAAACGCGCAATCACAGCTAACCTTAAATCCAGCGATGATCTAGAGATGGTGCGCAAACTTGCGGCCAAAGCGGACGTATTCATGGAGAGCAATCGCGCAGGCGTCGCGGATCGCCTTGGCCTTGGATATGAAGCTCTGAAGGCTGCCAATCCGGACCTGATCTATCTCTCGATTACCGGTTTCGGCCAAGACGGTCCCTATTCAGACCGCCCTGCAACCGATGCCGTGCTTCAGGCATTTTCCGGCCTCATGGTGTCCAACCCAGACAACGATGGCGCGCCGAAGCGGATTGAATTTCCAGTACCTGACTACACAACTGGGCTGATCGCGTATCAAACACTTGTAACGGCGCTGTTCAGGCGGGCAATGCATGGCGGCGGGGGCAGGCTGGATGTCAGCCTGATGCAAGCGATGTTGCTTTATCAACAGCAGGGCATGATTACACGGGAGCTTGACCCAAGCCCGCCCAAAGGCAGCCCCCTGCCGCCGACGGGCACATATCAAGCAGCAGACGGATACGTGAATATCTCGATCATGCGGGAGAAATTTTACCTAGGGCTGTGCGAGGTGCTGAACCTGCCGGGCCTGGCTGCGGATGAGCGGCTGCAATCGGTTGAGGGTCGGCGAGAAAATGCGGATGATATGATCGCCGCTGTCCGCGTCGCCATTGCGTCTTGGAAGGTGCAGGACCTATCAGCCGAATTCGCTAAAGCTGACGTCCCCCACGCCATCGTCAACGATTACCCAGCCGCTGCACGTGATCCCCACGTCATTGCTGTTGAAAGCATTCGCTGGATTGAAGATATCCCCAGCACGCCACCGCTGCCTTATGTGAACGTACCGGGTGCGGCAAAGCTTGCACCAGATGATCCACGCAGCGCAGTCCCCGATATGGATTCACATCGGGCTGAAATTTTGTCGGAATTAGAAGGCTAACCAAGCTTCTTTGGCTTCGGCCCGCCCGTCGCCCAGTCCAGCAGTTCCGCCGTGTGCACGACAGGCGCATGCACCGCGCTTTTCAATTGGGTGAGGCAGCCGATATTGCCAGCAGCGATAACATCAGCCTGGAGCGCGTTTAAATTCCCAGCCTTCCGTTCTTTAAGCTGGTCGGCGATCTTGGGCTGCATGATGTTGTAGACGCCAGCAGACCCGCAGCAGAGGTGCGGTTCACGCGGATTCGTAACGCTGAACCCGGCATCTTCTAGAAGCGCTTTCGGCTCATCCTTCAGCTGTTGGCCATGCTGCATGGAACAGGCGGAATGATAGGCCACCCTCAACGGCTCAGGCGGTTTTGGGCTTTCCAGGCCAATTTCGATCATGAACTCGACAATGTCTTTGGTCAGGCCAGACACCTCCGCCGCTTTTTCCGCCAAGAAC
>Ga0315322_10004472_pt1 | contig 10764 bp, 11 predicted proteins | sample M110021515metaG_FD_203461 | JGI IMG/M metagenome (GOLD analysis project Ga0315322, IMG submission 203461) | Ammonia-oxidizing marine archaeal communities from Monterey Bay, California, United States - M1 100m 21515 | ecosystem: Environmental > Aquatic > Marine > Intertidal zone | place: USA... | reverse complement strand
ATATAGTATACTAGTAAATGGTGCTTTCAAAAGAAACCCGATACATTTATTATTTGCTGCTATGCATACCACTTAGGACCATCCTCGCGGTTATACCCATTTACCTAGATAAAAAGTATCTACAGTTCTACGGAATATTTCTCTCTCTAATCATGATGGGTTTTTTTTACTTATACTTCAATAATCTACGGTTGAATGCACCAGAAGGTGGAGGGACTACTTGGTGGTCTGATTATAGACTTCTTCATGCTTCTCTCTATATGTGTGCAGTTATATATGCTCTCCAGAAAAAAAGAACCGCATGGGTACCACTCGGTATTGATGTCCTAGTCGGTATGGTATTATTTTTACACCGTCACTTTTATTAATATAATTGTATGTGTATCATTCTACATACTACATGCAAATATGTTTTCACTAAACATATTTGCTAAACTAATCTGACACGACTAACGATGCGACATCAATTACATCAACCACTTCCACCTGAATGTTTGATGGGACCGCATCGAGATTCAACTGATCCACATACTCGCGTAGCACGCGCAGGGTCAGCGTTTGATCACAGTTCAACGTTGTGCACGGACCTGTCCATTTGTCTAATGGAAGTACCTCATTGAGAGAAGCGACGCGTCCCGCTGGACCACAATACTTTGCACCTCGGCGCCCAGGGCGCCCTGATGGACACTTGATGCGCCACTCACATGACAAACAGTTCTTATGAGTATCAAACCCAGAGAGAAGTGCACAAAACTCCCATCCACCATTACATCGACTGGTAGCCTTGGCCCCGCCAGTGATCTCCCTGTTGTGCTGTCGCAGTCGTCTCACTGGGTTGTTTGTCGACCCGTTGTACGTAGCCCGCTTGTGTTGCGGTTGTATATTACGCAGCAAGTAACAGTACCACATACACTATCAATCTACTATACACATATATCGATTTTTGTTGCACTATACGCTAGTTGTTGCACTATACGCTAGTTGTTGCACTATACGCTAGATATCATGCCTCCCTCGGTCGACGATGACGACAGCGATCCCAACTCAATCGCAACAGTTGCTTCGTGCCGGAGGATGTCTCGAACGACGTCGGGGTCGATGACATCTTCGAGGTTTCCGACAACTTCATCGTCCATGGGCTCACGGTTGTTCAGATTGGAGAATGTTTTCTTGAAGTCACGCACGGTCTCTCTCTGGAACGCTTTGACCCGCTTCGATGCCGCAGTATGCTCCAGCTTCTCGCGAAACTGTGAAGCGCGATGCTTCTGCCTGTTTTCTTCGGTGTACCACTCGTTGCGTGATTTGTCAGTGGGACGCAGTTCGTCACAGATTTCTGGTTTTATGATGTCTTTGATTAATTCGCCTTTTTTCGTACCTGGACCAAACATTGTATTAAACTGCTCGACGATGGGTTCAGGGATTGGCGGACTCGTTTCCATGAGACGGTCATACTCTTCTTTACACATCTTCAAGAACTGGATCACTGGTATTCTCTCTTTAGGGTGTTTGGCAAGTTCAGTCTTAATGTTTCTGTAAAACTTGTCCCATGCGATACTGCTGACACGGTGAGCTTCGTTAAGTTGAGTGATCTTCAAAAACTGCTGAACAGTGGTGATGATACCTGCGATGATGTTGAGCATACCCACACTCATGGCGAAGGTGCCTCGATACTCGAGGGGTACTCGTTCTTGGGAAAAGTTGGCAGCTCCGGCCAAGGTTGACATCACGATGACGGGAAGGGTGTACCACATATTTCGACGCGAATACGATGCGGTGGCCTTGGAGTGCAGCAACCGCATGCACATGGATTTGTCTGCCCATTCAACGAGTATCTTTTCATGATCCTCCGACCATTCTGCGTCGTGCATGATTTTTGAGATTTTAGAAGCGTCGGACGATGGCTCGTCGGAATCGGACGTGTCTGGCATTATATGTACAAGTTACATATTTTATTTCCGTGTACACTACATATCCAAGCCGCGTTACAGAATGACCGCCATTGATAACAGAACCATTGATGAGAGAGTAGATACCTTGCGTATCGAATACATACAGATAACTGATATGACAAGTGAGAATGGTAATTTATTTGAGACGTTGCGAGAGAAAATTACAAAATTACAGACGTGTTACAACGAATATATCACCGATCATAAGGGACATTTGTTTATTTTTGGCCTAGACTGTTTTAACTATCAGGCAAAGATTATTGATGTAGAATATGACGATATGCGTCGCCTCTATTCTTCCATTACAAATCGCATGTATTGTGAATACTACAAATTACATCAGATTATTATCAAATACATTTACGATAATGTAGACGACAAAAAGGTGTTGGATATAGTGACAAACAATGACAGTTTTCCTAGATATAAGGACCTAGAACCTTACAAGCAATACGGGATAGATCTGATTACTCAGGTACATGACATTATACTATTGTTGTTCATTAACTTAAAAGGTGTTCTCGACAAAAAAAACGAAGAGTTGCGCATACATAGGGCGAAGAGTGATATTGGTTTTAACATTGATAATTTTATCCAGACGCTTCATTTTGAATATGTGGTATTGGAACAGAAACTCAAACTCTTTATCTCTTACTTGGAGTTCTTTCATAAACTTCATACAAAGTATTTGAAGCGATTTACGAGTAAGATGAATCTAATTACTAGTCAGATCAATCACGATATTCAACTGGATTCTCCCGCAAAGACGCGGGAGAGGCGACGGTCGATGATCGCCGACTTTAAGGAGGATTGTGCGGATCCTGCGCTACTGAACCAACTTGCAGACGGTTTATCTGTGATCGAAAGCGATGATGATAAAGTAGAACATGTGGAAGAGGAAAAAACTTCTAACGAAGTAGATGTGACATCGGCAGTAGTACCCAATACAATATTGCATAAGGGAATACCTATTCGTCCCAGACATACACCTGAAACGGTGCATTGGGTAACCAATAACACATCTCCAGAGGCAACCCAAACAATAACTAAAGAAACTAATAGATATTTCTTGGGCGATATGTTTCAGACAGTGGATAGTGAGCCATCTGCTTCATCGAAGATGGTTAGTGACGTACAACCGATTAAACAACATACAACCAACAATGTTTCTGTGGAGTGTCGACCAACTGATATTGAATTGTTAGCTGTGCTGTCATTGAATGAACCTGAAACTGATGCAGTCTCCAACTCCATAGTATTGTCGCCATTGACTGACATTGAACCCGACGTTATCCCCGAGCATGAGCCCGAACCTGAACCTGAACCTGAACCCGAACCCGAACCTGAACCCGAACCCGAACCCGAACCCGAACCCGAACCTGAACCTGAACCTGAACCTGAACCTGAACCTGAACCTGAACCTGAACCTGAACCTGAACCCGAACCTGAACCTGAACCTGAACCCGAACCTGAACCTGAACCCGAACCTGAACCCGAACCCGAACCCGAACCCGAGAATGAATACGGTGATGAAGTACAAGTCGTTCCGATACCTATTAAAATGAAGGTAACATTTGATGGTGGGGCATATATTCGCAAAACTCCGTCATATGATACAGAAAACCCTAAAATAGGTACGGTGGATCTAGACGATGTTGTGACACGAACCCCACTTGTTGATATAGTAGTAGTCACTCATGCAAATGGTCTCGAAATAGAATGGGTTAATATTATGGGAGAATATGATGGGTGGGTTCCCCTCACTAAACCTGATGGAACGCATGTATTCACTGTTATTGATAATGTGTAATATATATTTCAGTTCAGTTATTGTATCTTTTCGTGTAAGCACGTAAAGATATTATTGTGTAATTCTATAACAACTATGTCATCATATATCCTAAATAATAGAGGTACTGAAGACAATATAGAATACAGTACCGATGATTCAGATGGTGATTCGGATACACAGAGAGAAGACCCAGACATGGTAGACAAATATATACTGAAAGAACTATGTGCAGGCGGAGCATTTTCTTCTGTATATCATGGCGAGAATGTGCGCACAGGCATGCCAGTAGCCATCAAAACAGAACCAACGGACAGTGAAGTGGGTCTATTACGACATGAATCGCGCATGTACATGCGCTTGCGTGGCGCGGTCGGTCTTTTTCTACCAAAATGGTATGGGGTTAGCACGCGAGGTCTGCGCTGCTTAGTGCTTCCTATTGGCCCACCTTCTCTTGCGGCGCAATCGGATGCATTATCTGATATGCATATTGGTGCGCGTATTGCGTTATCGGAACGCATTCTTGGATTACTTGTGGATGCTCTCAGCGATTTACATGACAGAGGCGTGGTACATCGTGATATAAAACCTGCAAATGTATTGTTTGATGTTGACAGTAATGATCCCTCTTGTGCGCTCACGATAATTGATCTGGGTATGGCCACATGGCTTCCACAGACGCGTCGTCCGACTGCTTTAGTGGGATCACCTGCATTTGCATCGTTTGCGGCGCATGCATGTAACCCACCTGCTCCCGTACAGGATATGGAATCAGCTGCATACACGGCACTGTTTGTACGTGAAGGCGGCGAGGTTCCTTGGAATACTACTCGTGATATGGAACGTGTTGCTGACACAATGTTACAAGCAGGAGCGTGCGGTGTGGTATGGAATGCATCTCAAATCCCCGAACACCCTACTAATCAAGACGAAAATGGGGGAAATTGACAAGAACCTCCGACAAGATGTGAATGACAACAATATGGAACCTTCTTCTAAATTCGATTCCCCTACCGATATGAATACTACCTCATCCTTACCACGTTCCACAGTGCATCTAGATTTGTTTCGTGATGGGATTATTAATCGTTTAGACGCAATCATGAGTGAACACAACGCATCTGTGCGCGATACAATGATTATCGATGCACGAAAGTTTGCTGATACTTATGCACGTGCGCCTCCACCAGCTCAACGTGTTCCACCTGCAGAAAATGAACGGTGTATGGCTATTCGTGCTGGTGGAAAGCAATGTTCTCGTCGTCGCAAAGATGATACTACCTTTTGTGGGACACATGTCCGCTATGGACAGACAGGAGGCAACGCACACGACTCAGTGTTGGTGAATACACCTACAGAGAAACCTATACAGGTGGGTACTGAACGCGCATTGCATGCAGCAGTTTCCATATCAGGAATTCCCCAATTTGTAGATGATAGTGGAGCAACTTGGTGTGCAGAAGACGTGTGTTCTGCACATGTTAATCCACGAAATGTGTAATATATTGAATACTGAGATAAAATATTATAGATAGATGAAATAAAATATCCGTTAGTACAATGACAATTATTACTGGACATCCTACTGAAGTTTTTTCATTAAACGATTGGTTGAATGCGGAAAGTCCGCCCAGCGTCGAGTTACGAAAATTTAATAAAATTGATGATTCCACTTGGTTTTCTATCAGTGGAATAGTAAGCGTTGTATTTGGTACGGGGGTTAAAGAACTTATAGGACATCCGTTTGACAATTGTCCTAATTTAACGTCAGTACATATAGGTCCAGACGTGAATAAAATCGACCAAGGATTTGCTATATTATGTAAATCACTTACAACAATAACAGTAGATCCATCAAATCAGTTTTTTCATGTTGATAATCTGGGAATATTGTACAAAAAGGCTCTTGGAAATGATTTGCATACTATGCTTCAATACCCGTTTGCTCGGAGTCGAACACTTACTATTCCTACAACAGTAAAACATATTGCCCCGTATTTTGCATATGGTTTTACCAACAATGACAGTTTAACTAGCGTTATTTTTTTCAACGACTCTGTTGAGACGATTGGGTCATATGCTTTCGCGAATAATGATTTTAGTTCTATCGAGTTTCCAAACTCAATTACTTCTATCGCGTCTACTGCTTTTCATCGATGTTATAACCTTGCGACGGTATTTATACTGCAAACAACCGCAGACATATTGAGTGCAAATGGCGATGCAGTTATCGTTCCATCGACCGATACTTTCCGAGGTACGACACAACAATTGTCTATTGAACTCATTTACCCTCCCTCATGCTTTCCTGTAGGCACACCAGTATTGACAGATGAAGGCATAATAAACATTGAGAAGTTGAATTCAAAACATAGAATTCAAGGGTCTTCGATAGTAAAAATAACACGCAGTGCAGGTCACCGTTACATAATAAACATTCCTAAGAATAGTTTATGCTTGAATGTTCCGTCGTGTGATACGAAATGTAGTCTGGAACACAAGATTTTTTATCAGGGGGTGATGATAAAGGCTCGCGATTTGGTCAATAGATGCGCACCGGTGCGCAAGGTTCCGCATGATGGAACAGCATTGTACAATGTACTTCTGAATCATCATGGCGTGATGAATGTGAACAACTTGATCTGTGAAACATTACACCCACAGAGGACTTCTACGTATGCACATGGTAGAACGCAATCGCAAAAAGAATTGAAACGAAATACCACCTGTTAGGTATGAGCATCAACACAGAACAACACCGATAATGAGTCAAGTCACTAGTATTTCAATTTCACCAGCTACAACAGCTCGTGTGGTCAAGAAACTGGAGGCGGACATTAACCGCGCAGAGAAGAAGTGGTTTACGGAAGTACGTAAAGCTGGACGTAAGAGTGTCTTGCATAATGCAAAATTATACAAGACAAAACAGACTAAGGATAAGAGCATAGATGATATACAAATGGACATTGACATCTCTAGAGAAGACGCCGAGAAGAGTGCGAGCGAGTGGGTAGGAGAGACGACATCGTTAATGCGTGACTGGCTTATATCAGCTATAATGGACCCAATGCAACACCGAGACATAGGCAAAGTATTGGCAAATGTTTGCGAACTACACGTGAATAAGTGGCTCAGTGAACAGACTGGACGTCCAATCACCGCAGTAACTGGCGAGCCTCACGATAGTATTACTGGAGACGATGGAAGCCCCGTTCGAATTCAAATAAAGTTCCGCAAAGACCAGTGGCACTTTGAGACCACGCGTCGCAACAGTGCTAAAAATGCAGAAACCAGTTCAACTGGCCACGTTGCCTATCGTAAGGAGGAGTTTGATATGGTGGCTATATTTAAGCCAAGTCCCAAGTTTGGGATCACCGGTTCAACCATTCGTTGCATTCCCGTATCTGCTCTAGTCAATCCAAAAAAAACAGACCAACTGGTCACGAACATCTTAGCCCCTACTCGCAGGATGTATGACAATGATGCTAAGACAGCTGAAGTTCTTACAGAACTATTCTAATTTTAAACTATTCTAATTTTACATGTAACATATAACTAAATAATCTTTCTATTTTTTTATTTGATACTGTCTTCAAATACCGTCTGTCCTTCAGGATTAATATCAAATAATACATAATTCCGGTTCATGTTTTTACATGCTCTTCCAACTGTTCCTGATCCTGCAAATGGATCGAGACAAGTATCACCCTCTGCACTATACAGTGAAAGCACTCGTTCAAGAAGTTTGATGGGTTTTTGAGTAGCATATTTGGTTTTTTCCCCGTTTTGGATCGACGATATATCATCCCACGTATCGCGAACAGGAATGCCGTCCATTTCTTCTAAGTACCGCTTGATGCGAGGAATGCCTTTATCATTATATTCTAATCTATTATCATCATGTAACGTTTGTAATTTTTCTTTTGAGAAGTACCATTGACGAAGGTTTCCATTCCATTCATAGGTAAGATTTGGACGAGGATTGACTTCAGGTTGTGAATTATGTGCGGCAGATGTTCCATATAATTTATTATGAAATGGACACATTTTTTGGGTTTTTCTGTGTTCATCGGAGTATGGCTTATAGAGAGGAAAGAACTTTGATTTTGAACTTTTACCATATACTATGATCGTATCGTGGTTCCGTCCGAGCTGATATTTATTTTTCGCATTTCCTCCGCTATGCCAGACAATCTCATTCTTAAAGTTTGGTTCACCGAATAAATCATCACATATAACGCGAATATGATGTGAAATGCGAGGTTCAACATGAATAATGATATTACCGTCTTTTTTTAGAACTCGGTGACACTCTACAAGCCTTTCGCGCATGAACATAGGAAAATCGGCAAACTTATCTTGGAAGTAGAAGAAGTTTCTACCTGTATTGTAGGGCGGATCCATGTAAATCATATCAATGCTTTCATTAGGGAGACTTTTTAACAGAGTTACGTTGTCACCAATCGTGTAGGTGTTCACCTCATCCGTAGTCTCCTGAACAACAGGATGGGTTTGGTCGATGACGAGTTCTTTTGTGGGTTCAATCACATCTGATGATTGGGTAAGAAGTGCTATGATGTCTGCTTTAGGCTTACCACTTATACCTTTAATATTGCGTTCCTTACACAATGCCTTTAATTCGGAAACGGTTTTTTTGTTATAATCCATTTCAATGAGTGTATTTATAGAGGTGGTTGTGACAACTTGCTGTGTTTCAATTTGTAATGTGTTGGAGTTCGCTTCTGTTGAAGTAGAACATATTTTCTTAATAGGTCGATTTAAGATGTCGCCCCCTTTACAAGATACTTTACGGTTCTTATGTTTTTCAAGATGTGTTTCTTGTATGAATACCATGCAACACGTATTACATTTATATTTTACCATTTGGTCTCTTATATAATACAGCACACAAGTTTTAAATAGGTTGTAGTGTCTTCGACGAATATATTATAACCACTGTATATAATATATGTCCGCGAAACGCACCCAAAGAAAGAGACCGAACCGAAGGCGTCCGAAGAAGACCAAGCGAAGAAGACGGAGCCGTCGTGGTGGCGGACCGAAGCCAGGCGGACCGAAGACAGTTGGCAAACTGAAGACAGTTGGCAAACTGAAGCCAGTTGGCGGGCCGAAGCCAGGATTGTTTCACATGGTAGCCGCTGCCACTATCGCTGGTACTGCCGCTGCCGCTGCCGCCGCTTACATGGGACACCGCCCCCAACAGGTTCCCGTCGCCGCCACCGCCGCCACCGCCGCCACCGCCGACACCGCCACCGACGACGACGTAGCGATAGTCTTGATAACCACACACGGTAGTATTATGCCTACTACTACTAGTGTGGGCGACGTTGCATATTTAGAGGGGAGACCACTATTGGGAGGATTGGATGATATTACTATATACAAGATGAATGCAGTGAGTCCAGGTATATGTAATTTTCTTGGCGGGAAACATGCGGTGTCGCATGCGCAAGTTTTAGCTAGCATATTTGGATACAAATGCGTTCCTACGCCTGACGATTCGTACGCGATCAAGGAAGGGTCATATAAAGGTATGGATTTTCCGAGTATGTATGATGTTGCAGACAATTTAGAACTTAATGCGCTGACGTTACAGTATATGTTCCAGCAGGAGGGTCATGAACGTGGTAAGTATAAACTATTAACTGGAGATGATGTGCCAGTTGATGGATATGACATGGAACAGATCAACGATGCTATAGATGGATATGACAAGGAAGAGCATTCGTATAAGTTACACAAAATGACGCAGGATACGCCAATTTTCAACAAAGTTTTTTCCATGACCGATGCCGAACAAGAGGGTCGCAAACAGGGTCGCAAACCTTATAATTGGGATATTACGATGTTCGACATGAGTGGTCCCCGTAGTCTGATCGCGGAATTGTTGGGTACAGGCTATGCAAGAGTAGAAGATGAAACAATAGAAGATGAAACAATAGAAGAAGGTGTACTAATTAAAAGTTTTATTACGAGTACGGTGGACATCTTGTCTTACCTCCACTTAAACGGCAAGCGACGTATAATCATAGTAGATATGACATGCGATGTGTCACCGTCTCCCGCTGGGGAAGCGTTCCCGGAGGTGTCGCGACATGATACTGCGGGTCGGGGTGCGAGTCGTAATATGAAAGACATTCCCCACGGGTAGCCCATAAGAATTGACACGTCGCAAGAAGACCTCAATTGTAGCATCCCCCAAGTCCCGACCAGATAATCCCCATCATGTCATCCCAAATTCCTACCAAAGCCAGTGCCGCGTACAAGAAGTCCGTGAATATCGCGAACAGCGCCCGCCCCATGCACGATGGGGTGGATACGCGTTGCAAGTTGAACTCGAAGGCCGCGCATCAGTTGCGCAAGCATAACGACAAGTGGTCTCAGAAGAAGGCGGTCGAGTTATTCATGGAGAATTACGATTTGCAATGTGGCCTCCGTGGCAGCCAGTCGTCCCGCGCAATGGACGCGTATGGGTGGGCGGTAAAGACACAAGAGAGTTATAACAAGGTGAATATGCGCCACAAGGAGGCGGGCAAGGCTGAGCGTGAAGCCCAACTCCTTCGCGAGAAGAAGAAGAAGGAGATTGAGAAGAGAAGTAATAATACTAATTAGAATGTTTTCAAAGAGAACCGTAGGTAAAATAAAGTGGTTGTATTTTTTTACAGGTATTCGTCGTCTCTAACCGAGTTGTCAATTTGGTGTTGCGCGTGGTTGCTCGGTTGCGCGTGATCCGTTGGTGTGCAATGTTCCCCGCAAGGTTCGTCGGCAAAAGAATTGAAACGTGTTCGGTATGTGATCCGTTTGCAATCAAGAAGTCAATCGAGTAATCGAGTAAAGTAAATTTAATTCCTAATGAGCGTTATAATGTCCCCCAATAAGAGTGTGAGTTCTGCCCAGGCCGAGCGCGCGTTGTCGCGTTCGTGTGCGAAGGCGTGTGCGAAGGAGGCGGCGGTGGCGGCGAAGGACGCGAAGCGCCTGGCCTCTGCCGAGGCAAAGGCGGCGGCT
>Ga0315322_10004461_pt1 | contig 10775 bp, 8 predicted proteins | sample M110021515metaG_FD_203461 | JGI IMG/M metagenome (GOLD analysis project Ga0315322, IMG submission 203461) | Ammonia-oxidizing marine archaeal communities from Monterey Bay, California, United States - M1 100m 21515 | ecosystem: Environmental > Aquatic > Marine > Intertidal zone | place: USA... | reverse complement strand
TTCTTCAAAGCCATCCGAAATGTTGGCGAGGTCGGATATTTTGAGGAGGGCACCATCGGCAGCGTTGACTACAATGTTTCCAAAGGCTTCCGTGTCGTAGGCCTGACCCTCGGTGCGGATCATCACTGAACCCGAGGGGGTCTTGACCGATCCTGCAGAGAGGGCGAGCGATGATTGCCGAATGGCATTGGCAAGGTCCTGGATAGTGAGGCCGTAATCGCGGAGTTTTTCATCGTCGGCTTCGATACTGATCTCGAGGGGGTGGGTTCCTCGAAGATCGGTTCGGGAGACTTCCGGGAGGTCGAGAATGTCCGTCTCGACTTTCTTGGCAATGCGGTAGAGATCGAGGTCGGACAAGCTTCCGGTAATGGCCACCGTGAGAACCTCGCGGTAGTTGGAGGTATGGGGAACAGTGATGCGCGGTCGTTCAGCCTCGGGAGGGAAGGTGTTGATGGTGTCGACGCGAGCTTCAATTTCATCCCGCAATTCCTGGAGATCGACGCCTTTCTCCGCAGTGATGTCGAAATTAGCCCCTCCCCGGTTGGCATGCGCCTGAACTTCCTTGATGCCGGGAAGGTCTTGAAGGGAGCGGTTGATGGGGATGACCACCTGTTCCTCGACATCCTTCGGGCTACCTCCGCGATAGGTCATCTTGATATCGACTTCACCCCATTCGTAGGTCGGCTGGACTTCCAGAGGGACTTTATTGAAGGCCGCAAAAGCGCCACCAAGAAGAATCGCTACCAGCAGGAAGTTGGAGGCGATATCATTTCGAGTGAACCAGCGGATCATTTGAGGTAGCTAATAACGGAGAGAGATGGGAAATCCTGTCGGGATCAGAGAGATTACTTTTTCTTGGGAATATCTCGGGAGGCTACGGGAAATCTTTGCTCGGGTGCTTCAAGGTGAACGCCGTCGAATTGGAAATAGATTTTTTCGTCCTTTTGCAAGCGCCCCAATCCTAGAACGGAATAATTGTAGTGTGTCATGTGCCTAATCCATAAAAGTTCACGGCCTTTCAGCTCACTCGCTAGTTTAAGGTTAGGTTTTTCGCTGTCCTCTTGTTTTTGCGGAATGATGAAAAAGCCGGAACCCGTGGAGAGGCTCCGGCTGTGAGAGTGACGAGGAAGGTTCACTTGTCGTTGACCCGGGCGAATTGCTTCAAGCGGAGGCCGTTTAGAGCGATGAATCCTGAGGCGTCGTTCTGATTGTAAGCTTCTTCCTGCCCGCCTTCCATGGTGGCAATATCCTCGTCATAGAGGCTGTTCGGGGAGCGGCGACCGGCGTTAATGACGTTGCCTTTGTAAAGCTTGAGCCTGACTTCCCCGTTAACGGTTTTTTGGGTCTCGGTGACGAGGGCCTGGATCGCCTCCCGTTCGGGAGCGAACCAGAATCCGTTGTAAACGAGTTGGGCGTATTTGGGAATCAGGCTGTCGCGGACGTGCTGGGCTTCCCGGTCGATGGTGAGAGTTTCAAGATCTTGGTGGGCGGCAAGAAGGATAGTGCCGCCCGGGGTTTCGTATATGCCGCGCGACTTCATGCCGACGAAGCGGTTTTCGACAATGTCGATTCGTCCAACTCCGTGCTTGCCGCCGAGATGATTAAGCACCCGCATCACGCCGTAGGGAGTGAGAAGGGTGTAGCCGTTCTGCTCACCTTTGACTTCGAAGTCATTGAGCTCGGCGATGTAGTCAGCGAGTCGGTCGTTCTTGAGTCCAATGATGTTTCCGTTTTCGAAAAGGAACTGCACGTATTCCGGAGTGTCCGGCGCATCCTCGGGAGCGACGGAGAGAACATACATGTCTTTGTCCGCTTCAGTGGAACCATCATACCAGGTGTCCTCGAGCGCACCGGCTTCGAAGGAGATATGGAGGAGGTTGCGGTCCATGGAATAAGGCTTTTTGGTGGAAGCCTGGACGTCGATGTTGTGCTCGGCGCAGTAAGCGATCATCTCGGCTCGTCCTGGAAATTGCGCGCGGAATTCGTCGTCACGCCACGGAGCGATCATCTTGATGTCGGGAGCGAGTGCGTTGAGGGAAAGTTCGAAGCGGACTTGGTCGTTACCCTTTCCGGTCGCGCCGTGGGCGATGGCGTCGGCGCCTTCGGCGATGGCGACATCGAGCATGCCCTTAATGATGCAGGGGCGTGCGATGGAGGTCCCGAGAAGGTAGCGGCCTTCGTAAACGGCATTGGCCTGGAACATCGGGTAGATGTAGTCTGCCGCAAACTCTTCCTTCAGGTCACCGATGTAACATTTGGAGGCTCCGGTGCTGAGGGCTTTAGCCTCCAGTCCATCGAGTTCTTCAGCTTGGCCGACATCCGCGCAATAGGCGATAATCTCAGCATTGTATTTTTCTTTGAGCCAAAGGAGGAGGACGGAGGTATCGAGACCTCCCGAGTATGCGACGACGATTTTCATCGCCGTTGGGATAAGCCAGAGAGGCGGGATTTGCGAAAGCTTTTTTGGCTCCGGACCGCTTTTTAGGCCCCGATATCCGGGACAGAGTAGTAAAGTGGTCTAATCATCAAGCGGAAGAATTGCCTGGCGGATCGGGGAATGGCCGTTTCGAATGGTTCGGTTCCCGACAAATCGGTTGTTTCCGGGCCGAGTGGGTTCCAGCCATCGCTGGTAAGTTCTTCATTTGCCTCGATAGTGTAGTTGAAGCCATCCTCCCGCGAAAAGCTGAGAGCGAGGTCATTAGCGTTTCCCTTGGCGATCTCCAAAGGAGTCGTGGGGACGTAGCCCATGAGGGTAAAATTATCGAGCCCGACGCGGGAGTCAATCGCGTCCTCCACGGCGAAGGGGAAAAAGTCGACGCCAATTTGGCCGACATCCGACAGGATTTCATCGGTAATAAGAGCGTCCACGAAAATACCATCCTCAATGGTATACCAAGGGTCGGTTGTGAATGAGTATTGCAGGAGCGACCATCCGTCATTGTTTAAAGTGAATGGGTCGCTGAAGTAAAAAACGCCGTCGTGGAGGAAAAAGAATTCCACGCTTTGGATTAAGGAGGCATTCTCGGCAAAGATATCGCAATCAAGGCCGTCGATTCCAGCACTGAAGAAGTCGCCAGTGAATGTTCCCAGCGAAGAAGCTTCATTTGCCACAAAGGAAACTCCGTTTCCCGCCGTGAATTTGGCGGATGCTTCAGGATTATCGCCTCCGTCGACCGCATTCCAGTCAGGAGCCGTGAACCCTCCGGTTTCGTAATTGTAGATGAACCATCGGGATGTGTTGATGGTCGTGTTGAATTCCTCCTTGGTGAAGGGGCTTGCGGCGAAAAGTGAGGTGGTGAGTAGTGAAAAGAGAGTAAAGGGAGCCTTCATTAAGAGCTAGGACGTTGAAGGTCCCGCTTTATTCAGAAATTGAATGAGAAAATCCAGGCGTTTTCGGACTTCGGAGGTTTCCAGGAGTCGTTGTCGGTCATTTGGGTCGTGAATGAACTGCTGGGCCACGGCATCCGCGCAGGATCCTGAATCGCCGGCTTGATCGAGGATCTTGTTCATTTGTTCGTTTACTTCGGAAGGGAATCCTGAAAGCGCACGGTTCATGGATTTCCTCAGGCGGTCGAGGTAGGAAGCCTCCTCCTGGGAATCCAGGGTAGTATCCATGATCGGGCGGATCTCAGCATAGGGATACGGTTTTTCTGCTAACCATTTTTTAAATTGCACTCTGATGACCCCGTGGAGGAGAAGGTTAGAGGTGCCATCCTTTGCTTCTCGCGACGCCCGGATGAGTCCGATGGCCCCGATGGGAGCGCAACTGGTCTCGGGGTCGGAATCATTGGAACCTATCAGATTGCCAATACAAAACATGCAATCATCCTCGACTGCCTCCTCGAGCATCTGCCGATATCGGGGTTCGAAGATGCGCAGGGGCATCGCTCCATGCGGGAAAAGAACAGAGTCGGGGAGCAACATGACACCGCACTTTTCCGGGATGGTGAGGGAAGACATGGAGAAGGAGTTAGACCGATGCCAAAGCCTGATCGAGGTCTTCGAGAATGTCGTCGATGTGTTCGATGCCGATGGAGAGGCGAACGAGTTCGGGGGAAATTCCACCAGCGAGTTGTTGTTCCCCGGTGAGTTGGGAGTGTGTTGTCGTGGCAGGATGAATCGCGAGGGATTTGGCATCTCCGACATTGGCAAGGTGTGAGAAGAGTTTGAAGGACTCGATGACCTTGGCTCCGGCCGCAGCGCCACCTTTGATACCGAAGACTACCATCGAGCCCCCTTTGCCTTTGAGGTATTTTTTGTTCTTTTCGAACTCGGGGTCGTCTTCAAGTCCGGGGAAGCGGACCCAATCAACCTTGGGGTGATCTTTAAGGTGCTTGGCGACGGCGAGGGAGTTTTCGCAGTGGCGCTCCATTCGCAGGGGAAGTGTTTCGATGCCCTGCAGAAGCGTCCAGGAATTGTCAGGTGAGATGCAGGCTCCGAGGTTGCGGAGTGGGCCGGTGCGCATGCGGAGAATGTATGCGAGCGGAGCGAGCATGTCTGGGAGGTCATGCCCCCAGCGGAGTCCGTGATAAGATGAATCGGGTTCGTCAAAGAGTGGGTGCTTTCCTCCGGCCCAGTTGAAGCGTCCGGAATCGACAACCATTCCGCCGATGCCGGCCCCGTGTCCGCCAAACCATTTGGTCATCGAGTGAACAACGACGTCCGCGCCGTGATCGAATGGTTTAGTGAGATAGGGTGTGGAAAAAGTGGAATCGACGATGAGAGGAATGCCGTGAGCCTTGGCGATATCGCCGACGGCATCGAGGTCGGTGATTTCGAGGGCGGGATTGGAAACGGTTTCGCAGAAAAGGGCTCGCGTGTTTCCGTCGATGGCTTTAGCGAAGTTTTCAGGATCGTTGGAATCGATCAGACGGACTTCAATGCCGAGATCGGGAAGGATATCGTTGAATTGGGTGTAGCTGCCGCCGTAGAGATTTTGTGCAGAGACGATATTATCACCAGCCTTGGCCAGAGTGACGATGGCGTTGAAAATTGCGGCAGTTCCCGAGGCGTGTCCCAGCCCAGCCATCTCGTGCGCCCCCTCGAGCAGAGCAACGCGTTTTTCGAGAACGTCGGTGGTTGGGTTTTGGAGTCGGGTGTAGACGTTGCCGAGTTCCTTCAGAGCGAAAAGATTGGCCGCGTGCTCGGTGCTGTCGAAAACATATGACGCGGTGCGGTAGAGTGGGACGGCGCGGGAGTTTGTGGTTGGATCAGGGGAGTAGCCGCCGTGGAGACAAAGAGTTTCGTGTTTCATCAGGGCGATTCCTATCACCAAAAGGCGGGGTAAGGAAAGCGAGAGTATTACAAATTTTTAGGTCGCAGGAGCGATTTTCTGAAGTCCCAACGCCAGTAAGGCGAGAATGGGACAGGCAAACCAAAGATGTGGAGCAAGAGGGATCACGAGAAGGCAATCGACCAAGGGGATGGCGGCAAGAGTTCGTGAGACGAATTGGCCGACGTTATGATTGGCGCGAACCGATCTCACCGAGAAGATGAGAACGACGAAAAAGAGAAGAAGAGGAGCGGCTGCGATTCCTGTTCCTCCCAGGAGAAGTAGTCCCGAGATGAAAATGGAAGGAGCACAGAGGCAGGCAACGGGAATGGCCTGTTCTTTTGGTGTCTGAGGAGTGGGAGAACTTTCGCTTTTTGCAGTGAGGGAAATCCCCAGAATGTATCCTCCGAGCCCCAGAGCGATAGTGACGAAAATGGGAAGCACTTCGGGAGAGACTACTTGAAATCGTTCCCATGAGAGAAAGCTGAATGCTGCGGTCGGATAGATTAGCGCGCGGGCTCCGGCCATGAAGACAAAACTCCAGGCAGTGCGCTTGTGCCATTTGGTGTAGGCTAAGATGCAAATGATGATTCCGGCGGCAAAAAGTCCTGATGCCGCAGAAACAAGTAAGCAAAGGCCCAGACCAAGTCCCATGAGAACGAGCGCAAAAGTGAAGATGGTTTTACGAGACCATCGACCTGCGGGAATGGGACGCTCGGGGCGGGTCCTCTCGTCAAATTCAAGGTCGTGGGCATCGTTGAGAAAGCAGCCGCCTAAGTAAAGAAATGAAAGAGCAAGACCAACTGCAGTCAGGCACAGAGGGCAAATCGACTCAGTGTTTCTCTCAAAGAGCGTCCACCCGACAAGGGTGCCCAAAAGTCCATTCGACCAAACTGTGGGGAGATTGGCGAACCGGCTCATGGCCAGCAGGTCGATGAATCGTTCCCGCGAGATCATTTTATGGCGAGAAAGGGCGCGGTAAAGGCTTCTTCAAAATCAAAGATCTCCGAGAAATCGTCGATGGTATCCGAATCCTGTTTGCCAAAGACACCGTGTTCGATAAAGAGAAAGACGATCTCGCCAATGTTCTGGCAACAGGTAATGCCCCAGTCCTCGAGCAAGGTGGCTCCCATTGGGCCGTATTCTTTCAGAACAAAATCACGAAAACCGATGAGGAGTTCCGGCCCGGTCACGTGGCGTTTCTCACCTTTGTTTTTCTCAGCGAGTCGCTCTACGGTGAAATCTAAAATATCCCGCACGAGAAAATACGCGCCCGGTTCGAAACGGGATTCGTGTTCGAGGATCGTCGCGACGGCGCTCTCAAGTTGGATCGGCTGCACGGAGGAATAGTGCAGAGTGATTGTGGAGTTGGGAAGAATGAAAAAGCCCGCGGACCAATCGGTCGGCGGGCTTTTGAAAGATGGTGAACTTACATTGGCAGTTCGATGAAGCCCTCCAGCTTCCGGATACGGGTCGGGTGGCGCATCTTCCGGAGAGCTTTGGCTTCGATTTGACGAATCCGCTCACGGGTCACCTGAAATTGGCGGCCCACTTCCTCGAGAGTGCGGGAGTAGCCGTCCTTAAGGCCGAAGCGTTGTTCGAGAACTTCGCGCTCACGTTCGGTGAGGGTGTCGAGAACTTCGATGATCTTGTCCTTGAGCATGGCGAAGCCGGCTTCCTCCATTGGGTTTTCAGCGGACTTGTCTTCGATGAAGTCACCGAAGGAGGTGTCGTCTGAGTCGCCGACAGGTGCCTGAAGTGAGATCGGCTGCTGGGCCATTTTGAGAACGGCACGGACACGCTCTACGGGAAGGTGAATTTCCTCGGCGATTTCGTCCGGGGTTGGTTCACGTCCGTATTCCTGCACCAACTGCTTCTGCACGCGCATGAGCTTGTTGATGGTCTCGATCATGTGGACCGGGATACGAATGGTTCGGGCCTGGTCCGCGATGGAGCGGGTGATGGCCTGACGAATCCACCAGGTGGCGTAGGTTGAGAATTTGTAACCACGACGGTATTCGAATTTCTCCACGGCCTTCATGAGGCCCATGTTCCCTTCCTGAATCAAGTCGAGGAAGGAGAGGCCACGGTTGGTGTATTTCTTGGCGATGGAAATTACGAGACGCAGGTTGGCTTCAACCATTTCGGTCTTAGCCTTGAGTGCCTTGCGCATCCAAATATGGAGATTGGAATTAGTCGCCTCGAAATTCTCCACGGTGTGCCAGGACTCAAGCTGAAGCTCGCGAATGGCGGTCTCGGCTTCGTCACTCTTTTTGCGAGAGTATTTCCAGATCTTGCCCTGATAATCTTCGACGACATCGCAGAAGTCTTCGATGACCTTCTGTTTAAAGTAGAAGCGAGTGTAGAGCCGAGCAACGGATTGAAGGTTTTTCTCCAAATTTGCCTCGAGCTTTTTTTTGCCCCGGGGAGATTTTACGGAGAGTTTCTTGAAAATCTCGGTTGTTTCTTCGTGGAGGGTGCGAACCTGGTCACAAAGCTTTGGTAGAGCTTTCATGTAGCGCTCGCGGCTCTCGATTTTCTTATCGAGAATGACGCGATCGAAGCGCTCCTTACCGCGCATGAGCTTGTCAGCGAGGGCTAGGTAGCCACTAGCGGTGAAGCCGAAGAGGTGAAGGTATTTTTGAACTTCGATCTCTGCATCCTCGATACGTTTGGAAATCTCTACTTCCTGTTCGCGAGTGAGGAGAGGGACTTGCCCCATCTGCTTAAGATACATCCGAACGGGATCGTCGAGGATGTCGAGTTTCTGATCTTTCGTTTCCTCCTCGGTGTCGAGATCGCCGCGCTTGCGGTCCTTAAAGCGATCGACTTCGGAGGCATCGATGATGTCGAACTCCATTTGACGGAGACGGTCCAGGATGGCGCTGATGTCATCTTCCTCAACCAGGTTTTTCGGGAGGATTTCGTGAATATCGTCGTAAGTGAGATATTCCTGCTCCTTGGCCAGCTTGATGAGTTCGCGGATCTTTTCCTGAATCTCAGGAGTATCGATGCGGTTTTTGGGTTTTTTTCCCTTGGGCTTCGCGGGAGCCTCTGCAGCCGCGGACGTTATTTTTGCGGCCTCCTTTTTAGAAGCTGGTTTTTTTGCGGCCTTCTTGGTCGGAGCCTTTTTAGCGGCTTTCTTTGCCGTCTTCTTGGCTGGAGCTTTCTTTGCCGCTTTTTTCGCCGGGGCTTTTTTTGCCGCCTTCTTGGCTGGCGCTTTTTTCGCCGGGGCTTTCTTGGCTGCCTTTTTAGCGCCTTTTTTGGCTGCCTTCTTGGCTGGCGCTTTTTTCACGGCTTTTTTTGCAGCTTTTTTGGCCGGGGCTTTTTTAGCGGCCTTTTTGGGCGGAGCTTTTGCCGTTTTTTTGGCTGCTGCCTTCTTAACTGCCTTTTTTGCAGCGGCTTTCTTTGCCGGTTTCTTCTTTTTTGCCATGATGATTTTGTGAAAAAATTGGTGTGGAGGGACACACCTCACCTATTATAGGTCCAGCAGAGATTCCGCCGGGAGGCGTATGTTTGTGACGGACGCCTAATCGTCAAGTTTTTTCACACTCTGTGGGAAAGAAGATTCAACGGATAAAGCGGGAGTCAAGGTTGCTTAAGAAGGATTGAAGGTCTTTGACTTCTTTCATTAGCGGGATCATCTGATCAACTGGCAGGTTGGGATCAGCCAATTGGGCGCGGAGGGCGCTTTCTTTCTTTTGGAAATATGAGCTCAGGAGGAGGGTCACTGTTTCCTCGGCCGCGAGGAGGGGCTTTTCTGGAGGTTCTTCGGTAAAGGTCTGGAGAAGTGCCAATTGCTCGGGTTGGCTCAGAGTGGAAATGAAGGCCTGACGGGCGGCCGGGCTTTTGGGGTCGGGTCGGCGGGCGAGGATGGAGCGAAGGATTTGTCCGCCCGGGGTGTCTTCGATGGTGTCGTGGAGGGCCTCGAGTTGCTCGCATAGGTAGTCACACGCCTCCTTTGAAACCATGGCGAGATGGCAAAGGTAGGCGACGGAGTGATCCATGGGAGCGGGCGCGATTTTCTCGAGGAGAGGATTCTCTTTTTTATTTCGATCGGGAAACTTGCGCTTTTCGGTTTTGGCCGTGGCGACGGCCTGACGGAAATCATCGGCTCCGAGACGGAGACGGGTGGAGAGATTCTGGATAGTGGCGTCTCGCACGAGGTCATCGCTCATTTCCGCCACAAGTTCGGCGAGTCCTTGAAGAAGGGTGGCGCGGTCGGAGGCGGAGGCGAGATTGATACTCGGTAGTTCCTTGTCGAGTTTGGCGTCGAAGAAGTCCTTTGCGTTCTCCATGAGCTCGCGGAAGGCATCGGCTCCGTGGGCTTTGATGAAGGTATCGGGATCCTCTCCGTCGGGGAGGTGCATTAATTTGACGGGAAGCCCGGCTGCGGTGAGTTGGGCGAAGGCTTTGTCGGCCGCAGCGAGGCCTGCGAAGTCTCCATCGTAGCAAAGGACGATTCGATCGGTGTAGCGCTTGAGCATCCGTGCGTGTTGCTCCGTGAAGGCGGTGCCGAGGGGGGCTACGGTGTTTTCGATTCCTTCTTCGTGTAAAACAATGGCGTCAATTTGTCCTTCGCAGATGAGGGCGAATTTTTGCCGCCCCATGGCCTTGCGGGCTTTGTCGAGTCCGAAAAGGAGTTTCGATTTATCGAAAAGCGGAGTATCGCTGGTGTTAATGTATTTTCCACGCTTGTCGTCCTCTCTCAGGACGCGCGCGCTGAATCCCACGACATCGCCGTAGTCGTTGCTGATGGGAAAAGTGAGTTGATCGTAGAATTTGATCCACAGCCCGGCGCGAGGGTTGTTTTCGTCCCGCATGCCACCGAGTCCGGCTTGGACAATTTCGCGGCCTTTAAATTCCCTCTCACGGACGAACTGGAGGAAGAGGTTTGAGTTTTTGGGAGCCCAACCGATGAGCCATTTTTCGGCGGTCTCTCTGGAGAAGCCCCGGGATTTGAGGTAATCCCGCGCGTGCTGGGCATCGGGGGATTTCATCAAGAGCTTGTGGTAAAAGCGGGCGGTCTGGTTGTTCAGTTCCTTGATTCGCGAAATGCGCTTGCGTTTCCGGTCGGCCTCGGGGTCGTAGGCATCCTCGATAATAGTGACACCGGCGCGTTGGGCCAGCTTCTTGACAGCATCGAGAAAGGTGAGGTTCTCGTATTGCATCACGAAACCGATAGCGCTGCCGCTTTCCCCGCAACCGAAGCATTTGTAGCTCTGCCAGGCTGGATTGATGGTGAATGAAGGGCTTTTTTCGTTGTGGAAAGGACAGTTGGCCTTGAAGAGGGATCCGGCCCGCTTGAGGGGGAAATAGCTGCCGATGAGATCGACAATATCCGTCGCGGCAAGGATTTGCTCGATAGTCTCTTCAGGAATGCGGCCCACGAGAGGGATTGAAGTCGGAAATGGCGGAGATGAAATAGGAAATTTGAGAATTTTGCATTGTGGCACTTTCAAGATACAGTGCGGGTATGAATCGCATCGTTTTGTTTTTGTTT
>Ga0315322_10004459_pt1 | contig 10777 bp, 12 predicted proteins | sample M110021515metaG_FD_203461 | JGI IMG/M metagenome (GOLD analysis project Ga0315322, IMG submission 203461) | Ammonia-oxidizing marine archaeal communities from Monterey Bay, California, United States - M1 100m 21515 | ecosystem: Environmental > Aquatic > Marine > Intertidal zone | place: USA... | reverse complement strand
TACTTGATTGTGTTTTCCAAACATGAATCCACCATTTTCTTCAAATCCAATTAATGCATTTGTTGAAAGCATTTTTCTTGAAACCTCAACACTTCCTACTTTAGTACGGATAACTTTGGAATTGTATTTCTCAGCTAACACTTCAGTATTTGTGCCAGAATTTAAGCAAGTGACAACTAGGGAGTCAGGATTTTTCATCAGAATGTGTTGAATTAGCATTAATGCGGATCTATCACCAGTTAAAATATTTCCAAGGTTATCACAAAAAATACTTCGATCACCATCACCATCAAATGCAATTCCAAAATCAGCTTGATTTTCTATTACAGTTTTTGAAAGAACTGAAAGATTTTGTGGTGTTGGTTCAGAACCACGTCCTGGAAATGTTCCATCAATTGTTTCATTTACAAGAATTGTTTTACAGTTTACTTTTTTACAAAAATCAGGTGCAGTAACAGCTTGTGCACCATTACCTAAATCCAAAACAACTGTGAAAGATTTTGATTCTATAAGTTTAGAATTAACATGAGATTTAATTCCATCAAGATATGTTTCAATTGATCTAATTTCTTCTTCAGTAGTTCCCCATTTTTCAGGATTAGATAACCAGGTTTTTTTAAAATAGATGTCTTCAATTACCAATTCATCTTCACGTGAAATTTCAACTCCATCTTTTCCTGCAGGTTTAATTCCATTGTATTGGGGAGGATTGTGAGAAGCAGTGATCATTATTCCACCAGAATATCCAAGAGATTTTACTGCATATTCAAGACATGGTGTTGGTACAAGTCCAGCTATGTTGCAGTCAATTCCAATTGAATTAAGAGTAGAAGCGATGATTTTGCAAATTAATGGACTTGATTCTCGCCCATCATAACCAATCAGAATAGGTCCTTTCTCAAAATAAGTACCAATGGATAATGTCATATCATGGATAAATTCTAAATTGAAATCTTCAGGAAATACTCCTCGAATCCCATTAGTTCCAAAAAATTTGGCCATGATATTGTTCAATAATAGATAAATTTGTGTTTAATGGCTAGGTCGTTGCGGGAGTCGCCCAGCCTGGTCAAAGGCGTAGGGCTTAGGACCCTATCTCTTAGGAGTTCGTGGGTTCGAATCCCACCTCCCGCACCACTTGTGTTTCTGTGAATGATTAATAATGAGAAAAACTTCATCATACAAAGTTATGAAAAAAACAGTGGTTGGAATTACAGTCGTGGGTAAGGATAGAGAAGGCATCGTAGCCACGTTTACCAATTTTGCATTTTCAAAAGGCGGCAATATTGAGAAAGTGAATCAGAATGTAATCAAAAATCTTTTTGGAATGTATCTTGAAGTTTCATTTTCTAAAAGATTAGATGTTGAAAAATTTGATGTTGAAATTCAGAATTTAGCAAAAAAAGAAGAAATGGATGTAAACACGCATCATGAAACTAATTTAGAGAAAAATATTGCAGTATTTGTTACAAAAGAACCGCTTTGTCTTCAAACATTTATCGCAAATAGGAAATCACTCAAGGGCAAAATTTCAGTAATTATAGGTACAGAAAAGAGGTTAGAGCCAATAGCAAAAAAAGCAAAAATCCCATTTATTACAATAGAAGAAAAGAATCAAGCAAAAGCAGAAGAAAAAATTATTCAAATTTGTAAAAAATATAATATTGATTTAATTTCACTTGCGAGATATATGAGAATACTCAGTCCCAATTTTGTTTGGAGATACCCAAATAGAATTATTAACATTCATCCATCATTATTACCAGCTTTTCCTGGTGCATCAGCATATGCTCAAGCTTATGAGAGAGGCACAAAGATTGTTGGTGTTACATCGCATTATGTAACAGAAAATTTAGATCAAGGACCAATTATTTTTCAAGATTCTTTCAAAGTTGATCCAGACGACACTTTAGAAAAAATAAAAACAAAAGGGCAGAAACTAGAAGCAGATACATTACTCAAAGCGACAAAAATGCATTTAGAGAATAAACTAGAAGTACGTTGGAGAAAAGTTCACATTAAATCAAAGTGAATCAAATGACAGACATTAAAACTCAGTTTGATCCAGTTCTTAGAAACATAATTAAAAAGAAAAAACAAGTTGCAATTATTCCAATTGGCTCAATTGAACAACATGGCCCACATTTACCAATTTCAACTGATTCAGATATTGTGTCAGAAGTTGCAAAAAAATTAGCAGACAAAAAAGGGTATCTTCTTCTTCCAACTGTGACATATGGAACTTCATTTGAACATGCACCATTTTTTAATCTGAGTTTAAGAGAATCAACATTACGTACAGTTCTAATTGATTTGTGCACATCATTGTTAGAAAATAATATCAAAACAGTTTTCATAATTAATGGTCATCACGGGAATTTAAAATCAATAAAAAACATAGATGTAAAATTACAGAAAATTTTGAAAAATAAACTCAAAGTTATTCCATTATCATATTGGCATTTTATGAGTGGGGATTTTGATCATGCCGGGTTTGTTGAAACATCTCTAATGCTAGCAATTTCAAAAAATGTTAAAATGAAATTGGCCAAAAAAGGATTGATCACAGATAAGATGACAAAACAAGAAGTTGCAAAAATTGGAAGATTGGCTAATCAATCGTTTCCAAAAGCTACTAAGAACGGAGTTTGGGGAGATCCCACAAAAGCGACAAAAAGAGACGGTCAAATCATTTTAGATGAAATAATAGGAAATTTATCAAAAAAGTGTCAAACTTACCTTACTGAGAGTCGATCATAGGTACACAATGATATTTTAATATAATCCCTTGATATTCAAGTCAATGAGTGATATAGATGTCCGTTGATATGGCAGTAAAAGTATTGGATGAGAGCATTAATCAAGTTGTATTGATTAAACTCAAAGGAAGCAAGACCATTAGAGGTACTCTTTTAGGTTTTGACCAACACATGAATCTGCTACTCGATTCTTCAGAGGAAATTCCTGTTGAAGGCGAGACAAAAAGCCTAGGTTCCATCGTAGTCAGAGGAGACAATGTAGTTATGATATCTCCTCCGCCACCACAAAATTAGGTGATTTGGAATGACGAAGGGTACAACTTCTATGGGTGGATTTACAAAAAAGAAAGTCCATATTAGATGTAGAAGATGTGGTAAAAATTCTCTTCACAAACGTCATCACCAATGTGCAAGTTGTGGATTCCCAGAGGCCAAACGAAGAAAATATTCCTGGATTAAATGGTATACATAGATGCAAGAAATTGCTCTGGTTCTTAGTTCAATAGCAGGAATTGCAACAGCGGTTGCGGTGAAAAGAGCACCAAAAGATAAAAATCAATTACTTAGTCTAGGCGCTAGTTCACACATTAAAAATCAAATTAATTCTTTAAAAATTGAAAAAGACATTCTAACTAAAACTATTTCAAGATTATATCAAACAGAAGATGAATTTTCTAAAATTCAAAAAAGCAAACTATTACTAAAATATCAACACCAATTAGGGATTATTTTGGCTAAACTAGAAAAACTTGAACAAGCAAGTAAACATCCAGATTTAGGTCCAGTTGGAGATGGTTTGATTAGTTTAATGGATCAAAAATTATCAAAACTTGATGATAGATTATATGAATTATCATCAAAAATGTCAAGTGGAAAAATTCAAACGCCTAAAATTAAACAAGAAAAAGAAGAGATCAAACAACAAATTTCAAAATCAATCAAAGACACATTTAATTTTGAAAAACCAAAAGAGACAAAAATTGAGCCAATTGTAATTCCGCCAACAAAATCAAGGCAGTCATTTGAATTAACAACGTTAACCAATATTTCAAGAACAGAGCCAAAATTTCCATTATTTGAAAAAAAAGAGACAGAGGAAGTCATTCAGCCAATACCAAAACCAAAAATAATTCAAACAGAGTTAGTTAAGCCAAAAGAGGAAGTCATTCAGCCAATACCAAAACCAAAAATAATTCAAACAGAGTTAGTTAAGCCAAAAGAGGAAGTCATTCAGCCAATACCAAAACCAATAGTTTCATTTGAAAATAAACCAGATTTACAAAAAGAAGTTGCAAAAATAACAGAACACAAAGCACTTCCAGAACAAAAACCAGAAGCATCAGCAATAGATGATGATTTTGATGATGGTGCAGATGAATTAGATAAAATCAAGGGAGACATCATGAGAGTGTTATCAAAACTTGATCAAGCAGAGGTAGAGTAATTGTCTTACAATGATTCCATGGAGTCATTATCAAATGATGCATTGAAATTAATAAAAAACAATCAAGTGATTGGGCTAGGTAGCGGAAGGGCAGCAACTGCATTGGTCAAGTCACTTGCAAAATTAATCAAATTAAAAAATTATAATATCAAAGGCATTCCAACGTCATTACAAATTAAATTGGTTGCAGAGAAGGCGGGCATTCCATTAGTGGAATCAGATCAAGTAAATCACATAGATATTGTATTTGATGGTGCAGATCAAATTGATTCACAAAAATACGTAATCAAAGGTGGCGGCGGTGCGTTATTACGAGAAAATATTTTGTTTAGTCTTGCAAAAAAAGTAGTTGTAATGGCAGATAAAACAAAATTTGTTAAAAATTTTACAAGAACTGTGCCAATAGAAATACATCCGTTGGCAAGAAATTCAGTAATAAATTCAATTAAAAAATTAGGTGGTGAATCCAAAATACGCTCTTTAGATAGAGGTTATCCATTTTTTACAGAAAATGGCAACATAATTTTAGATTGTGACTTTGGGACAATTACTAACCCAAAAACATTGACACAAAAAATCAAACAAACAACAGGCGTTTTAGAGTCAGGTATTTTTCTAAGAAAACCAGATGTTATTTACAAAGCTAAAACAAATGGTAAATTTGAAATTATTTAGAAATCACAGTTCTTGAAACATGTCTGCCATGACCAAGTTTGCCAATTACCTCAAAATTATCAGCAACTAATTCTCCCCTTACAATAGTTTTAACAGGCCAACCTTTCAAATTTCTTCCCTCATACACAATATAATCAGAATATCCTCCAAACAATTCAGAAGTTACTTTCTTCTCTTTTTTCAAATCAATCATAGTTATATCAGCATCAGAATTTTTTGCAAGTGTTCCTTTTTGGGGATACATGCCAAAAATTTGAGCAGCGTTTTGGCTAGTAAATTTGACAAACTGTTCAAGAGTGATTCTATTTTGATTTATTCCATCATTGAGCAATAGTGGTAAGGAGGTACCAATTCCAGGGAAACCAGCTAGTGCACTCCAAACATCATCGCCATCTAACTTGAGTTTTAGCTGATTAGCAACATGATCTGTTCCTATTGTGTCAATTTGATTATTAGACAATGCATTCCAAACTGCAATTTGATCATTTTCTGTTCGTATTGGAGGCATAACTTTTGCAAGGTAGCCGTTTTGTTTTTCATAAGATAATGTAAGGTAGTGAGGGCAGGTCTCTACGAAGATTTTTGTGCCAAGTTTTTTTTCTTCTTCAATTTGTAATAATGCACGTTCAGAACCAATGTGAACAAAATAAATTACACAGTCATAATCTCGTCCAAACTTACATACTGTTTTAATTGCTTTTGCCTCAAACTCAGGAGAACGACTTGATGACCATGCAGATAATCCATCTTGGTTTTTTTCTTTTGCTTTTTTAATTCCACATCCACATGATTCATAATCTTCAGCATGAACAAGTACAGGGCAATTAAGTTGTGCTGCATTTTTTACAGTTTTTTCGACAAGTTCATCTGTAACATTTACTTTGGATGCCACCAGGCCAGAAGAGTTTGGAGGCATGTCCATATACACATGGCCCACTTCACCACCAAGATTCATGTAAATTTTAAAAGATGTAATTCCTTTGTCAGTACAAAAACTCATTTCATTGACTTGTTGCTCATTAAAAATAGAAGCATGTATTGCATAATCCACATAGTGGTACTCTGATGCAGTTTGAAGTTGGGGTTGTAAAGAATTTGTAAAAGGTTTTTCCAGTCTAAGCATTCTCATCATAGTTGTAACTCCACCTATTGCTGCAGCATGGGATTCAGTTTTTGCTGCTTCATTAATTGGCGAATAAACTCCATAATGAACATGAGTATCAATCGCACCAGGAATTGAAATTAACCCATTTCCATTAATTTTGTGATCACATGCAGGAATGTCATTGGTAAATCCTACAATTTTTCCATCATCAATTACAATATTTTTATCAATCTTCCCAGTTGGAAGTATAACGTGTGAATCAACAATCACAGTATCATACGTCATCTAGAAACTTTGTGTTATGGAGTCTATTATGCGTTGAGGAATACGCTTAAGTTGATTACATCTAAAGAAAAATTATGGATGGTTCAGAGATTGCAAAACGTGACCATCAGAGAAATAAATCTGAAATTGTTAAACTAGTGAAAGAAATGTTTAGTCTGGAAAAATGGGGAAATGAGGAATATAAGAAAAAACTACAAGAATTGGTCATAAAAGATGAAGAATTAGTTAAAGATGTTATTAAAAAAATCAAATTAGAAAGAGGATTAGAATAATACAAGAAGTCAAATTAATAAAAAAATGAATAAAAGCCCCATTTAGAGAGGTGTTTTGAGGGCCGGTGGTTTAGGGGTATAATGCTTCGTTCGCAACGAAGATGTCGAGGGTTCGATTCCCTCCCGGTCCATTTAACCAGAAACTATTATACATAAATGAAAAATACGATCATTATGGAAGTTTTTGACGGTAAACAAGCAGCACAAGACTATATGTCAAAACACACACTTGCATTCTCGACTCCAGAATTAACTCTAATGAGATTTGCATTTTGGATGGGAGATTCAGTTCCAGATCCAAATAACGATGGGAAAGGAATTCCAAGAATGATGACATATTTGACAGAACAAGATTTTGCACCAGTATTAATTGATGATGAAACATATCAACCATCAGGTGCAGTAAAAAGCTCAGCCTTTGTTGGAAACGCATACAATGAAGTAAAAGAGGATGGAAAGTTTTGTTCTGAATGTGGAACTAGTCTTTCAATGACAGCAAAATTTTGTCCTGAATGTGGTACAACACAAGAATAAAAAAATTGTATTTTTAATTTTATGCTCTGGCTCCACACTTTGTGCAGAATTTTGAATTTGGTCGTAATGCAACACCGCATGAAGAACAGCCATTAGGGTTTTGCGGTGCAGTTTGCTGTGGAGCAACTTGTCGTGGCATTAAAGATGGATCAGGGGAAGGTAAAGTTCCAACATCTCCAAATGATTCTTGTGCAGATACAATTCCTGGTGGACCTCCACCTACAGGGTTATTTGCAGTTCCTGCTCGTGGTGGCGGATTCATTCCACCTGCCATTCCAGGTTGACCCATTCCGGGCATCAATCCAGGAGATTGTGTGTTTCCAGAACCTCCAGAACCTACGGATTTTTTTAATTCAAATATTACTTTGATAGCTAGAAATTCTAATGCAGAATATGCAACGGTGTAATCACCTAATTTTTGAAAGAATTCTTTATCGCTGATTTGACCTTTTTTGTACATGTTGTTAGTATCTAAAAATGATTCATAGTACCCTTGGGATTCATCAAACAAACTTTGTAGTTTGTCAAAAAGCATTCCAAGTGTATCAACTTCTCCAAAAGACATAATCTCACTCAATTTTTGGAATATTAATTACTTTAGGATGAAAAATTAAAAAATATGTTTTAGTAATCTATGCAAGTGCTCTATCAATCATACTTTGGTATGATTCTTTAGAAGCTGCACCTACTTGTTGGCTGACTATCTCACCTTTGTTAAGGAGAATCAAGGTTGGAATACTAAAGACGTTGTATTTTGAGGCTAATTCATTAGCCTCATCAACATTAACCTTGACAAATTTTACTTTGCCATCATAGTCGTTTGCCAGTTCTTCAACTACTGGACCTACCATTCTACATGGACCACACCATTCGGCCCAAAAGTCTACAAATACAGGAACGTCAGAATTTATGACATCTACTTCCCAAGACTTGGTATCTGAAATTTGAGTAACTCCCATTATACTTTTGACCAATTAATCATACCTAAAAATGTTCACCATATTTTAGATCTTAATTTTTTCTAGTAAAACAAAATTTGATATATACTTAAATGACGTTTTGATAAAACTCAATTATGAGTTCAGAGCTTAGATTGAAAAAATTGAGAGGTTCTGGAGGTTATGTGATGGCCACAGTTTCAGATGAACAACAAGTAAAAGGGAATTTAGGCGGTCCAGATTTATTTTTAGCACCAATAGGAAGATTAGATGCTGAAAGAATTACTAAACATTTTTGCAATACATGTGAAAAAGAGTTTGAGGGGCCACCAAAAATAGAATTTGAGAATCCAAACGAGGAAGTGGCAGAAAATTTAGTTTTAGCAGAAAGAGGTCAGTATATTTGTAATTCATGTAATGCTTCAATTGCAGAATACAGAGAATTTAAGAAACCAGATGAAGAGGTGGAAGTTGGAAGTGCAAAACCATTAGACGTTAACGCTGCAACAGCACCAACAGCAGAAGCTGCAACAGCACCAACAGCAGAAGCTGCAACAGCACCAACAGCAGAAGCTGCAACAGCACCAACAGCAGAAGCTGCAACAGCAGAAGCTACACAACCAGGTTCAACCGCATCAGTTAGTTCAATTGAAGGAAGAATTGTGATTGATGAAAATGCAAACAAAGTTGGTACAGCAAAACAAGTTGGTATTGATGGTAATACACAATCAATGGTTTTAGTTATTGTTAAAAATGATGGAACAGAAGGAAGCATCCCTTGGGCTAGCATCAAAAAAGTTGGAGAAGTAATTCTATTAGGTAACCCTGAAGAGCCTACGGTTCAGCCAGGAAAATGTTCGGAATGTGGATTTGTCAATAAAGATGGTTCTAAATTTTGCGAAGAATGTGGAACAAAAATCTAGTAATTAAGAAATTTAATGAATACCGTCAAGGGAATGTAAGATAGTTGGCCAAAAAAGCGATTTCAAAAGGAGTTATCAAAGATATTGTCATTGTTGCAGTTGCAGTATTAGTAATTTGGATAGGATTACAAGCAGCATTTGGAACACAAAATCCATTTTATGTAGTTGCCAGCGGAAGTATGATTCCAGTTCTACAAGTTTACGACATTATTGTTATTCAAGGACATGAACCATTTGAAGAAGTTCAGGTGGGAGACATTATTGTGTTTGATAGGCCATCAGATCACAACAGAGTAATTGTTCACAGAGTTCAGTCAATACTTGATGAAAATCCTAAAACAATTAGAACACAAGGCGATGCAAACCCAACATGGATTAGAGGAACAGATTATCCAATTACAGAAGAAGAATACATAGGCAAAGTTGCATACATAATTCCACAGGTAGGATATATCACGCAAATATTGAAACCTCCAATGAATTACATCATCATTGCAGTTGTGATAGGAATCATGGTTATCAAACAAATTACAAATAAGAAGAAAAAATCGGAAGAAATGCTAAGCAAGGATACGCTAGAAGAATTATCAAATATCGGGAAGATTGAAGATGATTCAGAATATTCTGAAAATATAGAAAAATTAGAATTTTTGAAAGAAAAAAGCGATACTGCAGAAAAGTCAGATACTGCAGAAAAGTCAGATACTGCAGAAAAGTCAGATACTGCAGAAAAGTCAGATACTGCAGAAAAGTCAGATACTGCAGAAAAGTCAGATACTGCAGAAAAGTCAGATAAAGAAAATAATCAATAAATTAAAATTTATTATCAAATGACAGAGTCTTTTGTTTTAAAGACACGTTTGAAGTAATCAGATGGTTCGCTAGGTTCTTCAATATCATTTGTAATTCCAGCTAAATTCTTTGCAAGATTTTTCTTATAACCTACTTGCATTTGTCTTTGAATTTGGATTCTTTGAGCCTGAGGTGAACCTGCACCATGCATGGATTCTGTAAGATATCCAACTGAATTTCTACCAAGAGTCATGTTTTCTATTAGTCTTAAAATTCTCATTCGATTTTCAACATCTACACCTTTTCTTCCAGCAAGATATTTTTTCAACATTGGACCAGCTTCAGGATGTCTAAAATCTTGTTCTGATGGCAGTGTAACCATTAATCCACCTGCAATGTCTTGTGCCAATCTACTAATCTCATATGGGAATCTAGTAACATTGTGTTTGCAGACTTGTGCAAGCATATCATCATTTAGATATACGCCAGATTTCATCTTCTGTCCCTGATGTGAAGATGCAATTCCAGCAGCAAATATTGTTTCATTAAGATGAGTCATCTCAATAATTTTGTCTTTAATATGAGATACCTTAGGCACTCCATTGTAATCTGCAATTGTTGCAGCAGCACCAATCAAAACATCACCTAATCCGGTTTTACAGACATAACTACGTCTGTGATAACATGTAAAGCGTTCAACCAACATCGATGCAAATTCAAATTCTCCATTCATGAAAACTTTGTCCCACGGAATAAACACTCTATCTAAAATCATCAAAGCTTCTTGTCCACCAAATTTTGCATTTCCAGAATCGATGTCACCCTCTTCCATAGCTCGAGTATCACAAGATTGTCTACCGTAAATGTAAGTAAGTCCTTCAACATCTGCTGGAACTGCACCTACAATTGCCCAATCTTTATCGCTTTCAGTTAATCTAATTGTTGGCATCAAAATTATCCAGTGAGAGTTTATGCAACCCGTTTGGTGTGCCTTAGCTCCAGATACGTAAACTCCTTTATCGTCACTGTCAACTATTCGTGTAAACAAAT
>Ga0315322_10004457_pt1 | contig 10781 bp, 11 predicted proteins | sample M110021515metaG_FD_203461 | JGI IMG/M metagenome (GOLD analysis project Ga0315322, IMG submission 203461) | Ammonia-oxidizing marine archaeal communities from Monterey Bay, California, United States - M1 100m 21515 | ecosystem: Environmental > Aquatic > Marine > Intertidal zone | place: USA... | reverse complement strand
ATTAACTGTCGGCATAAGATTGAAGATTAACTTTTCATATTTTTTTGATAGAGCACTATATTTCTTTGCATTTGCTAGTACTGTTTCCCAACGTGCACCGCCTCTTGCGTATTGCAATCTTTTACCAGTATCATCTATGCTACCAGTAATTCGAATCTCTTTGAATTTAAGAATATCGTTTACAACATCTTTATTGTACATTGTAACATTTGTAGTAATTAATAATGATATATTCTCTGCCCAACCAGATTTAGCAATATACTTAAGCAGTTGTTTATTTTCAGGACTTACTAATGGTTCTCCTCCAGTCAATTCTATATTGAATATCTCTGGTAACCATTTATCTAATACTTCTTGATTATCAGTACCCATTATTTTATTCGCAAGCCAATAATCATTTGGATCTAAGGGTTCTATTCTAGTCTTATCTTCTTCTTTCTTTATCATACTCGAAGCCATCGGTCCACACATACGGCATTTAAGATTACATACATTCGATAGTTTGAGATCAAATGAAGTCGGAGCATCGGCTTCTTCGGTTACAGTATCCTTTGTTATGTGTTGAATTGGTACTATTTCAAGAAGATCTTCTCTGTAACTCTTAATGCCCATATCTTCTTCTCTCCAGCACCATTCACATTCCGAAGGTTTCTCACCATTTATAAAGGCTTTACGTAATTTTTTAAACTCAGGACCGTTCCAATGTTTTTCTAACGTATCAGTGTACATCCATGGCATCTTATGTTTTTCTTGACCATCATTGCTGGATCCCCGTGGTTGTTTGTATCTACAACACGGCCGTATAGATCCGTTCACATCAGTCGATATATGATACCAAGGAGCAGGGCAAAAACTACTTTTTATCATTACGTCCACCAGGCATACAGTTCAATCTACATTGTTTTGTGAGTCTATCAGAATCGTCCCATGATTCTGGTAAAGTTTTAGTAAACCAATCTTCATTTAATATATCAATCAAAGGATTTTTGTGTATATTATATTTGTCTTTATTATTCCAATATTCCATTAGAATAGATTCTTGTTTAAAGTCTTTGACTATCTGATGTTTATCACCAATCTGTGCCGTAATAGTATTATCACTCGGTACATCAAATTTATCATATGCATATAGAATATTTGCAAAGTAACAACATGGAATTACCTGACCATCAGGATTAATAATAGTTCGGTTTTTTTCCATCCATTCACAAACGACGCCGCATTTATTCTTGTTGAGCAATGACATCTTTTATTCTTTCCATATCTTTTTCATTATACAAATCTAATCTTGTCCAATAAAAATCTTTCATATCAGGTAGTGTCGATACATGTAATACAAGCTCTTCACGTTTTTGATTTATAAACTTGAACTTAGGATAATAAAATCTATTCGATCTTAATAACATTATATCTTCACAACCATTATCTTTGGCAGACATCGCTATATTATATATGTCATCTTGATTATGTTTGAATATTACAGTAAAGCACGTACTCTTACCTCCAGCCATATTATACGATGCCATATTATCTAATACTAATTGTAGATCTGTATCTTGTCGATATAATGAATGCTGTTCCTGAGTTATACCTTCAACTGCCCACCATACCCACAACCTATTTTTACATAGTATACCAAGATTCCACCACCATTCACTGTCTCGTATACTACCATTTGTATTCAATAAAATGCTGCAATCGCTTTCTTCCATTATATATTTAATAATCTTGAAAATATCTTTATTCATACATGGATCACCCCATGTTCCACACATATCAAATGATTTAATGTGTTGCATCGTTTCGATAGGAAACATTTTTTTAAATTCTTCGATTGACCATTGAGTAAGAGGAAGCCAGTTAGCTTTACCTAATCCGTCTGCATCTGTTCTATGACATTGTGGACATCTTGCATTACAATATGTAGAAAGGTCTAGCCATAAACATAAGTCGCCTTGCTCGTATTGTTTATTATAGTGTATTATATTTTTCATATATTTTCCACTCATGCGGCTTATTCAAGCTGTGAGTAAAGTGAACCATTTTTATATCTGAATTAAATGTTTCATCTTCAAATAAAGATGATCCAGTAAGTACATGGTATTTTTTTCCTATAAGGTATTTATCTCCGGTATCTGCTTCCCAATCGGCATTCCATCTTGTAACCCACGAATCTGGTAAAAGCTTTAGCTTTAATTCTTTTTGTATCATCTCATGCACATATAAAAACTCACCGTTAACTGGTCCAGTTGTATATCCATTTTTTATATAATAGTTAGTGTAATAATCTATATTTTCCATATAGTTATCATAAATGTATTTACATTCTTTTGGATAAAACTTATAGAATCCACCACTCATTGGTATTGTACCACTGCCCCACCAATACGGTGCTGCTAAGAACTCTCCGTGTTTTATAGGATATTCAATAGCTTTTTTATAATCATTAATAAAAAGTTTATCAATGTCGAGTACAAGAACTGGCTCATTACTATCATCATTCATAGCAGCCATCTTATTCCATTGCAATGGTATATTAGGCCTGATTGGTTCTTTTATCCATATGACTTCATAGTCAGATAGTTTATCGTTCATATAGTCTTCGTACTGTTGACCGTATTTGTTGCCTATTCTTACACAGTATATTCTCATTTGAGTTTCATACCATAAGGCCACTCACCTTCTGTTGTCCAGTATCTTGAATTATACCAAGCACATTCAAAAGATATTATAGGACCATATCCTTTTGCACGTAAAAATTTATACCATTTAATCATAGAACCCATTCAACCTTTTTATTAATAACATGATACAGCTTTGCTCTAGTATCTATCATCTCTTTCTTTGGATGATCTACGATGTAATGCCATTCTTTCGGCAACCAATCAATACCTATATTTCTTTTCTTTACAAGATAAGAGAATACAGTTTCATTATCATAGTTAAATATTCTCTGAATATTAGGTGGATGTATAGAATCTTCTTCTTCTTTGAGATATGTCATTAAGTCTAATGTCTTATCGAACTCCCAAAAGTATGCAAGTTTTTGTATGACGTTATATCCTGCCACCATAATGCCAGTATTAAAGACGTCATTCTCTGGTTCCATACCATCTTCGAGTAACATAGCATATGTGTTCCAATACTTAGATGCCGGATTACGAATACAAGAATTATATTGTGTCGATGAAATGTTCTTACCCCACTCTGCAAGATCATTTGAATCTGCAACACCAAAGTTTGACTGATCGAATATTCTAAATACATTCTCGTCTGTGTTTGGTACTACATCAAAGTCAAGATAACATACTTGATCATATTCGTTTGCAAACTCTTTCATTGCCCAATGCTTATAGAAGTTAATGATGTCGTATTCAGATATCTGTGGATAGTCTTTCATATACTTACAGAAATCTTTGTAGTGCTTATCGTTACCAAGTAAACGATATTCAACAGGTTCACCACATTCTGGTTTATTAAGTGATTCTGCGTATTCGCGCTGACGTCTTTCTAGTTCATGTCGATTATTGTATAATGCGTTCTTTGTCTTAAGACTCTTATCAGTCTTAACTTGCACGCCTTTCTCATACCAGCCTGGATTATCTAGTTTATCTTCTGGTATATCAATGAAGATACTGAAGATGATTTTCATTTTCCAATCACCATAAATCGATTAAAGTCGTTTAGTTCTAAAGTTTTTACACAAGCCACCCATTCAAGATTTAAACTCTCTGCAAATAACTGAGCTGTTGGCCAACAGTTGATATGAGAGTTTAAGTCTTTATAGTTATTTGTCTGAAATACAACCCATGCTTGTTTATCCTTTTTCTTTATGATAGCATGTAAGTCTTCTTGTTCCATATGTTCGCAACTCGTATTAATAATAGCACTATACGGAGATAAATCTTCTTCTTCATTTATATCTTTAGTTCTAAAATCTATGTCATAATCACCAAAAAGTTCCCATGCGTATTCTTCACATATTGGATCACAGTCTGCAGATACAATATTCATTCTACTACCAGGCCATTTCTGACGTAAATGATATGCCATCATGCCATACCATCCACCAACAACTAAAAACCTACCTGTATGAAATCCATAAAATTTATGAAATACATCTGCTAGCCATTTCTTGCTTTCCCAATGATTTTGATCGACACTGTGTACAATATCTTTGATACGATATAGATCATCTACGCCGTACATTGATTCATCATATACTTTTTCAGAGAGCTTAAGAGCTCTAGATAAGATCTTCGATTCCAACTTCCATTTCCTCATACGTTGTTATTATAGTATCATAATTTATATCTGGATGGTATTTCTTTGATTGTATATAAGTGTTTGGAAATGTATCATAGTCAAAGTCTTCATGCACAATAAATCGATCTATACCTTTATATTTGCGTAAATAATAATCACGAAATCCTGTATTAAAATGATCCCATATCTTATGTACATCAGGATCGTCTGCATTCCAAGCAATCATAGACGAGTTCATTTTCACATCATAGTTAGATAATCTATTATATAGCTTACCTTGTTTCCAATGACAATTAATGAAAGTGAGATTTTGACTTGATATTTCAAGTAATCTTTCAGGATCTTGAACCTTTGCATCAAGATCTAAAAACAATATATCACCTGAAAGAGGAAAGTTTTTATCAAACATACGCAGTTTATTCCACCACACTTTGAGTGTAGGTCTACCTTGATCAGGAATAACTTCGATTCCTTCGTCTAAACCGTACGAATCATCTGTATAGCAATAGAACTTATCTAGCTTTGGTTGATCTTTTACATCTTTATAGATTTTATTTACAAATTCTGGCCCGTACTTGGTACCAAATTTAACAGTAATAAGTTTTGTCATAATAATATTATAGCACGTTTTATTCGACTTGTAAACGTTTAATTTTACAATATATTTCTAATACTTCATATATGCTTTTAGCTTTACGTATTGATAATTTTGTTGCTTTATCTTTTACAGCAACAATAGTAGGATCTTCAAACATTGCTAGTTTTAAATCAAATAGAAAGTTTTTATTATCATTAAACTTATCTGCATTCATAAGTAAATCTGCAGGAACAACGCCAGGAGTACTAATCGGATTATTCAATCTCCATAGTTCTATTCTTTCTTGTTCATTCTTATCTACTTTATTTTCGAGATCTTGCTTGTATTTTTCTGCGAGTTCATAACGTTCTTTATCGATTTCATCGGCATCGGCTTCTAGTTTTTTCTTATAATTCTCGACAAGTTCATATCGCTCTTTATCAGTTTTATCTACTTCTGCTTCGAGTTGTTTTTTATAAGCATCTGCTAATTGATAACGTTCTTTATCGGTTTTATCTACATCAGCTTCGAGTTTCTTTTTATATATATCCATTTCACGATTAGCGATTGCATATCGTCTTTTATCTTGTTCATCTAATAATCTTTGGCCTTTAGCTAATTCTTCTGCGACTCGACCTTGTATGAGTTTGTCAAATGCCTCATCTTCTAATCTACGAGAAACTCGTGTTTCTCTTTCAACTGCTTCCATAGACCATTCAGAAATAAACCCTTGAAAGTCAGCAGCGCCATAGTCAACTGGAAGATGATAAACATGAAGTTCATCTTCTCTTTTAAATAAAACTTCTATGATTGTATTTTCTCTGTCTACAAATGTAGCAGAATCTATTTTACCTGTAAATTCAAACGCCATAATATAAGCTCAATAACTCCTTCAATGTTTTAGATTTTCTAATTTTTAACTGTTTAGATTTATCTTTGGTAGCTGACAATTCTTCTAATATCACTAGCTTGTATTCAAACAACATTTCTTTATTACTACTGTGTTTATCTATAATCTGTAAAATGTCTTTTGGTTTCAGCCTTTGTACTGGTGTCATATTCCAATCTTTACGTGCTTCTTCTGCATTCAGTGCCGCTTGCTTTGAAACATCTTTTGCAGCTTGTTCTATTTTTTCTAATGGCCACTCTTCTATAAAATCTAGAAAAGTAGGGTCACTAAAATTTACATGAAGATGGAATTGAGTTAGAACTGAATCGCCTTCTTGGCTATATAATATTTCTATAACACTGTTTGTAGGAGAGTCAGCAAATCGCGCTGATTTTATTTTACCTGAAAATGCCTGTGACATAATACGATCCTTCTCATTAGGTTTTCCTTATTGCAAAATTGTATGTTGTAACTGTTGCTGCACTACCAGCCGGAACTTCTTGAGCTCTGTAATCATCTACATATACTTCATTAGTTATATATGCAGAACTATTTAACTTAGTATCTACTGCTGTTGCTCTTGTTTGATAACCAGTTGTTGAAGAAGAAAATGCATATTGTATTCTATAGCCAGATTCATTGATTGCACCATATCTTGCTATTGCTTGTAATTGAGAAGCAAGCTTGTCTTGAGGTATTACATAGACACTACCAGCTTCACCTTTTTTATTACCAGCTATTGCTGGCATAGTAGTAGAGGTGTTACTCGCGTCCACACGATGCAAATAATAGTTCGTAATTGTAGTAGGCTGATCTTTAGTTTCAGGTATACCGGCGCCGGTATATGCTGATGCATCTGCTCTTGTATCTATGAAAACAGGAGTCGTTGATATCAATGTATGATTTGATGGCGGAGTAGTACTAGTAGTGATTGTATATGTACCAGCACTGTTAACTTGTGATACGCTTGCCGCTGTTAATCTTTCTGCAGCCGGATGCCAAAAAGTATCTAACATATCATCTAAATCAAACTGTCGTACAGATCCTGTTGCGTCATTGTACAATGGAAAACTATATGCAGTATTTGTTGCATTTGAAATTGCTGAACCACGAGTAATAGTAGGTGCACTAGTACCATAAAAAGCACCAACAATTTTATTCAGTGTAACTGTAACAGTTGACACATCTTCAAGTTCACCTGTAGTATCAAAATTATTAGCATCTGTAGTTCCAGTACCGGCTTGTAATCTCGTGTCTGTAATATTTCCTAGGTTTCCGGTACCAACACTTAAGGTTGCAGAAGGACTCTGACCGTATTTACGAATCATCGTGTCTACGACTTGAGTTATTTCTGCAGCAGTACATTTTTGCAACGAGATACTTGACCCGCTGCCTACTACTTTGAGTGGTGTTCTAAATGCCATTATTATTTCCTAACTTCTTACTATATATAACCGATGGGTTGATATAGTTGTAGCAGATCCACTCGGAACTTCTTGAGCTCGGTAATCATCTCCTACTTGGTTAGTGAGTCGAGTTGAACTGTTTAATCTTGTATCTAACATAGCAGTACCTCGTGCAGAAGTAGTACCAGTTGAAGACCATGAATATCTGATTGTACTTCCTGAGTGACCGGCCGAAACCGCACGTTGAATCGCATGACGAAGAAAATCTCGTAATTTAGTCAATGGATACATTTGTATTCTATCTGTATTAGCGCGAACATGTACTAAAGGCCTTACAATAGTAGCTTCACTTCCAGCATTAATTTTATGTAAATAATAGTTCGTAATTGTAGTAGGTTGATCTAATGTTTCAGGAAGACCTCCTGCGGTATATGCACCAGCATTTGCTCGAGTATCAGTAAAGACTGCAGTAGACGAAACTAATGTCTCACCACTTGCGGCAGTCGTACTTGAAGTAATTGTATATGTTCCGGCCTGATCTGTTCCAGTATCACTAGTGCACATTAATAAAACAGCTGGAGCAACAAATGTATCATATACATCTGTTAAAGTCATTGCTCTAAGATTATTATCACCATCAAGATATAAAGGAAACGAAAAATCGTCATCTCCACTTTCTAAACTGCTTATAGAATTGACGGTCTGAATGACTTTATTATAGTTAACAGTAACAGTTGAAACATCGGCGAGTTCACCTGCAGTATCAAAGTTAGTAGAATCTGATCCAGCAGCACCAGCTTTTAATCTTGTATCCGATAAGTTACCAAGGTTACCAGAACCTACAGTTAGTACAACAGAAGGATCTAATCCGTATTGACGAATAGTTTCCTGTACTAACGCAGTCATTTCAGCCTGCGTACACCGCTGAATGTTATTATCACCATTTAGTTTGACTGCAAATCTTACTGCCATAATATACTCCTATGTTAAGTCGCCGGCTCCGTACATTGTGAATAATGCCGAACCACCCGAATCTTTTATTTCAAAGGTTCTAAGATCTTTCATTTCTGCACCACTTATTACATCATCTTGTAAATGTTCTTGACCAATTGCATTATCCTGTATGTGAGTATGATTAATCGCATCACCCGCGATTTGTGCAGTATCAACTGCATCATCTGCAATCATAGCATTTGTGATTGCATCATTCGTTATATTTGATGATATATAGTTTCTAAAATCTGTCATTGCGACTTGTTTCATTGTACCAGCGTCATTAACAACTACTCTATCTGCATCCGCAAGTGTTATTGATGAAGCACTTGTACTACCGTCAATGATATTAAGTTCTGTCGTTGTAATAGTAGCACCATCAAGTATATTAAGTTCACTGGCAGTTGCTGTCATTGAAAGATACGCGCCGGAACCATTGCCAATTTTTAATTTTCCTGCATCAGGAATATACAATGAATTGTTTAACAATAAAGAACCGGCATCTGACATATCAATGGTCAAGGCTGTGACAGTCGAACCATTATCATTTCCTTTAAAGCGAATATCTTTATCAGATATATCAGAAAAGATATCTAAATGTTGATCAGCAATACGTAGATGTGCTCTTTGCACTCCAGCATCTTTTAATATTATATCACCGTCATTAGCATCAAGAATAATATCTCCTTCAGCATCTATTGTTAAATCAGATGCATCAGATATAGTAGAACCATTGATTGTAATATCATCAACTGTTAGAGTGCTTAGAGTACCAAGACTTGTTATATTACCTTGAGCTGCTGTTGATAGTGTACCTGCTAGTTCGCCACTAGAACCATAAACAACAGCTTTACTATTTACAACTGTATTAGCTGCAGAGCCATCAAGTAAATTAATCTCGGCTGTAGTAGAAGTTACTCCATCAAGAATATTAAGTTCAGCTGCAGTAGCAGTAACATTAGTTCCACCAATATCAAGTGTTGTAACTTGCATTTCGCCAGCTACTGTTACTTGGCCACTAGCGATATTGATTAAATCAGTATCACTTACATGACCTATTGTTGATCCATTAATAGTAATATTGTCTATCTGAGCAGAGTCTAAACGACCGAGAGTGGTAATATTTGTTTGATCAGCTCGAGTAAGTAAACCAGCATTTGTATATGTTCTAAGTCTTGAAGCAGTAGCTTTTCTATTTGCTCCACTGGCGCCATCATCTACTACGAATAAATCAGCATCAACAATAGCCGCACCAATATCAGAAGCACCATCGATATCGATTGTAGTAAGCGCAGTACCACCATCAACTTGACCAAAATAAGATTTTAATAATGAGATATCAACTTGTCTCATTGTTCCGCCGTCATTCATTATAAGTGCGTCACCATCAGCAACTGTTATAGCATTATTACTTGCATTGCCAGCATCAGTACCATCTAATACATTGAGCTCAGCGACTGTAATTGTTGCACCGTCTAATATATTTAATTCTGCAGTTGTAACAGTTGCACCGTCTAGTATTTCAAGTTCTGCTTCATTTAAAGCAGCACTACCTACTGTTACTGAACCGCCACTTATTGCACCTGTTGTTGTGATCGATGAAGATCCTACGTCTATACTTCCAAATCCAGATGTAATCGATCCAGAGTTTAAAGCTCCTACAGTAGTTGCTGCAGTAGTAACAAGGTTTGGCATCGCAGTAATTTCATCATCAAAATATGCCGCTAAGTCTGTAACAGCAACTTGCTTCATGGTTCCAGCATCGTTAACAACTACTCTATCTGCATCCGCAATAGTAGTTGATGTAGCGCTTGTACCGCCGTCCATTATATTTAATTCTGTTGCAGTTGCGTCAACTGCTGCAAGCTTCGTAAAGTCTGCTTGTACTAATCCAGAAACTCCGTCTAGTAAATTTATTTCTGCTGCACTTGAAGTGACAGCTGCTAGTTTTGTAAAGTCTGCTTGTACTAAACCTGATACACCGTCAAGTAAGTTTAATTCTGTTGCAGTTGAAGTAAGTGCTGTACTACCTAAAGTTAATTGTCCGTCAGGTACAATAAGTCCGGCTGCACCGCCAAGAATCAAGTCATCGGCACTTGCATCCCATTGCATAAATGCAGAGGCAGTATCACCAAACAATTTTACATCGTATCCTGTATCATCAACACCTACAGTGAGCGTAGCATCAACCTGTACTGCACCATCGATATCAACTGCATCAAGGTTTGTTGTACCGTCAATGTCTATATTACCTGATATATCAAGTGTAGCAGCGGCTAGTTCGCCACCTATTGCTAAATTACCTGTACTTGGATTATAACTTAATCCTGTATCAGTTTCTATTCCTTGAGCACCAGTTGCTCCGTCTACAAATGTAAGATAAACAGTTTCGTTAGCCGAGTTATTTGCGGTTGCAGTAACTTCTGCAGATACACCATCTGCAAGCATATGAGCTTTAACGTTTGCTCCAAGATTTGTTCTATCAGAATCTGCTTCACTATCAAGTTCGGCAATAGCAGTACTGACAGTTGAAGCAGTTGTTCCCATTGCTCCTGCTGTGATTGTACCAAGCTCTGCTGAATGTTCGTTTATTGCTTGAACTAAGTCAGAATCACCTGTAGTAGTAAGTGTTGCTAAATCGCCGACCTTA
>Ga0315322_10004454_pt1 | contig 10783 bp, 11 predicted proteins | sample M110021515metaG_FD_203461 | JGI IMG/M metagenome (GOLD analysis project Ga0315322, IMG submission 203461) | Ammonia-oxidizing marine archaeal communities from Monterey Bay, California, United States - M1 100m 21515 | ecosystem: Environmental > Aquatic > Marine > Intertidal zone | place: USA... | reverse complement strand
AGCCGACAAGGAGAGGAGGGACAAAGCACGGGACGAGGAGCTGGCCGTAGCCGAGCAAATCAGAGCGGCCAAAATAGGTATCGCAAAGTCCTCGCTCAATGCGCTCGCAGCCATAAACGATGCCTTTACAGGGGAGAGTGAGAAGGAGCAGAAGAAAGGCTTCGAGAGGAGTAAGAAGATACAAGCGGCCCAAACGCTCATATCCACATACGAGAGTGCCGTCCAGGCGTTCAAAGCCTTGGCGGGTATCCCTGTGGTCGGTCCTGCCTTGGGTACTGCCGCCGCCGTTGCCGCAACGGCCACGGGCTTGGCCGCAGTCAAAAAGATAAAAGACCAACAATTTCAGAGTGCCAGTGCTTCTTCCGGCGCTGGCAGCTCGGGGTCTGTGGCCTCATCTTCTGTTGCCCAGGTACAACAGACGCCACAAGCCCCACAACTCGACCTCGGGTTCTTGGGTGCAGGAGCCGAACAAACGGGCCCCATCCAGGCGTTCGTCCTTTCTGAAAACGTAAGCAACGCACAACAAGCCAACCAACTAATTGAAGACCAGGCAACACTATGAGAATTGTAGAACTAATCATTGACGAAGACGCGGAGCTGTATGGTATCGACGCCATCTCTCTCGTCGACCGTCCCGCCATCGAGCTCGACTTCATCGCGCTTAAAGAACAGAGGGTGGACTTCGCAGAAGCCGACACCGACAAGCGCATCCTTGTAGGCCCTGCCCTCGTGCCTGACAAACCTATCTACCGCAAAAACGGAGACGACGAGTTTTACGTCTACTTCTCCAAGGGTACGGTGAGGAAGGCGGCGGAGCTTTACCTCAAGCACGGCAACCAAGCCAACCACACCCTCGAACACGAGCACAATATCAACGGGCTCACGGTGGTGGAATCGTGGATGGTAGAGGACAAGGAGAAAGACAAATCCAACTACTACGGCCTTGACGTTCCCGTAGGGACGTGGATGGTAGCCGTAAAGGTGGACAACGAGGCCATTTGGCAAGAGTGGGTGAAGGAGGGCAAGGTCAAAGGCTTCTCTATCGAGGGGTACTTCGTCGACAAGATGAAGAAGAACTCGGAGGACGAGATGCTTGCACAACTGGCCAAGGCTATCGTGAAGGCAGACAAGCGCACCAAGTCAGGCACAAGGGTAGTCATGGAGTCCTACTCGGACTATCCCGACGGCGTAAAGAACAACGCCAAGAGGGGCATCGAGCTGAACGAGAAGAACGGCAACAAGTGCGCCACCCAGGTGGGCAAGGTCAGAGCCCAACAACTCGCCCAAGGTGAACCTATCTCTTTGGACACCGTTAAGCGTATGGCGTCCTACCTCTCACGAGCGGAGGAATACTACGACGAGGGCGACACCTCCGCGTGTGGCACTATCTCGTACCTGTTATGGGGTGGGAAGGCTGGCCTTCGGTGGGCCGAGTCCAAGCTCAAAGAGGAGTTGTGGGAGGCATTGCAAAAAGAACTCGGCTCACAACTTCAGGAATGAGGGGTCGAGATGTTTATATACAAAACGGGCAAACCATGACAATCCAAGAACGAGTCCAAGAAGTATTCAATCGCTTCAATGTCAACCTCACCGTGAGCGAAGAGCCGCGCGTGGATATGGCAGAAGCCGCGTTGGAGAATGGGACAGTCATCTACACCGACGCGGACGACTTCGCAGAAGGTGAGGAGGCGTATATCATCAACGACGAAGGGGAGCGCATCCCTCTCCCTCCTGGCGACTACAATCTTGCAGACGGAGGTACTATCTCCATCGGAGAGGTAGGTAAGATTGCAAAGGTTGACAAGCCCGCAGGAGGCGACGCCAAGAACGAGCCCAAAGGCGCGGACGGCAAGCCAAACATCGACCCTACCAAGCGAAGCAAAAAGCCCGAGGCAGACGCCGGAGGAGGAGACGCACCTGCGGACCCACCTGCAAAACCTGCCCCACCCAAGAAGAAGAAGAAACTTACCTCGGAAGAGGACCAAACCAAAGACATGAAAGTCGAATTCAACCGCGAGGAGGTGTTGGCCGTCCTCACCGATCGCTTCCCCGACTTGGGAGAAGAGCTCGCCCAAGCCATCGCCACGGTAGTGGCTGAAGTGTACGCTCCCGAACCAGTCGAGGAGGAGGCACAAGAGGAAGACAAGGAAGATATGAGCGTCGAAGAGACGACCGCAGAGACCACCGAAGAAGCCACCGAGGAATTGGAGGTCGAAATTGAGGTCGAGATGAGCGAAGAAACCAAAGAGAAGTCCGAGGTGGACGCTCTCAAGGAGGCCCTTAAACTCACCAACGCCCGCATCGAAGAGATGCAGAAGTTGGCCGCCCACTCTGGGTTGAAGCACAAGGCCCCAACCCCCAAGCCCACCAAGGTGGAGCTTTCAAAAATGTCAATCGAAGAGCGCGTCCGCGCCCTTGCATCACAATTTAATTCTTAAGCTATGGCCGATATGGTTATCAGCAGTAACTACGCAGGGACGGCAGCCGTTCCTTTTGTAGCTCCTGCAATCTTGAGTGCAGACACCATCGCAAATGGGTACTGCACCGTCCTCGAAAATGTCCGTTACAAAATCAACCTCCGCAAGGTAACAGGCGGAACCATCGAGGCTCGCTCTTGCGGGTTCTCCACGACTGGTTCTCTTGAGATTGCCGACGTCCAGTTGACGTTGTCAGAGTTGCAAGTCAACGAGGAAATCTGCAACCACGAGTTGGCTCAATCTTGGGCCGCCGAGCAGATGCGCGGAAACTTCGCTCCTGTCCCCGCTGACTACGAGCGTTTCTTGGCTCAATACATCTCCACTCGCGTGGCAGAGAACATCGAGCAGAACATCTGGCAGGGTAACTTCTCAAGCGTCCCAGGAGCCGCCGCCACCCACGATTTGTACGATGGTATCGTAGCAAAGTACGTGGCAGGTGCAGGTACGAACGAGGGCCTTGTGGCCGGTGCTTTCACAGGCGACGACAACGCAACAACAGGAATCGCCACACACTTGGCCGCCTTGGTTGCCTTGTTGCCTGACTCTTTGGTCGGAGGCCCCGATACCAAAATCTACATGAGCCGGAAGAGCTTCCAACTCTACTTCCAGTTCTTGGCCGCAGACGACAACAACCCAGTCCTCGCCACACAAATGGCGAAGTTCTACCTCGGGTACGAAATCATCTGCCCCGCAGGATTCCCGGACGACACATTGCTCGCTTCTCGCGTCGACAACTTGTACTTCGGTACTAACGTGTTGACCGATCACGTAGAGGCTCGCTTCATCGACCTACGCAACACCACCGGAGCCGACCTCACTCGCATCTTGATGATGTTTGACGGAGGTACGCAACTCGTGGACGAGGCGTCTGCCGCTTGTGTTCGCCGTTCATCGTAACAACAACCGAGAGACGGGGGGGCTTCGGCTCCCCCATATCTCCTAAACCCTAACACAATGGCTTGTTCATTAACACTTACAGGAAGAGGCGTAGGGTGCAAGGACTCCCTTGGTGGAATTAAACGTATCTACGTGGGAGAATGGCAGGAGGGCCTTTGGGCTGACATCTCCGCCGGGTCCGTTGCTGGTTTGGCCGCCGCCATCACCTCTTTGGATTTGGACACCTACGAGTTGGCTCGCGGAAGCGGGTCTCTCAACCAAACCATCACCTCCGATATCGGGCAGGGCACGGTATTTTTCGACCAAGTTTGCAGCGTCACCTTCAACAAGACCGAGGCCGTAGACATCACAGAAATCCAAAACCTCGTCAAGGGCCGTGTGGCCGTCGTGGTGCAGGACAACAACGACAATTGGTTCATCATGGGACACAAGAACGCGGTGGAAGTTTCCGGAGGTACTGCCCAAACGGGCACCGCCGCAGGAGACCTGAACGGCTTCACGATTGAGTTCTCCGCACAAGAGGTCAGCCCCGCGCCATTTTTGGCCGTGACCGCTAACGTACCGGACGACACCGACATCACAGTGACCGCCGCGCCGTAATCGTTTGACTATACCGGGCCGCCTTATGGCCGTTATCGTTACAAGGAGGGGGAGGGCATTGGCTCTCCCCTTTTACTTACCAAGAGAATGATTCATCTACAACCGAACACAGGCAACCAATTCATCTACGTGTCGCCCTTCCAGGCGCGTAAGTTCTTGGCATCGTTCACACGCTACCTCCTCATCTTCACCAACGTGGCGACAGAGGAGACCTTTGCTTGTGTTATGAGCGTGGCCGTAGACAACGCCCGATATACCAAGGCCGGCATTGGAACGGATGGAGCTTCACCCGAGGACGGCGAGGTGCTCATAACAGAGAGCGGCCTGTACACATACGAAATCTTCGGGCAGAATAGCGATACCAACACCGACCCCACGGACGCCACGGTGGTGGGGTTGTGTGAGATTGGACCTTGCAAGGTTGCCGACTCTGCCGCGTGGACAATCCCGAGCGTAACCATCCCCGATAACGTCATATATTACGAGTAATGGATTTACTAAAACTCAACGAATACCAAGAGCGGTCCTACGCCGAGCGTCCCTCAAACATGGGGTACGTCTCTTATGGCGACGACAACCTGTTCCCGCAATACCTCATCGACCTCTTCAAGTCGAGCGCAACGCACAACGCCCTCTGCACCTCCATCGCTTACATGATCTATGGCGACGGCGTACAGGCTGACACGTTGGACGCCCGCCTCAAGATTCAAGAGTGGGGACTGCAAGACGAAATCCGCAAGGCTTGCCTCGACCTCAAAATACAAGGCGGCTTCGCTTTGGAGGTCGTCTACTCCATCGACCGCACCACGATCGCCAAGGTGCGCCACTGCCCCTTTGAGAACGTAAGGAGTGGGGAGGTGGACGAGGATGAGAATGTGGACTTCTACTACTACTCCAAGGACTGGGGCGACAGAAGGCAAGAGCCCGAAGTCATCAAGTCATTCGACCCCGAGGCGGCTGTGGAACACCCCGTCCAAATCTTGTACGTGAAGCCTTTCTCTCCCGGCTCGTACTACTACCCCAAGCCCGACTACATCGGCTCCATCGACTACATCGAGTTGGACAAGGAGATTGGGAAATATCACATCAACAACATCAAGAACGGCCTCGCTCCGTCCTTCACCATTCACTTCAAGAACGGCGTCCCTGCCCAGGAGGAGCGTCGCAAGATTCGCAACGACATCGAGAGGCAGTTGGCCGGGGCTACGAATGCGGGGAAGTTCATTGTAACCTACTCCGACTCCCCCGATCGCAAGCCTGACTTCGAGCCGTTCCCTCTCTCGGATGCAGACAAGCAATACGCCTTCCTCTCCGAGGAGGTCGTGGCCAAGATTATGGTGGGCCACCGCGTTACCTCTCCCATGATGTTTGGCGTTATGGTTTCCGGCAAGCTGGGGGGAGGCTTGGAGCTCAAGACGGCAGAGATTATCTTCGGAGAGGACGTTATTGCACCATATCAAATGGTCGTCACGGAAGCCCTCGAGAGTATCTTCAACGCCGCAGGAGCTCCCGCACAAATTACCCTGTACAAGCCCGAGGCAGAAGAGGCCAACGTGGACATCTCATATACAGGTATCCAAATCTCCTCGGCTGTGGACATCATCGCCAAGGTAGCCACCGGAGAACTGACCAAGCCGCAAGCCGTCCAACTCCTCGTTGCCATGCTTGGCTTCGACAGAGCTACGGCAGAGGGTCTCTTCGAGGACCAACCACTCACCCCCGCCCTACCCGTCCCACAACAGGAGCTATCCGAAGACCTGCCACGCCCCAAAACAGAAGCCGCCGAGTGGCTTTTGGAACAAGGTGAGGAGATGGACGAGGACGACTGGGAGCTACTCGACGAGAGGACCGTGGACACGGAGACGGAACAAGCTCAAGACGCCATGTGGAACTTCGCCCGTGCCATCGTACCCGAAGGCAACCGCCCGACGGCTGGCAAAAGCGAACTCGACAACGAGATTGTGAAAATCCGCTACGCCTACGATGGACCGATTGCAGAAGATAGCCGCGAGTTCTGCCGCAAGATGATGAGTGCCAAGCGCGTCTACCGCCGCGAGGACATCGTGGGGCCTAACTGGCCCGCCTCTTTGGGTGGTGCTTCGGCTCGTGCAGTCAATCCGGGCTTCGGACCTAACGGCACGGACACCTACGATCTGCTTTTGTACAAGGGCGGGCCCAATTGTAGACATCGCTGGGTTCGTAGGACGTACCTCCGCAAGAACAACAAGCGCGTGAGCGTCAACAGGGCGCGGGATATTATCCGCCGTCTACCCGAAGACGTGCGCCGCGCCAACACGATCCCGCCACAGGACCCGCGCATCTCACAGATTCCCGCCACCATGCCGAACAACGGCTACCTCAACCCACGATAAATGGCACTCACCGCAGAAGTTCTCTTCGTCAACCCTGACTACATCAAACGCCTCACCCAAGTGAACGGAGGGGTGGAAGATTCTGTCATGGTTCCCGCCATCATTTTGGCACAAGACAAACATATCCAAAACTACCTCGGCACGGACCTCCTTGAGAAGCTCAAGAGCGACATCGCAGGAAGCGGCCCAACGGGCGACTACGCCACCCTCCTCGACGACTACGTGAGGAAGGCCACGGTGTGGTGGAGTATGGTGGAAATGATTCCCAACCTCTACGTGAAGCTCGACAACGGGGGCCTTGTAATCCGTGTAAGCGACGACACGCAAGCCATCTCGGAAAGCGACCTACATAGAGAGGTGGAGAACGCACGGCAGAACGCCCAGTTCTACACGACCCGGATGGTCGAGTACCTCTGCAACAACTCGTCCCTCTTCCCCGAGTACAACTCCAACTCCGGCGCGGAGATGAGCCCCGAGCAACAGGTGTACTACCAAAACGGCATGACCATCTCCGGGGGCCACGACAGAATTGACCCCGACCTCGCACGGAAAATCTTCTACGATTGAACCGGGCCGAAAATATCACACTCCTTAAACGTTGGATAGATGCAAAACGTACTCCTTCTCCTTCTTCTACTCCCTCAATGGATAACGGCGCAAGAGTGCCACGTACTGGAGTCGCCAAGAAGGATGGGAATACAAAGGGCTCTGCCCACCTTGGAGGATGAGTGGGTCAAAACCTTGCCCCTTGTGTTCCACATCGTCCACACCGGAGGACCGGAAAACATCACAGACGCCCAGGTGCTCTCCTCGGTGCAAGCGGCCAACGAACACTTCCGAGAAGGAGACGTCGACACCAAGATAGATTGGTGCTTGGCGCAACGCGATCCGCAGGACAACCCGACCTCGGGGATAACGCGGTACAACGCGAGCGCATGGCCCGACTATGTAGCCGACGGGGTAGCCTCTTCGTCTACGTTTGACGGCTTCAACGACTTCACCCTCAAGAGTACGGTGGGTTGTTGGAATCCCGACGAGTACGTCAACGTCTACATCGTCTCAGAAATCAACGGGAACGACGCACAAGGGGGGACGCAAGGATATGCTTACCTCGGACCGACGGGCGATTGTAGGGACGGCGTGGTGGTGCTCTACAATGTAACGGGAACGGAGGGAGAGCTCAAGCCTTCGCGCGATCAAAGCAAGACCCTCACCCACGAGCTGGGCCACTACCTCACCCTCTACCATACCTTCTCCAATACAAACTCGTGCAACCCTTCGGGCAACTGCGAGACCCAAGGCGACCAAGTTTGCGACACCCCACCCACGACCCTCAACACGGGGTGCTCTTCTTCGTGTGAGGCTATGGTCGAGAACTTCATGGACTACACCTCGCAGGACTGCAAGACCACCTTCTCCGTAGGTCAAGCGGAGAGGATGCACCAATGCCTCTTGGGAGCGCGTGAGGACCTGCCATTCTCGGCGGGTTGTGTTCCTTCGGTAGAGTACGACGTAACCATCGCAGACGTCACCTACGAGACACCGTGGTGCACCACACACCAGGACGTATGGGTGACCATAGTAAACCAAGGCACGGAAGCCTTCCCGTGGGTCGACGTAGACCTGTATTGCAACGGCGAACAGCTCACACAAACAGTCCCCAACCTCGCGCCAAACGCATCCGCGTCTGCCTTCTTCGAGGGCGTCTACGTGGAAGGTGCCCAGCTTCTCGAGGTACAGGTCTTCAGCCCCCTCGACGAGTACCTCGAGAACAACTACATGGGACTCCCTTTGGAGACGGTGGAGGGAACCCTGGCCACGATCGAAGTGAAGCCCGACATCTTCGCCGCCGAGTGTTCGTGGGAGTTGCTCGACGCCTCGGGAGAGGTTGTAATTGGAGACGACGGATACCCCTTTGGGTCGGGCCAAGAGTACACCTACCAAACGTGCCTCAGGGAGGAGTGCTATACCCTCAACGCCTACGACACGGCAGGGGACGGCATGGTATTTCCTTTTGGTAGCAACGGAAGTATCGGGGTCTTTGCGGGCCTCGACACGTTGGCGTGGATTGCAGACGAGGAGTACTACTTCACCTCGCGCGAGTTCTGCAACACCTTCCCCGCGTGTCCCTTGGACTACGACGCCAACGGCACAATCGGCAACGGGGACATCCTTGTGATGCTCTCTTACTACGGATGCGAGGAGGACTGCCCCTACGACCCCAACCAAGATGGGATGGTGAGCGTCCAAGACCTGTTGTTCATGCTCTACAATGTGGGGGAATGTGAGGTCGAGTTGGACTTTTCACCCGGGACATACCTCGGCATCGTTACGGCGGAGCCTTCTTTGGCTTCTTTCCTACGCAACAAGCCCCGCATCTTTGACGCTATGGGCCGGCGCGTAGACGTACCCTTCGACCAACTGGCCACGGGGGTGTATATCCTACGGCACAACGGACAAACGCGAAAGGTCTTCGTCCAATGAGGTGGCTTCTCTTCTTCATCCCGTTCCTCTCGTGGGGACAATGTGACCTCGAGATAGTAGGGTTTGACCCTCTCACTACCGATATGACCTTGGCCGTGAATGGTGCCTCTTGCATGACCGAGAGCGACTCCATCGGTGAGTTCCTTTTGGGGCTAACCTTCAGCCCTCCGGTTGACGTATCGGACGAGTTCCCTTGTTTCTATCCGAGCGGGTGGGCGTTGCTCATCTTCCCCCTCGACTTCCCGGGGTTTGAGATAGGCCAAGGCCCGGACAATATCTTGCAGACGGGCGACACCCTCACCTTCCGCATTTCAGAAACGCCACTCTCCGGAAGTGGGACGGCGGATTGTTGGGTTGACATCTTACAAGAGGCCGCCTACTTTGAGGAGTGTGTGGTGACGGCCATCTACCAAATTAACGACTCCCCCATCTTTGGGGAACTGGGATACCCCGACGAAGACCCCACCAACTCCTTCCTCTTTTGGAGCCTCAACGGAGCGTGTGACCCTCCGCCTCCACCAATCGTTCCACAAGTACCCGTTGAAGGAGACGAGTGCGACAACCCCTTCATCCATACACCCAACACCTTCACCCCTAACGGGGACGGCGTGAACGAATACTGGAAGCCTGTCACCCGGAGCGAGTGTTGGTGGCGGTGGGAGTGCCGCATCTTCAACCGCTGGGGGACGCTTGTCTGGGTGAGCTACGACCCCCAAGACAAATGGCTTGGAAACCGCTTGGGCTCCCTTGTCCCCGACGGCGTGTACTTCTACACCATCAAAGCCACGACCTTTAAATCCACCAAAGCCGTTTCCATCAACGGCCAAATCTCTGTCTTCCGATGAATAGCGACGTGTTGATAAGTTTAGTCCCCTCCCTTATGGCCGCCGTAGGTGTGTGGGTTAGTTTGAACGGAGAGGTAGCCAAGCTCAAGGGGCGCGTGTATCGACTCGAAAACGATCACAACGAGCTCAAAGGAATGCTCCGCGAATGCGTGGAAGGCATACAGGACTTGAAGATACTTCTTGCCAAGAAAGGACTCTGAATGTACAAGTATTTCAAGCTCTCCGAATTCGACTCACCCGACCAACCGGGAAGCGGGGAGATGATGGAGCACGAGGTCGTCCAAGCGTTGGACATCGCCCGCGATATATACGGCTACCCCATCATCGTCACAAGCGGCTTCCGTTCGGTTTCCCGGAACAAAGCCATCGGAGGCTCTCGCAAGTCGTCGCACCTCCTCGGGTACGCGGTAGACGTAGCTGTACCGAATAGCCACCGCCGTTTCCTTCTTATGGAGGCCCTCTTAGATGCAGGGTTCACGCGGTTTGGGATAGGGGAGGACTTTATCCACGTAGATATGGACCCCCAAAAAGACCCCAACGTCATATGGACCTACTAAAAGAGACCCGCCCCCGCATCAAGGGGAGCATGAGGAGAGCCTACGACTGGCTCAACGAAAAGAGCTCCCGCGTACTTGTCATCGGAGACCTCCACTGCCCCTTTGATTTGGACGGATACCTCGAACACTGCCAAGCCATCTACTCTCGGCACAACTGCAACCGTGTGGTCTTCATTGGGGACATCATAGACAACCACTACTCCTCCTACCATGAGACAGACCCGGACGGGTTTGGGGGTGGGGAGGAACTTGAGAGAGCCATACACCACGTCTCCCGATGGAGCGACGCCTTCCCTCGTGCCGACGTGCTTATCGGAAACCACGACCGCATCATCATGCGCAAGGCTTTCAGCTCTGCGATACCCAAGGCGTGGGTAAAATCTTACAACGAAGTCCTCGGGACGGATTGGAACTGGGCGGAACAACTTGTCATTGACGGGGTGCAGTATGTCCACGGGGAAGGTGGGAGTGCACGAACCAAGGCCAAGAACGATATGATGAGCACCGTGCAAGGACACATCCATACCCAAGCATATACGGAGTGGATGGTG
>Ga0315322_10004453_pt1 | contig 10786 bp, 7 predicted proteins | sample M110021515metaG_FD_203461 | JGI IMG/M metagenome (GOLD analysis project Ga0315322, IMG submission 203461) | Ammonia-oxidizing marine archaeal communities from Monterey Bay, California, United States - M1 100m 21515 | ecosystem: Environmental > Aquatic > Marine > Intertidal zone | place: USA... | reverse complement strand
GCTCCGAAGGCGGCGACCGCGTGATCGAAGAAGCCTGCATCGCTCTGGGCGAGCGCACGACCGAGCACTTCGAGGTGTACGGCGCCGGCAACGAGGCCCGCCTCACCGGCCACCACGAGACCTGCTCCTACCGCGAGTTTCGCTACGGCGTGGCCGACCGCACCGCCTCCATCCGCATCCCCCGGATGGTCGCCACCGATGGGCGCGGCTACCTCGAAGACCGCCGCCCGGCTGCAAATGCCGACCCATACGACGTCTCGGCCGTCCTTCTCATGACCACACTGGGTCTCTGGGACTGACACTCACGCGCCCGACTTGGGGCCTCCGGAGCTGGGGGGCCTCCGGAGCTGGGGGGCCTCCGGAGCTGGGGGGCCTCCGGAGCCGCACCGTTCCGGCGAGTCTCCTTCGGGCTGCGCGAGCCTCCCCGTTCCGGCGAAGCTGCTCCGCAGGTGGCGTTCGTCGCGCCGGGTCACCGCCTTACGACCCGGTCGAGCGGGGCCGACTAGCTTGTAGCTTGACTACGCGCGCAGAGCCGCGTCACTCAGAGCGCGTAGCCCCCGTCCACTCCAAGGATCTGGCCGGTCACATAGGTGGAGCGATCTCCCAGCAAAAAGCCCACCACATCAGCTATCTCGCGCACCTTGGCAAACCGTCGAAGCGCGATGTTGCGACGTGCAGCGGTGAGCCACTCGGGGTCCCACTCGATGCGGTGGAACAGTCCACCCTCCGCCACACCCACCGCCACACCGTTCACACGCACGCCGTTGCGCCCTTCTTCACGCGCAAAGCCCCGCACCATCGCCGCCACCCCTGCCTTTGGGACCACCGACAGGCCGTCTCCGGGCGGCCAGCGTCCCAGGCCCGCGCTCACCAGGGCGACGACGCGTCCGGAGCGCGCGCGCAGCGACGGCAATGCCGCGGTCATCACCTGAAAGAAGCCGTGAAGCTCCGTGTCAACGGCAGTGCGCAGGGCATCCGGCGACGTCTTGGACAAGTAGGGCTGCCCGATGTCTGCACCGGCTGCGAACACCACCGCACCACACCCCGACAGGTCCCCCGGATCGCCATCGGGAAGGCGCAAGCACCGCACGTCCTCGACCACACACCCCGCCTCTCGTATGCGTCCCGCAACCAGGTCCGCTCGCGCCCGACCGCCGGCGTAGGTGAGCACCACAGGCCAGCCATCTTCCGCGAGAACCTCGGCGCACGCAGCACCCAGCGCACCACTGCCTCCCACTACCAGCGCCCACCCACGGTCAGACATCCGCCCGCCAGCGCTCGCGAAGCACAAAGCGGGTCACCTTGCCGCTCGCATTTCGGGGGAGGGCATCCAGTGAAAGGAAGTGACGGGGCACCTTGAAGTTGGCCATCCGGTCCCGGCACCACGCGGTGAGCACTGGGGCTTCCGGCAGGGTGTGGCCCGGACGTGCAACGAGGAATGCCGCTCCCACTTCACCAAGCCGAAGGTCGGAAACTCCGATGCACGCGGCATCTCCGATGTCCGGGTGGGCAAGCAGGGTGTGTTCGATCTCCGCGGGGTAGGCGTTGAAGCCGCCCACAATGAACATGTCCTTGATGCGGTCGGTAATGCGGATGTAGCCGCGCGCATCCAGGATGCCGACGTCGCCAGTGTGGAGCCAGCCATCGACCACGGTGGCCGCTGTCGCCTCCGCATCGTTTAGATAGCCGAGCATCACATTGTACCCGCGCACCAACACATGTCCGGGCTCACCGGGTGGGGTGGCCTGCCCCTCTGCGTCGACCGTCTTCACCTCGACGCCCGGAATGGCACGGCCCGAGGTGGTGGCGATGGTCTCGGGGTCGTCGTCGTGGCGGCACATTGTCACCACGCCGGTGGACTCGGTGAGCCCGTAGCCGGTAACGACGGTGTCAAAGCCGAGCACATCGCGCATGTCGTGGATGAGCTGCACAGGAATCGTGGCGGCCCCAGTCACGGCCAGGCGCAGGCTCGACAGGTCGTGGGCCGCGAGGTCGCTGCGCAGCAAGAAGGTCTGGTAGAGCGCGGGCGGGCCCGGAAGCACACTCACACGGTCCCTCGGAATCCGTTCCAGGACAGCATCCACATCAAATGTAGGCTGCGGCAGGATGGTGGCACCGCGCATCAGAGCAGCCAGCCAGCCAGCCTTGTAGCCAAAGGCGTGAAAGAAGGGCGCCACCACCAGGTAGCGGTCGGTCGCAGTCAGCCCGATGACATCACTCCACGCCCAGAATGCCCGCAAGGTCTGTGCGTGGGTGCACATCACGCCCTTGGGCTGCCCCGTCGTGCCGGAGGTGAACAGCACGTCGAGCACATCGCTCGGCTGCACCACGCTGGGGTCAATGGAGGGTGCGCCGACCCCCTCGGCCACGAAGTCATCCCAGGATGAGTGGCGGAACACCACCGTGGGCAGCTCGGGCCAGTCGAGCATGACGCGGAAGTCGAGTCCCAGAAAGCCGTCGACCGTGAACAGCAGCTTCGCGCCACTGCGCTCGATAATGAACCGCGCCTCGGGGCCCTTGTAGCGAGTGTTGATGGGTACCAGCGCGGCGCCCAGGCTGTGGATGGCGAGTCCGGCCACGATCCACTCCCACAGGTTGGGGGCCCAGATGGCCACGCGGTCCCCCCGACCGACGCCGCGAGCGGCCAGTGCGCGCGCTGCCTGATCGACAAGCGATCCCAGCGCATCAAAGGTGATGTGGTGCTCCCCATCTTCAATGGCCACTCGAGGACCGTGTTCGGCCACCGCAGAGGCCAGCAAGCCAGGCACGGTGGCAAAGCGCAGATCACCGCGTGCTGAGTCTTTTTGATCGGTCGATGGTGAGGTGACGGGCATGTCCTGGGTCATCGGGCGCTCCTCCAGGGGGCAGCGGATGGTCGCGAGGCAAGGTCCGCATCGAGTAGAACATGTTCTCGCACAGGCATGTTCTCGCACAGCGCACCCCCCGAGGTCCCATGAGCGCCGACTCTGACACCGCGGTCTCCGCCCCCAGCGCCTCCACCCAGGTGGCCGTCGACCCCCGCTCGCTGCCCCAACCCCCCGGTCCGCGTGGGGACACCCTGCTCGGAAGCACCCTCGACTTCAAGGAGAGCCCCCTCCAGTTCGCCTGCTACGTGCAGAAGGCCTACGGCGACGTGGCCCGCTTCCGGGTGGGGCCATCGTGGTGGGTGCTCGTGAGCGATCCGAAGCTCGTGCACGACATGATGGTAGAGCGTGCAAACGAGTTTCAGAAGCCAGCCATCGCAAGGCGCCTGTGGGAGAAATTCCTGGGTGACGGTGTGCTGACCACCGAAGGCGAGGTCTGGAAGCGACAGAGTCGGCTCATTCGTCCAGCCTTTCGGAAAGGACGGGTGGCGGCCTATGGCGACACCATGGTGGCCTACACCGAGCGGATGATGGCGGACTGGTCGGAAGGGGAGGAGCGCGACCTCGGCGAAGAAATGGTCGCGCTCACGCTGGAGATTGTGGCGAAGACGCTGTTCGACACCGATGTGCGCCAGGGATCGGCCAAGGTTGGCGAAGCGATGAAGGTGCTCAATGTCGAGATGCTCAACCACATCTACATGCCGGTGCCGCTGCCTCGCTGGTGGCCCTCCAAGGCCAACAAGCGCAAGATAAAGGCCATCCAGGACATCGAAGACATCGTGGCCGACGTGGTGAAGGCCCGGCGCGCCGAGGGAGAGGACCGCGGCGACCTCCTCAGCATGCTGGTGTTCTCAAAGGACGAGCAAGGCGACGCTCTGTCCGACAAAGAGATCCGCGACCAAGCCATGACGCTGTTCTTCGCAGGCCACGAGACCACTGCCCACGCCTTGACCTGGGCCTGGTATTTGCTTGCCACCAATCCAACGGTCACCGAGCGCCTGCAGGCCGACATTCATGAGGTCACCGGCGGGGAAGCGCTCACTGTGCCACTGCTCAAGCAGCTGCCCTACTTGTCGCGCGTGGTGGACGAGTGCTTGCGTATTCTGCCCAGTGTGTGGGTGTTCATGAAGGAGCCGATCGCGGACACCGAGCTCGGAGGGTATCGGATGCCCAAGGGCACCCAGATCATGATCTCGCCCTACATCCTCCAGCACGACGGGCGGTGGTTCCCCCAGCCTGAGACATTCGACCCTGATCGATTCGAAAAGGAGCGAGCACGCGTGATTCCAAAGGGCGCGTACGTACCATTTTCGGGGGGAAGCCGCATCTGCGCGGGCCGCAACTTCGCTTTGATGGAGATGCGACTCATCCTGGGCACGATGCTGCAGCGCCTCAAGCCCGAGGTGCCAGCCGACTTGGTGCCCGAAAAGGAGGCCGTGCTGTCGATGCAGCCCAAAGACGGACTGCCTGCTACCATCCGGTTCATTCAACGATAGTTATGCGTATGTCGTTGTTTTCGATGACTTATGCTTCCAGGCGACGCACGTAGCGCTTGAGCCGCACCATGTAGCTCCACAGGTTGAGTGCCAAGATGGGGCGCACCAGCCAGTGGATGCGTCCGAACACACCAGCCGGATCGTAGCCCACGCTCCATCTAAGGCGGCAACTGTTGGGCCCAAGCGCGTCAACCACGTAGTTCTCGCCGAAGGACGTCCAGATGAGCTCGGTGGTGCCGTAGAAGCAGAACGCCATCTCACCTTTATCGAGGTCGTACTTGAAGAACTCCTCGTAGACCTTGGCGCCGCCCCAGAAGGTCACGGTGCGGGTGGTGCCAGGGCCGAAGGGCTTGGGGCTGGTCCACTCCACGCTGGCGATCCCGGTGGCCCACTGGCTCCAAGAGTCGGGGTCGGCAAAGATCTCGAAGAGGCGCTCCTTCGAGATGGGCAGCTCCACGTAGTTGTCGAAGCGCACCGGCGCTGAGTCGAAGTAGTCGGGGCCAAAGGGACGACACGGCACGAACGGCAGGGTCTCGTCGCGAGGACTATTGCGCACACTGGGGACAGGCAGAGTGCTCACGGACACCTCCATCAACGGGTGGGCAAGTTAGCCGACGCGACCCGCCCGCACACGTCCCCCCGAGGAACCTCTCGCAGGACCGGTGGTCGACAGTCCCCTCGCCTGTCCTGGAGTCTTCATGCCCACGCAGTCCTCCCTTGCCGATGCGCTCCGCTACGCCCACCGCGGGGATCTTGACGACGCTCGACGGGTGCTCACAGCCCTTCTTGATGAGCCCGGGCATCCCGATGCGCCCCAGGCCGCGACGCTGCTCGGTCGCATTCGCCTCCAGGAAAAAGACGTAGATGGCGCACTCGATGCGCTGGTGCCGGCGTGGGAGCGCGCACGACGCAGCGCAGATCCCGCTCCTGCTGCCCTGGTCGGCCTTGGGCTGGTGCAGGCACTGGTCACAGCAGATCGGGCGCTCCACGGACTGCGGGTGCTGGTGCAGGCGCGGTCCTACTCTGAGCTGGCCGGCAATCCCGGGCTCCTGAAGGCCTGCAACGACCTCGGAAGCGCACTTCTCGAGAGGATTCCAGCTCCCGACGACGCCTGCACCGCCGACAGCAGGGCCACCCGCACCCACCTGCAGGCCTTGGCGCGGCGGTCCTCCGGCGACATTCCCGGCAGCCGACGCGACCTGCAGAACGCCTGGACTGTCGCCGAGTCCGCAGCACCCATCGTTCTCGCCGAGGTGGGTCTCGATCTGGTGCACCGCATGATGACCGATGGCAACATGGCCTGGCCCACCGTCCGGGATGTGGCTCGCACCGCCGCAGCCAACGCCCAAGACCCCGAGCTGGTTGCCCAGTTCGATGCCATCGAGATGCCGGAGTCCGCGCCGGTCGACTGCGATGCGGGTCCGCTGGACCGGGCCCGTGCCCTGGCAAAAGTGGGATCCATCGATGCAGCGATTGACGTGTGCGAAGCTGTTCTCGCGAACACTGAAGCCACTCCCGGCGACCGTCTCTCCGCCCGCTGCCTGCTTGCCCAGGTGCACCTTGGCGCCGACCGAGCAGACCGAGCCGTGGCTGCCTTGGCGCCTGCATGGGCCCGCCTGGAGAGCGGCCAGGACCCCATCGCAGCCGCCGCAGTGGCCTCGTTGTTGGGTCCCGCCTTGGTGGCCGACGGTCGCACTCTGTCGGGCCTGCGCGTGTTGTTGGTCGCCCGCCACCATGCGCGGGACGATGCCGACACCCGTGGCTCTTTGGTCGCGATTGGAGAGAGCCTGCGCCCTCACCTGCCCGATCCGTCGTCCTCCAGCGAGGACCCCAACCGTGCTGCTCTGCTGCACGCCGCCCGCGCCCTCATCGCCTGGCTCGGTGGACACGGCGACGAAGCCCGCGCCGGAATGGGCTTCGCGTGGGCTGCCGCACAGAAGGGCAGCGCAAACGCCCGCGCACAGGTTGCACTCGACTACACCGGCATGCTGAGGGCATCGGAAGATCCCCGCTGGATCACGGTGCAGCGCGAGGGGCGGGCCGCAGCGATGGAGGTCGGTGACGGCAACTTGGTCGCGCTCTTCGATGCGGTGACCCCGGTGCCCGAGGCCTGACCACGACGCCTGAGCACTACACCGACAGGGCGCCCACAATGAGAGCGGGATCGGGGTGCAGCGCCTTCATCCGCCAGGCCTCACTCGGCTTGCACGCACCCGGCATGTCGGCCTCACCCGGATCGGTCCACGACAGCTGCACGTGGACATGGGGCGGCCAGCCACCGTTTTCCGACTCGTCCCCGAGCCAACCGAGCACCTCTCCGGCTTCGAAGGTTCGTCCGACCGGGCTGTGGGCGAGGGATGCGGCAGACAAGTGCCCCAAGAGCACGTAGCACGCTGCATTATGACCTGGAAGCTCATGGTAACAGACCACCGCGTGGCCGTAGTCTCCATCGTCGTGTCGTTCGTCAGCGTAGACCACGCGGCCGGCCGCGAACGCATGCACTGCAACACCCACCGGTCCCCCAAGGTCCATCCCGAGGTGCACGGAGCGCGGCTCCCCGTCCCCTTGAAACAGGGCCTGAGTGTAGACGCCCCGCTGCTCGCCGTAGCGGCCCACCGACCATCCCGTCGGCGGGGGCGTCCACTTCTTCCGCAGGTCGAGAACGAACGTGACACCAGCCGGCAGGAACACGATGGGGTGGTAGCCGAGCGGCGGCTGCGGGCGGGCGAGCAAGGGCTTCACGGCATCTCCGTGGGGGCGGTTCAAGTATCTTCCCGCATGCGCGGCCGCGGTGCTGAGGAGGTAGACTGCCCGCCCTGCCCTGGACGACGCGATGCCCCACCCCTTCCGCCTGTCTGCCCACTTCGCACTGGGCCTCGCTGCGGGCCTCACCGCCTGCGACGACGGCAAGGACGCCACCATCACGGTGTCCAACAGCGACCCGTCGGCCAGCATCCTGAGCCACGTCGACGGCGACGCGATCATCGAGGGCGTGCAGACCGAGTTCAAGGGCGTCGTCTCCGACCCCGAGGACGACTACGACTCACTGCTGGTCACCTGGATGAGCGGCGGCACCGCCATCTGCCCCGAGCAGCCTGCCATCGCCGACGGCACCACTTCGTGCCTCTTTTCGCTCAGCCGCGCCGACTCGGGCGAGGTCACCTTGTTGGTGAAGGACACGCGCGGGGCCAGCGCGGTCGCCAAGGTCACCCTGGATGTGCTGCCCACCAACCCGCCTTCGGTCTCCATCACGGGTCCCGAAGAGGGGCGTCGCTACTACGAAGATGTGCCCCTGAGCTTCAGCGCCGAGGTCAGTGACCCCGAGTCCGACGCCGATGAGCTCGACCTGATCTGGGAGAGCGACCTGCAGGGCGAGCTGTCCATCGATCCCCCATCGTCATCGGGCATCGTGGAGGGCGAGGTCTACCTGCGGGAGGGCGACCACATCGTCACAGTTGTCGCGAGCGACCCCGACGGAAACACCGACACCGACAGCATCTACCTCCAGGTCGGTGGTCCCAACACGGCGCCATCCTGCGCGTTCACCTCACCCGAGGAAGACGCCGTCATCGAAGACGGTGAGGTGGTGCTCCTCCAGGGCACTGCAGATGATGTGGACGTGGGGCCCACGGGGCTGTTCGCGACCTTCGAGAGCAGCGAGAACGGCGAGCTGGGCACCGTCACTCCAGACTCGGACGGCACCATCACCCTCGGCATCGACGACTTGAGCGCGGGCATCCACACACTGTCCCTGACCGTCACCGACGATGCGGCGACCACCTGCACGGCCAGCCGTGTCATCCGCATCGCGCGGCCTCCGACCGTGCGCATCACAGGTCCCACGGCCGGCAGCGAGTACAACGACGGCGACACCATCTCGTTCTTGGGCACGGCGACCGACCTTGAAGACGCTGCAGACACGCTGACCTTGTCTTGGACCAGCAGTCTCGACGGTGAGTTCGACACTGGATCCGCCGACTTCTCTGGAAATGTGGCCGCATCGGCAGTGTTGTCCGTGGGTTCCCACGAAGTGCGGCTCACCGCCACCGACAGTGACGGCATGACCCGCACCGGCCTCACCACGCTGCTAGTGAAGCCGTGCGAATACTTCTACGACGACGATGGCGACGGCTTTGGCGACCCCACTACGGCCTACGCCACCTGCACTCCCCCTTTCGGCTACGTCGAAGACGGCACTGACTGCAACGACGCAGACCCCGACGCATACCCCGGCGCCGACGAGTACTGCGATGGCCACGACGATGACTGCGACGGCAACATCGACGAGAGCGATGCACTGGATGCCTCGGTCTGGTACACCGACGGCGATGGCGACGGCTTCGGCGACCCCGCCACTGCAGTGTCTGCCTGCACCCAGCCCTCCGCCACCATCGGCGTGGGCGACGACTGCGACGACACCGATGGCGAGGTCAATCCCAGCGCCGAAGAGGTGTGCGGCGACGGCATCGACGACGACTGCGATGGCAGCGACTTGCCCTGCATCATCAACGTGCCGCTGGCGAGCACCGATGTGCAGCTCATCGGCGAGTCGGCCCAGGACGAAGTCGGCACCATGGTACGGGCCGTCGGAGACCTTGATGGCGACGGCTACGACGACGTGTTGGTGGGCGCGCCCTACGACGACATCGACGCGGTCAACGCGGGCACAGCCTACCTTGTGTTTGGCGGTGTGACGGGCACCATCGACCTGTCGATTGCAGACGCGCGGCTCATCGGCACCGGTGGCTCCGACAACGCAGGCTTCGCCGTCGGGCATGCCGGAGATGTGGACAACGACGGCTACGAAGACATCTTGGTAGGTGCCATCTACGAGGACAGCGGGGCGACCGATGCAGGTGCGGCCTACCTGCTCCTCGGCCCGGTGACCGGCGATGTGGACCTCGACGATGCCGACTACATCTTTACCGGCGGCACCACCGAAGACTACGCCGGCGTGTCGGTGGCCTCGGCGGGCGACTGGGATGCCGATGGCTACGACGACATCATCATCGGGGCCTACGAGCAGGACACCGGTGCGAGCAATGCCGGCATGGCCTACCTCATCGAAGGCGCCGGCATCGCATCGGGGGAGCTGTCAAGTGTGGCTTGGGCGCGCTTTTCGGGCGAGCGGTCCGACGACCAGGTGGGTCGCAGTGTGGCCTCTGCCGGCGACGTCAATGGCGACGGCCAGGCCGATCTGCTCATCGCCGCTCCGCCTGAAGACACCGGCGGCAACGCGTCGGGCTCGGTCTACCTCATCTATGGGCCGTCCACGGGCGGACTGGTCGACCTCCGCTACGCCGACGCACAGCTCTATGGCGAGGGCGACAACCACTTCGCCGGCCGTGAGGTGCATGGCCCTGGCGACCTCGATGGCGACGGCTACGACGACATCATGGTGGGTGCCGACGGCGAAGACAGCGTGTCGAGCGGAAACGGTGCAACCTACATCTGGAACGGCCCGGTCCCAGTGGGCACTCGAGAGCTGTCTGGCGCAGACACCAAGATTGTGGGCGACACCGGTCTCGACTACATCGGTCGGAGCGTGGCCGGCGCGGGCGATGTCAACGGCGACGGTGAGCTCGACCTCGTGATGGGCGGCACCGGAGATGACTACGGCGACACCGACGCGGGCGCAGCCTTCGTGGCACTCGGTCCAATCAGCGCTGGCACCATCTCCAAGCCCGACCTCTACGCGCGCATCTACGCCGCCACCACCGACGACAAGGGCGGCTACTCCGTCGACGGCGGCTTCGACTTCAACGGCGATGGCCTCGATGACATCCTCGTGGGAGCGCCTGGAGACGATGCCGGTGGGACCGACGCCGGCGCGGCCTACATCACCTTTGGGGCGACCTCCTGGTAGTTGGCTTCACGATAGGAGCCCGCATGCTCGCCCTTGTCCTGTCATTGCTGCTTTCGGGGCCCGTCGCCGCCCCGGCCCCCTCCCCCGCCGACCTTCCGAGCGCCGCGGTGCTCGGAGAGGCATTTGCCGACCTCGCCGAGCGGGTGGGTCCCACCACGGTTCACATCGAGTCTCATGCGAGCACCGGTGTGTCCACAGGGCTCGACCAGCTGTCCCGAGACTTCCAGTTCACCTTGCCGCAGCAGCGTGCAGCCGAGACGGATGGCCCGCGGTCCACGGGAAGTGGCGTCATCATCGATCCCGACGGCTTGGTCCTCACCAACCACCATGTGGTGGGGCACGCGCGTGAGGTCATCGTCACGCTTCACGACAAGCGCAGCTTCTCGGCCACCGTCGTCGGCACCGACCCCCGCACCGATGTGGCAGTCCTCATGCTCCACGCGCGTCCCGAGGACCTGCCCTTGCCGGCCGCCGCGGTGGGAGACTCTGATCGCATCCGAGTGGGCGAGTGGGTGATGGCGGTCGGCCACCCCTTCGACTTCCAGTTCAGCGTGACAGTA
>Ga0315322_10004451_pt1 | contig 10790 bp, 8 predicted proteins | sample M110021515metaG_FD_203461 | JGI IMG/M metagenome (GOLD analysis project Ga0315322, IMG submission 203461) | Ammonia-oxidizing marine archaeal communities from Monterey Bay, California, United States - M1 100m 21515 | ecosystem: Environmental > Aquatic > Marine > Intertidal zone | place: USA... | reverse complement strand
ATCACATTGAAGAGCGAGACCCTCCAGCTTCACCAGTACACATTCTTCAAATTCACGGAACCGAAGATGGCACCATAGCCTATGAAGGAGATGATATTCAGGGAAACAGCTATCCCAGCGCAGTAGAGAGCGTGACCCGGTGGGCCTCCTATAATGGCTGTGAAGCAAACGGCGCGCAGCGAGAACTTCGCGACCTGGAAGCTACCATCGATGGTCACGAATCCTCCGTTATGCTTTTCGAAAAAGGCTGCCAGACTGGTGGTTCAAGCGAGCTATGGACGATCGACGGCGGTTCTCATGTGCCAAACATCTCTGACACATTCAGTGAACAAGTAGTTGAGTGGCTCTATGCCCACCCTAAAACCAGCGCCAGCTTTGCTGACTAATAGCCAGTGAAAACGAGTAGAGGTTAGATTGTTAACAACGAAACTCAAGCTGCATTTACCAATTGTCGCCATCGTCGGCCTTGCGATGGCAACAACTTCTTCGGCGCAGCAAGAATCCATAGAAAGAAACTTAGAGAGACGTATAGCCAGCCCGGCTGGCTACTCCGCTACAGAAGTTGCTGGCAACTACGATGTGCGGGAAGGATATGTCGGCGGAAAATGGATAGAAATTCTCTACGGCAGACCCATCAAGCGGGAACGCAATTTATTTGACTTGCCGGATTCTGAAGAAGCCCTGATGGATGGCGCGGAAGTCTGGCGCGCTGGCGCAAACGTCACCACTCGATTGCGCACCGAGGTTCCTCTTCTATTTGAAAACAATCGGGTCGAACCCGGGGAATATACGGTTTTTATCGCTTTTGAAAACAATGGCTGGAACTTTGTCCTGTCAACATGGCCGGCGCAGTTAAACTATGATTATGAAAATCTTGAGGCTTTGTGGGGATCTTATGAATACACATCAGACCGGGATGTTCTAAGAGCAGCTATGACTGTGGACCGAATCGATAATTCCTATGACCAACTTTCCTGGCAGTTTATAAATATGACTTCAGAAAGTGGCGCGTTGATTATGCACTGGGATAAAGTTGCCGCCAGCGTTCCTTTTAGAATTTTGAAAGAATAGTTGAAAGAAGGCTGTCTGGGATCGCTTTTGAACCCTGGCTTTATAAACCCAGAAGATGCTTCTCTACCATTACCGGCTGATTTCCCGCAATGGAAACCACCGTGTCCATAGCCTCAAACTTTTCCCGCTCTCCGGCCACTGCAGCCTGCAAGGTCGCTCCATTTGCTTGATAGGTAAACGACGTCTCAATTCCCCTTCCGGTTTCTTCCGAGCTAACAATGAGATCACCTATGTAGTTAATCGTATTCGCTAAAATAGTAACTACTCCACTGCTCTCATCCAACTCTATTCTTGATGCATTGTCATTGCGGTTATAGGTAGGAAAAATACTACTGAGGTAATATTCTCCCGCAGCAATTTCTTCGATGCGGTATCTGGTTTCTCCAAGGCGGCTAATATTCTGCAAATTCCGAATCCGTAATTCCTCGCCGGTATCCATATTGGTAAACACCACGTCTCTTGCAGACAAGGGCCCTTCGGATATTACGTTCAGCAGAAGAAAGGTATCTTCCTGTTCTGCCGCAAATACTTGCAGGCTTGCAGCTAGGAAAATCAACATCAGGGCACATAGCTTTTTAGTCATTTATTTACCTTATCGGCCAAGCTTATTGGCCTATCCTGGTTGTTTACCCAGCTGAAAGCATGACATTACAGCGCAACGATTACCAGCAGCTAACCCCTTGATAATCTCAGTTACAGCCTACACACTAATCAACTGATGAAAACGCTTAAAATGTATATCCCTATCTTTGCTGCCGCCATGACATTGTATGGACAGTCCGCTATGGCTGCAGAAAACCATACTGACACTCAGGCTGACAATACGGAACAAGCCTCCTCCCCCGAGACTAACGAAACAAACACTCGCCAGATCGAACAGATTACCGTAATCGGGGAGCGCAGCCTGCTCACAATGAGAAATGAAATTATCCGCGAAGAAGACGTTTTGTATCGGCTGTTCAATGAACTGAACAGCAACGACAGATTCGACATTTTCTGCCACAAGAAAAGCAACACCGTTTCTCTGATTCCGAAGCGCTCCTGCGAACCACAGTTTTTAAAAAACCACAGACAGCAAAGTAATCGTCATGCTCTGGGGGAAATGCGACAGTCCTTCAGCGCAGACGGGATAAATTATGCGATCCTGCAGAATGGGCTGGATATGCTGGAGCCTGAGGATGAGCTAAGACGACAATTAACCTATGACTATGAAGACATGAATGAGGAAATGCTGCGAATCGCCATGGACAATCCGGACTATATGGCAACGCTACAAAAAATCGCTCGGCTGAGACTGGAGTATCTCGCTGCAAGAGCAGAGAAATTTGGCAATGACTAGTGAGAAAGAGAAAGGAGAGAGTTTCTAGAGGCCCTAAAGATTGCGGCGCTATGATCAGAACCTGACCTAATAGATCACAGTCAATGCCGACGGCTCTGAACATGCCCACAAGATTTGATAGTAGCCGCAAGCGTATCTTCACAACTGCAGAATCTATAATTCTCGAAAATGGTATTGCCAGCATCACCATCGATGAAATAATCAGCAAAGCCGCCATTAGCGAATGGTGACTTCTTCTACTATTTTTATGAGATAACTAGACTGCCCTCCCAAACAACATTTTCTGGCGAATTCTTCGATACTGGCAATAAGCCAAAGCACCCTCTGAAAACGCCAGAATTAGCCCTATTTGTTAGACATTTAAGGTATTTAGCATTAGTCTCTGAAGTAGATATGGCATCAACATGTCCTGACCGCAAACATCAGCAACTTAGCTTTAAATAGCAAAATAAGAAGGGAAACCTCATGAAACCCCTAAAGCAAGCAGTTTCAAGCCTGGTACTGGGACTCACAGCCGCTATTGGAGCTGGCTCGATCCAGGCACAAGATGCGACCCCCACTTTTTATGCAGACGCCCTGCCAGCATTTCAACGCAATTGTGTAGCCTGCCACCAGCCCGAAGGGCCGGATGTTGGCGGCATTAGCGCACCTATGTCACTGATGGATTACGATCAAGCGAAAATCTGGGCACCGCTGATCAAAAATGCACTGGTAACCGGCTACATGCCTCCTTGGGGAGCCCATGAGCGCCATCGCGGTGAGTTCAAGGGTGAGAGATATATAAGCGACGCCGACAAGGCAATGCTGATTAATTGGGTAGATGGCGGAGCGCTTGAAGGTGATCCTGCCGACGCCCATGAAGAAAATATAGTCGCCGATGGCGGTACTGTTCTCCCCGAATCCGGGTGGTGGATCGGTGATCCGGACCTGGTGGTTCAATTTGAGCGCCCTGTGACGGTTCCTGACGAACTGGAAGATTGGCAGCCGACCATTCAGATGCCCGTACCGGAAGGTGCGCACACCTCACCGAAGTGGGTATCAAAAGCGGAACTTGATCCCGGTGGCCCCTGGGTACACCACATTGTATCCAGCCACATGGGCGTAGGTGTTCCTGGTCGCGGGCCATTTACCTATCCGGAAGGATGGGGGGTGTTAATGCCTGAAGACCCGTTTATCACCGTGAATATGCATTATCACAAGACGCCGGGCGAAGGCACTGCCGTTGAAGATATGACCCGCGCCGGTTTCGTCTTTTACGAAGATGGCGATGTAATTGATCATGTTGTTGAAACTAATCTATTGCCTCACAACGGCTGGACTATTCCTGCAGGTGACCCCAATTACGAAGTGACTAACACTCATGAAATTGATGAAGATATCTTCCTGCTGTCCATGGGCCCCCATATGCATTATCGAGGCAAGGCCATGCGCTACGAGTTGGAATATCCCGACGGCGAGAGAGAGGTTTTGCTGTGGGTGCCGAAATACGATTTCAACTGGCAGTTCCTCTACGAGTATGAAGAGCCGAAGTTCATCCCTGCAGGGTCGACCATGCATATGAGTTGGTGGTTCGATAACTCCGAAGCTAATCGCTGGAATCCTGACCCAAGCGCAGACGTTGTATACGGCCCGGAGACTACTGATGAAATGGCAAATGCCAGAATCTATTACGCACCTACAACGCCGCGGGGCATCGTAGTGGGCGAAGAGATTCCGGAAGACGTACTGACTACAGCACGTCAGGCTGAGCAGAATCGTCGCGATCGTTCAGACCTTATCGATCTAAGCCAGGATGATTTCAACTGGTTGACCGAAGACAGCGAATAAGGGGGCAGCGTGTGAACGCACAACCTCAGCAAAGCTGAACAAAGAAAAAACGAATAGAAAAAGAGGAAGGGACCAGTCCCCTCCTCTTTTTTTTACCTGTCAGACAGGAAAGTATTTAAGCCTACTGGACAGTTACTGGAGTCCAGGTCTTGTGACGGGCCGCCACTGTTTCAACAGAATGCTTACACACACCGGCTTTATCGATAAGCTTTATCTCGCAGACGTCACAGCGCACACATTCCTTAAAATCTATATCCGGCCCGCGAATTGCGCCAGTAGGGCAAGCCTTTTCACAAACCTTACATACCTCGCACTGAGGAATACGCTTGATCTTCCATGGAGACAGCATGGAGGTGACCCCAAGCGCGGCACCCAGAGGGCAGGCATAGCGACAATAGAATCGACTAACAAATGTCGATGCCAACAATAGCATTCCCAGAATACCCCACAGCAACATGGACTGACTGAAATAAAATAACGTTCCGAACGGCTCGAAGTACTGGAAAATACTCAATTCACTATAGGCCACCGATGTAATTATTAGCACAGCGAGAATGCCATACTTGATGTAGATAGCTTTGTCGTGAATCGCCTGGGGAAGTTCGCGCTGCCACTTCTTCGGAACAAAGCGTGTAAGAAAATCCTGCAGCGCACCGAAAGGGCACAGCGAAGAACAAAATACCCTGCCCCAGAACAGTGTGGTAACTATTGTGAATACTATTAATAACAGCAACGGCAAGTCATTTAGAAACATGGACGGGCCGAGCTTTATACCATTGGTAATATGGGACACCGATAAAAAAGTGCCGTTGTAAAAACCAAGATAGCCCAGCGTATAAACCAACGTTACCCATCTTAGTATTGCACTCTTGCGCAGAAATGAAGTCATTACCATAGCCAGTAACACCAGTAAAAGCGCCACTTCAGTCCAGCTAGCATTGTTGAGCAAACTTGCCCACGCACTCTCGTCTTCGAAATCCGCAAAGTCCTCATCGCTGAAGTCATATTGGGAGCGTGGCAAAAACTCCGGAGGCACTGGAGCACCCTGCGCCAGCGCCAAAGCTACCGGCGGTACCTGATATTCAAGCTGGGGAAAATCTGCGTAGGAATTAGCTTCGATTCCGGAGTCATAGATCACCGTAAACGGCTGGGATATATCTACATTTTCGTTAAGAACCAGCGCTCCTGCGAATCGAACCCGGTCGGTAATCTTGCCGTAATCCGCACTGCCTACGTAAACGAAGCGCCTGCGCTCGACGGGAAATACCTCATCGTTCTGCATAACAGCCAGTCTTTCCTGACGGAACGGTTTAGATGAATTCCCGTCGATACCTACCAATAGCATTTTGCCATCGGCAATCCTGTTACTCGCTTCCCTGTCGGCGCGGGAATAGTCATCGGGGCCTACCAGCAATTCACCGAGCATTTCATGCCCCATGAAGGCAAAGCTCAAATCCAGTTCGGTCAAATCCCCTTCTATGACCTTAAGTTGCTTAACCAAGCCGTTTTCTATCATGTCATCCCAGCTTTGCTCTTCCAGAATGGAAATGGCGGCTGCACTACTGTTCTGGTCTGCCACAAAGGATGAGTCAGTAAGATATGCCCGAGCCACCTGTCTTGCAGAATTTCGAATTCCACGGGTAGTAGCCCAACTGGTAATAGTGGCCCGGGATACTCCGTGAATGTCGCGCCCGACACGAAAGCCGTCGCTTACCGGTTTGTTCTTGAACTGAAACGGAAACTGTTCGGTATTCAAAAAGTCGCCGCGAATACTCTTATAGGATTCTCGATAATAGAGAACATTAATGCCGGTGAGATTACCCTCAAGATCCATTCCCACCAAAACCTCGATGGGAGCACTGTAACCAACTTCTTCCGGCGGGAAGTCAGGTGTCTCAAACAGATAGCCGACTAGCTCGTTCTCGCCGCCAGTCTCCGATTCTGCAAAAGCTCGGTAAACAGGGGGCTCGCCACTCTTGGCTTCAAAACTGTCGGCACGGGGCATGGCAGTATTGAGCGCGTCGATCTGCTCATCACTAAGACCGCTCTGACTATATGCTGTGGAATTGGCAACGACTACGAGCGAGAATAAGCAAGCTGCCTGAACGCAAGATGCTCTGAGAGCGGCTATTGGAAAGAGTTTGAGAAACTGCATTTATTATTTTTTTCCCTGTTTTTCCTGTGCTGCCTGGGGGACAAGGCCCAGCGTAGACTAACCCAATTCACTCATCATATCGACCCAAAGCAGCCATTGAATTGTTTCAAGATGTGCCAAAAATCCTTGCGGCCAGTCAAAGGAAAGCTGCTATTATCCTAGCAACAGTTTTTCCCTACTTGGACAAACCTATTCAGGAGTTAATGATGATGTTCTCAAACAAAAAACCTAACTACAGGAAGCTATCAAGCTCGCTATCGCAACTATTTCTGCTAGTCCTGTTGCTCTGCCCCATACAACCCTCTTGGGCACAATCTTCGGAAACTTCTATGAGTAATAATGAAATTATAATTCGAGAATTCATTGCTGCCTGGTCAAATCTCGACGCCGATGAACTGGCGTCATACTTCAGTGAAGATGGCACTTACTACAATATGCCCACCCAGCCAATTTCAGGCCGGGACAATGTTCGTAACTTTATTGCCAATTTCATGCAGCCATGGGAAAGCACGAATTGGGAAATTCTGAACCTGCTGGTTGATGGCGATATTGTGATGGTAGAGCGGATAGACCACACCGTAGCACTAGGCAACAATATCGACCTGCCCTGTCTGGGTTACTTCCTGATGGAAGACGGAAAAATCAAAATGTGGCGTGACTATTTCGACCTTGCCACTTATACCAGCGCCCTTTCACCCTCAAACTGAGCAGTACAAAATGATGGCATGCAAAAGACTTAATCCAACCTTGGCTCTTATCATTTCGTCGCTGATGTTTACGGGCTGCATTCAGGCACAGGAAGAGAGGCCTAGAGCCCAGGATATTGGCCTCGAAGTAGGCATCTTTGAAACCGGGACTTTGAACGCCATAACAGATGTCACCGGCGTGAAAGTTGGTCATGCCACAGTCATCGAGGGCGATGATATTCGCTCAGGAGCGACTGCGATAATACCTGCATCAGGTAATCTCTATACCAATCCTATACCTGCCTGGATTCACGTTGGGAATGGTTACGGAAAAATGATCGGTGAAACCCAGGTCAGGGAATTCGGGGAAATTGAAACCCCTATTGTTCTTACTTGCACACTCTGTGTATGGAGTGCCGCGAGTGCGCTCAAAGACTGGATGTATGAGCAACCAGGTATGGGTGAGCATACGCTTAATCCAATTGTTGGTGAAACTAACGACAGTCGCGTAAATAACATGTGGGCCGATCCTGTCGGCCATGATGCAGTGTTCGCTGCTCTTAACAATGCCAGCAGCGGCCCGGTTGCAGAAGGCAGTGTAGGAGCAGGCACGGGCACACAGGCATTCGGCTGGAAAGGCGGCATAGGGACGAGTTCACGCGTTCTTCCGCAAGAGCTTGGGGGCTATACGGTAGGTGTTCTGGTTCAGACAAATTACGGTGGCGTACTGGAAATGAACGGCGCTCCGGTTGGCCGGGAATTATCCAACTTCTCCTTTCAGGACTATGTCATCCCCAAAGGCTCCGACAGCGACCGCGAAGACGGCTCCATCATGGTAGTGGTAGCCACTGATGCCCCCCTCACCGCTCGAAATCTCGACAGAGTCGGCTTGCGGGCCATAATGGGCCTAGCTCGAACCGGTTCCTCAGCCAGCAACGGCTCCGGGGATTACGTGGTGGCGTTCTCAACCAACCCCGCCGTGCGCAAACCTCGGTTTAGCGACTCGCCTGTCGCAATCGAAGTTCTGGTGAATGAATCCATGAGCCCGTTGTTTGCCGCAACAGCAGAAGCAACTGAAGAGGCTGTTTATAACGCCATACTAAAGGCCACAACTGTTTCCAGCTCCCGAGGAACGCTTGAAGCTATCCCTCTTGATCAATTACTTCCTGTTCTGGAAGAGTATGAAGCACTGAACTGGAGTAACAAAATTACTCCCTGAGCTGCACCAGCTTCACCTACCTGCATCATTTACAGCCTATACAGGTCTTCGAACTGCAGGCTGATGCAGAATTCTTGCTGCGAATTCCTGTAAATTCGTAAAATCCGCCCAAATAATCGTGTTTACCCTCTCTAATACTAAAACTGGACATAATTGGTTAAAAAATAGGCAAATAATCCTAAATTTGCTCATTTTCCGGCCTATTTAGATAGTGGGGACTTGTTCCCCATGCAATACCGGTTTCTTTTGTACTTGATTGAACATGTAAGAACCTGCCGAAAGTAGTATTTTCGGTGCTTACAGCAGGATTTAGGCACAAGAATATTGGACATTTCGATTGGAGAATCATATTCTTCACGAACGCAGTTTCTAGGATCTGCTAATGCTTCAGTGCTTCGGCATTGGAATTTTGCTCATCCTTGATTTTCTACGTCAATCACCGCCTGCTCTATTAAGGCAAATTAACTTTACTTCTATAAGGGGAAAGTAAATGACAAGACGACCAAAGTTGGCGAGACGGATTCTTCCTACCGCCATTGCGCTTGGTTTGTTGGCACCTGCCGGCTACGCGCCAATGGTGTTCGCACAACAAGCGAATGAAGTCGAAGAAATTGTTACCATCGGTTCACGACGCCCACAGCGTAGTGCATCAGATTCATCAGTTCCGGTTGATGTGATCAGTGGTGACGAATTCAACAATATGGGTTTTGCTGATCTCAACGAAATGTTGAAGACTTCAGTACCTTCATACAATGTAAGCCGTAACGAAATCTCTGACGCTGCCACACTGGTACGCCCAGCGACTCTTCGCGGCCTGCCGCCCGATAACATTCTTGTTCTGGTAAACGGCAAGCGCCGTCACCGTTCAGGTGTTATCGCGGAACTGGGCGGATCACTTTCTGCCGGTTCTCAAGGTGCTGACATCTCCGCAATTCCAGCCCTTGCTTTCAAGCAAACTGAAATTCTGCGTGACGGTGCTGCTGCACAATACGGTTCTGACGCTATTGCAGGCGTAATCAACTTCGTACTTAAAGACGACGCTGACGGAATGTCATTCGAAGCGCGTACTGGTGAGTTTGCTGAAGGTGATGGCGGTCTGGTTCAGTATATGGGTAACATCGGTCTGCCTCTGGGCGACGACGGTTTTATCAATATTACTGGTAGCTGGAGCGAACAGGATGCCACAAGCCGATCAATACAGCGTACTGATGCCACAACTCTGATCGCAGCTGGTAACACTGACATTGCGTCACCATATGCTCAGGTTTGGGGTGGTCCGGAATACCGCGATAACTGGAATGTATTCTTTAATTCCGGCATCGAGCTTTCCGACACTCAGGAAATCTATGCGTTTGGTAACTACGGAGCACGTGAAACTGAAGGTGGTTTCTACTTTCGTAATCCTAATTCACGTGGCGGTGTATATACCAACGGTAGCACTCGTGCTGTAGTTGATACTAATATCGCCCCCGGCCAAACTGGCATTACATCCAACTGTCCTGCGCTTACCAGCCCTGGCTCGGGTAGTAATGGCGTAGCTCTAGACGCTGGCGTTGTTGCAGCGGATGCTGCGGCTCTTGCTTCTTTGCCAGCTAACTGCTGGGTAATGAACCAGGTAGTTCCTGGCGGATACACTCCGGCGTTCGGCGGCAACTTGAAAGACGTCAGCTTTGTTGGTGGTGTTCGAGGTGAGATTAATTCAAACCTGACCTATGACGTTAGTGCAAGCTACGGTCGTAACAAGGTAAGCTTTTTCCTAAACAACACTTGGAACCCGTCCAATGGACCAAACGGTATCGTAAACGGTGCATTGCAGCGTGATTTCGATATCGGTTCATACGTTCAGTCCGAAACTAACTTCAATGCAGACTTCGTTTACAGCATGCCAGTTGATGGCTTCGCTTCAGACCTTAGTATTGCGTTTGGTGGTGAGTGGCGTGACGAGCGTTTCGAAACCATTATTGGTGAAGAAGCGTCATGGAACTCAGGAGATTATGCCTTCCAGAACGTAAACGGTTCTAACACATATAGCGATGGCACTACTCCTCTGCCTAACCTGAGCATCGGTGCTCACGGTTTTGCCGGTTTCAGCCCACAACAGGCTGGACTCTGGGGTCGTTCTAACATTGCTCTTTACACAGAAGCAGAAGCTGATATCACCGATGCATTCACAGGTTCCGTAGCTTTCCGTTACGAAGACTTCGAATCTTTCGGCGACACCAGCAACTACAAGATAGCTGGTCGATATCGTGTAAGCGATACTCTGACTCTACGTGCTTCCTACAACACTGGTTTCCGTGCTCCGACTCCTGGTCAGGAAAACGTAACCAAGCTTTCAACTATTACTGTTGATGGCGAGTTGCAGCAACGTGGTCAGATTCCTCCAGGCAACCCCATCGCACAGTTCCTAGGAGCTGAAGAGCTAACTGCAGAAGATTCTTCGAATTTCTCAGCTGGTGTAGTTTGGGATGTGACTGACGACATCAATGTCTC
>Ga0315322_10004449_pt1 | contig 10791 bp, 15 predicted proteins | sample M110021515metaG_FD_203461 | JGI IMG/M metagenome (GOLD analysis project Ga0315322, IMG submission 203461) | Ammonia-oxidizing marine archaeal communities from Monterey Bay, California, United States - M1 100m 21515 | ecosystem: Environmental > Aquatic > Marine > Intertidal zone | place: USA... | reverse complement strand
GGCACAGGGTAAGTTACTCATGACCGAGGTTAGGCAGTTTGCCAACCAAGGCGTTCCATTGCTTGCACAACTGCAGACAAATCTCGGAAAGACTGCATTGCAAGTCCGAGACGACATGAAGGCCGGGCTGATAACCTTCGAGCAGGTTGCAAAGGCTATCGACGACATTGCAGAGTCATACGGGAACGTTGACGAGGCTGGCTTGGCTACTGTTAGTGGACAAATGGAAGCCGCTGCTGAGGCATGGAACGAGATTCTGGCAAAAACTGGCAAGTCTGAAACCTTGTTGGAAACAGCGAAGGCACTCAATACTATCCTCAATGGAATGGATAAGGTAGTCGGCAGCACTGTCGTGCTAGAGAAGTTGTTTAAGGCTCTTGAGATATCATCAAGGAAGGTTGCAGAAACGTTGTCGCTTGGGATTTCTGAGTACATCATACAAGTTCTTTACCTGAAGAGACTCGTCACTGGTGAGGTTGAGTACGAAAGGAAGCTGAACGAACTACTAGAGGCTAGAAAGAAGAAGCAGGAGGATATCAACAGTGCAAAGAGAGAAGCTCGTAGAGAAGAAGAAAAGAACGCTGCTGCTGCAAATATCATTCTTGAGCAAGAGAGGGCGTCTGAGGACTTCCTGAAAAGGAGGGCGAAGCTCCAAGCTGAAATAGCAGCCGCATCTGCAGACCCTGCTGCTTCTGCTGCTGCTCAGTCCAAATTGGAGATGCTGGAGCGAGAGGCTGCTCTACAAGAGGAGATAGAGGAAAGCCACAAGAAAATAGATGAAGAACGGAAGGCAATCGTCGAAGCGGCTGGAAACACTAGCATTCCAAAAGAGTACATGGACATGCTTGACGCAGTGGCTGAATATGACAAGGCAGAAGAAGAGCGACTGATCAGGGCAAAGCATGTTGCAGAGCAAGCCCAGAAGGAAAGAGACAAGGCCAAAAAAGATGCTGAGGATCTGGCCAAGAAGCAAGAGGAAGCAGACAAGAAGCGAAAGGACGCAGCAGAGAAACTGCGGAAGCAAGAGGAAGAGTGGAAGCGTCAGGATATCGAGGACGCGAAGAAGATCATCGAAAGGGCTAAAGAGGCTCAACGAAAGTTCGAGAAGGATCAAGCAGAGAGAAACAGGTTCGTGGACATGTCACCTAGGACCTCTCCGTCCTTCCAAGCAAACAGCGTTGCTGAGTTTATGTTCCGCAAGGAGAAAGAGATCCAGCGAGAGACGCAAAAAGAAGAGAACAGGCGTGAGCAAGAAAGAAGAGAACACGCAGAGAAGCTGAACGAGAACGTCGTGAGGGCGATCAATGGGCTCGGCCTAAATGAGAACAACAACGAACTAAACTTCGAAGGAATAGGTAACTAAGATGCCGACTTTTGACCTATGTGAGACAACCACCAGCAGTTACACGTCAACCGCTACACTGGCCTCCGGCGGAAAGCCAACCACGGTAGTAACGAACGTCGTGCAGGGATTCAGGTGTATCGTAGATGGCGGTACCGTGTCTGACGCTGACGTCGCGTGCCTCCCAGCACTGCCAAGCGTTGGTTTCTCGTCGTACTACTCAGCAGCTTCTGGGCTGGTGATGTACGGTGCAATCTGTGTTTCAAAGAACGTCGTGAGAAACAAGTCCAACAAAAACTTGTTCACCATTACTTGCTCATACAAGACTGAGCCACTAAGTGCTGAAGTGTGTTTCGGAACACCCGTCGATGACATTGCTGACATAGACCCAACAGTCACGGCTGCTATATCAGGAAAGGACCGTGTCATATACACAGACTATGCTGGCGAACAATGCATGAGGCATGTTGGTTGCAAAGCTCCATTCGATCAGCCTGTTGTTACGCAAGACCCCATACTTACGCTGACGATAAACCAGTACGAGTCTGGTATATCATACAGCACGATGCAAGAAAGAAGTTTCATCGTCAACAGCGATACATACCAAGGTAATACTGCAGGCCGTTGGCGTTGTCAAATGATTTCAGCGGTTGAGCAAGAGGTCCAACTTTCTGGCGGTCCAGTCACTGCCGTCAAGGCTGTCTACCAAGTCCAAAAGAACGATTCGTTTTATACGGACCCTTTTGGGAATACGACAATCACAGGATGGGACCAACAAGTTCCACTCGTGTCACCAAAGTTTCTAGAGCCTGCTGACCTTTTCGGAAATCCAGCGTCGATCAAGACGTTTGCTGACGAGACATCTGGTGAAAGCCTCGTTGACTATATCAACGTAACCGGAACCAAGCGTCCATACACAGTTGGTGATCCAGACGACCGACCTGACTATATTCAGTTCCAAAACTACAGACGTGCATCATTCTCTTTCCTTCAGGCGTAACCGATGACAGTCTATGGATTCAATGACAAACAGAATGCCCAAGCGTTGGATAGGTTTGCAAGTAACATACTTGGAGACACAAACAACGGAACCGACAGGATTGGCGAAGACTCTCTGATCGTGAAGGTCCCAGACGGAGAGACGCTTGGTGCTAGAGTTGGTGAAGATGTTGGAACGCTCCTATGCGAGATACAGCAACTTGGGACGAGTGCCACACTCAGCGACAGCGGCAACACTTGCCTCGTGTACAACAAGAGCCTGACAGCGTTCGAGGCCGGAGAGTACATCAACGTATCTAGGCAGAAGTCCCTGTGGGTGGTTGTGTCTGGTGGCAGTGGCAGTTCGATACGAACAATGGTGTCGTCGTCAGCGATCACATCACGATCAGGTAGCACTGCTGGTGTTGGGACTGCGGTATCATATTCTTACGACGACTCGTCTGGTAATTACATTACCGGAACAGAGGACCCAGCGTTCAATATCGTTAACCCATACGCACAGTCCGTTGGAAATGGCGTTGTCATCCAGTGCCACAGCGTTGGCGACAAGTGGGAAATCATACAGTCAGAATGTGAGGACGTATAGCAATGAGAAAATTCAGTGGTAGCGGGCCATGTTGTTCTTGCGAGACTCCATTGTGTCCAATGTCTTGCGATTGTTACATAGGTGGATGGTTTCCTTATGTAAACGGGCCAGAGCAGTTTCTTGTTAGCAACCTAGTAGTTCCGTCTTCGTATAGATTCTGGTCAGCAGAGTACGTGTTCCCATGCCCAGACATTGGTTGCCCGACAGAATTTGACCCTGCCGAACCATCCGTAACTGGTCCACTCATTTACATAACACCACACCACAAGATAGGGTACAAAACTCTTGGCTCGTTCGTTCTTGAGAACCAGCACGACTCTGAAACCGGCTTCTGTGGATGGGCTGCTGACATATCTGGTTTTCCACTGGCATCATCAAAAGAAGACCTCTGGGGCTTCGACGTGCTAGGTGTTGGGACCAGTGCCGGAACCAGTGGCGAGAATGAGCCATGTATTTTTGGAAATTCAATGGACAGTGCGTGGACTGCACAGCGTCCAACGGTGACTATGGAACCGGGCAACTTGAATCTTGGCGTAGATTGGGGAGAGAATGCAAGTGGCATGTTCTTTAGTGGGCTCAGACGTATAGAACTAATTGACGGCGTATCGTGCTTTAGGCCACACATGGTGCTATATCCAGAGCAAGTGTGGACTCCACTCACTTCACGACATTGGGAGTCGCAACTTGGCTACTGCCCAAACCCAGACAACCCAGCCACCGAAGGCGGGTTCTCCGGACCCGGTGTTCCTCCACTTAGTGAAAGATACTGGGACATTGACTCTTTCCAGATAGACAACTGGGACAGCCCAAATCTTTCCGGGCCTCCGTCTTTCGCGATATGGTTCGAAAATGCTGGGCCACAAGTGACCAGACCTTACCAGTTCCTTGGTGTTGACCTTGAATGCAATATAGACAGGTACGTGTCCAAACAGATGTCAGAGGGGTCTGTGTTTGATGATAACTCTGGGGTGGCAGGTTCTGCAGGAAACTGCGGAGACCCAAACTATGAAGAATACTTTTCTGACGCGACAATCCACACCTACTCTGGAACAGAGAAATGCCTTGCAACACTTGATACAAACAAGGGCCAATTGTGTGATTGTTGGAGCAATCCTAATAGCGGTGGCGGGTGCCTGCTGTTTCCTTCGTTTGGACCCCAGCCGGACGGCGATTTGCTTGTCGAGAACCTAGTTTGGGATGATGGGTCCACTGTGGCAACACAGAATGGATTGTCAGAATGGGATAATAACAACGTCATCTGGAGGATAAAGGTTCCGACTGACGTTGGAGACGCATTCTTTGAGCCACACATTGGTATATCAAATGTCGGCAGGACAATACACTTAGAGATAAATGGCACAAACAATAACTACGACTTGGATTCGTGCAACGGAACGGTGATCGGCGTTGTTCCAAGCACCTCGATCACGTTCACCGCAGACTTTCCTCATGGACAAGACTGTGATGACTGCAACGAGCCGTCCAGTGATTACGGCTGCTGCATTAACAGCGATGGGACGGTAACGACAACAACAGAAGGCATATGCACATCCGGTGGCGGAACCTATCTAGGTAACGACTCTACGTGCCCCCCTGTGGGCTGCTGTCAAATATCTGGCTCGTCAGACCTGTCTGGTGTCACAGAGGCACACTGTACGACTCAGGGCGGCATATGGACAGAGGGTGCCACTTGCGTAACAGGATGGTGTACCAATGACACAACCGGTGCGGTGACTGCTGGGATAGAAGAGGATGAATGCACAGGGACATGGTCTGCGACTGAGCCCACGATCGGTTGTTGTGATATCCTTGGCACAGAACACCCAGACGTTGCTCAAGGCTGGTGTTCGACACAGTTAGGAACGTTCACGGCAGGAGACTGCCCTGAGGACCCCACAGGCTGCTGTATAGTCTCTGGGGGATCAAACGTGCCTAACCAGACGGAGGCCGAGTGCGACGCGTTAGGAGGCGTCTGGGACGAGGGTGAGGCATGCGGGCCACTCGGCTGGTGTGTTGACGACACTACCGGAGTGATAACCGCCAACGTAGAGGAAGACGAGTGTACAGGCACGTGGACGGCCACAGAGCCAACCTCAGGCTGTTGCACGATAAGTGGGACTCAGAACCCAGATGTTGCCCAGTCATGGTGTACAGCCCAATCTGGGACGTTCGTGGCGGGTGCATGCCCAGCACCTACAATCGACTGGCGTACACAGAGTGGTCGCGTGAAGATCAATAGCCTGACAATGGAACTCGATGACCCCAACTTCGACTGCCCAGATCCGATCTATTACTACAACCCATCTCTGCCGCAGTACGGTGCGTACACCACTGAGTCTGGTGGTGCAAGAAACACAACCGTTGTAGACGGCGAGTTCTGGGGAGTAACGACAAGCGACCCATCGCCAGCCCTCAGTGACATACTTGGTGTTGATTTCACGAACGAGAACACAGCAGACATAACATGGTCACTCCAGTTTGCGTCAGGTATCATCACATTCACCGCGTCTGGTGTGACGTTCGGCAGCGGGTGTTCACCAACAGCCACTGGATCCCTGACTGTAGCCGGCGGCATCTGGTCAGCGTCCTGTGGAGGACAATCTTGGGGTCTTACCGACCTAGTAGCATCATTCAGTATAACAATGGAGTGCGAGCCATGAGTGGAGTAGGAACAGAACTGGCAAAGCAGATCCCAGAATGGGCGGTCCAAACAGGCAAGAAGTGCCAGTGCAAGGACATGCAGGCCAAGATGAACAAGTGGGGGCCAGATGGGTGCTACAAGAGACGCAATGCGATAATTGCCCACTTGATTGCTCAGTCCGATCTCCTCATCCCAGCATTTAAGTTTGTGCCGGAGAGCGTCAAGAGGGTCGTGGCCGGTCGTATGCTAGGAAAGGCGATACGAGACTCAAAGGAATAAAAAGACCACCCTGTTCTCAGCAAACTCATAAGGGGCGAGAACAGGGTGGCATGTTGGGGACTAGGTGTCTACTTCACTCCCCTGTTGGCGTTTGGCATTACCTCGCAATATGCGTGCGTACCGCCAAGAACGACCCCCATACCAAGGATAGGACGCTTGGTGTACTTCTTGCCGTACTTCTGCATCAGGTGCGTTGGGTCGCACAGGGAGCCTGCTGACATCCCGAAGATACGCATGGCATCACAGGCGTACCAGTTGACCCCAAAGGCCGCGTGAAAGTGTCCAATGCACGTTGACCGCATAGCCTGTTTTGCCTGCGTTATAGCGGGCGTCTGTCCACCTGCACCTGCATCGCCGTGGCGATAAGCAACCCCGTCGATCAGGACAGTCCCGAACCTCTCAGTGATCTGCCAGTTCTTTGGCATCCCAAAGATTTCTTTCATTGGCCGAATCCACTCACATGGAATTTCTGCGTCCACTGCCTTGCGGCAAATAAGATCACAGTGATTGCCTACGAGGTAATCAACTTTTCCGGAACTAAAGTGATTGTAGAATGGATCTAACTGCTCGGTTGCTTCGTGAACCTCGTCAATGATACGCTTGGTTCCCAGTTCTTTCTGGTGGTAACTCATAGCGTGTAAGTCGTAGGCGTCTCCCAAGAACACAGTGCGATCTGTCTGCCACTCGTCTTGGATCTGGCGGACGAAGTCAAATGCCTTTGGGTGAATGGCAGGTGCGTGCAAATCTGGCACGACGAGTACGCGGGAAGTTTTAGCCATTGTTTTCTGCTCCATAGAATAGTAGTTCAACGAAAGGGCCCTCTTCTTTCCTTGTGTCATCTTGGCTGCCCACGCACCAAGCGACATGCTTCATATTATCGTCCTCAAGTAGCCCTGTGTCAACCGTAGCGTCGATCAATTCTTTGGCACCACGTAGTGCAGAATCCGCGTCCCAGAACCTCTGACGCCTGCCTAAGACCCTATTCACAACTAGGCCAACTCTCTGCTGGACAGTTTTGCCACCAAGCACCTCTTCGATAAATGCTGGGAGTGGGAGTACGATTCCAGTTGGTATGATAACGTCCGAGACTTTGAGGGCCTTTGCCCAGCCCTTTTTCTCTTTGATTGCCTGAGAAAAATGCTTGGTCCTGCCTGTGTTACCGTTCTTTAGTTCCCTGTCAACCATTATAGTAAACAATAGTTCTTCGTTTATCTGCATGCTTTTTCCCTCATTCATTTACCGATTATGTTAGGTCACTCATTCGCTAGGCTTCTCCGTACGCCAGTGAACTGAGTGTACCATACATAAACTGAGAACGCAAATGGTTCCCGACATTATTATTACTGTGAGCAAATCCAAATATTCTTTAAAGAAGGTGTTGACTCCTGAACTGGACACGTCTATTATCTAAGTACTGAAGCAAACAACACACACAAGGAAAAGGCAATGACTAAACGAGAAGCAGCGGCACTCATCAGAAAGGCTTTCAGGAGTGAGGGGTTCGACCCAAAGGGTCATGTTTACTCTCGACGGTCTGACTACTTCAATGAGTTGGTTGTTGAGACGCATTGCCTTGACGATGAGGCAAGGAGGCACGTAGAGTCCGTCATCGACGAGATGCCGAACGATACCGATTTCTCCTTCGATATAGAGTAAAACAATGAACAAGAACTACCGAGTGGTTGACGACAACTCTGTCCTCAACTACTACAGCACCAGAGACCAAGCCAAGGCATACTTGCTTGACCTCAAGAAACACTCCCCTGCCGTTTACAAGCAGGCGAGGATCCAGAAGTTGTGCTACGATAACAACTGGCACACCCTGTCCCTTTACAGTTAATCCCTCCCAGCCTAGAGAACGACATGAGCATTTTATCAAACGACCAAGCAGCACGAGTCCGATTTGCGTACCGAGTGTACAGCACTGGTAACTCCTACGGGGCCCCAGCGTCCACTGTACGGGCCGCGAACGACTTAATCGACAAAGTGGTCGAGGCATGCGGGCAAGTCCGCACAATCGATCCTGAGTTGTTCACATCAACTGCATGTGGAATTCTGGCTAAATTAGAAAATTGACTAAATTAGGCTTGACCCCAGCTATCGCGTGTATAAGATAGGTGTAACAAGGAAACAACCACCCAACTATAAAGGGAAGCGAAACATGCAAACCATGCTAACCTACGACGGACGAGACATCTTGACCATCCCATCGCATCTCTGCGAAACAGTGGTTTATGAAGTGCAGAAGCGGGTTGACAAGATTGCGAGAGAGCAAAACAAGCCCCACGGCAAGATAGTAAGCACCAGAAGGCTGTAATTGACTAAATTAGGCTTGACCCCAGCCGATAAGATGTAATACTGAGGGGGTAAGCGAGTGAGTGAGATGTTTGTCCTACCGGGTTGTGGAACTCTTTGGACGCTACTTTCGGGATCATGTTTTTAGCGGAACGTGTGACTGAATGCCAAAGACCTTGGTTCGACTCCAAGGGTGGTAGGACAGACATCTCACGGCGAGGAAACAACCAACTAACCAAGGATAAAACAATGAACGCTCCAAAACTTGAATTATCGCTTGCAACCATCCAAGCATGCCTTAACCAGATCCAAGGCGTCGAGCACGTCTTGGCCCACCAGACTGGCAAGACCTTCACCGTGTTGGCTTGGGTTGGCGATCAGTGCTTCGAGACTGCCATATCGACCGTCGCTGAACTTGGCGAACTGGCCGACATCGTCGACTGTCACGTCACTGATTCACTGACGAGCAAGAAAAGATCATTGAATTACCGGATTACCTACTAGACGGACACTTGGTATCCGGTAAAATGTAAGGGTAAGGCAGAAACAACCAACGGAGAAAACCATGTCAGCAGCATTCCACCTTAACTACCACGCACCGCCGGCTCACAACGAGCGAGTCAAGGTCTTGGTCAAGAAGTTTGAGATCAAGTTACAGAAGGCCCACGGCAAGCGTAACGAGATCATTGCCAGAGAAGACGCAGGATATACCTTGTCTTTCATAGACGAGGCACGATGCAGCGAGCTTCTCTTGACGATCCAAGACCATACTCGGACCCTTGAGCAGTTGAACAACCTCATCTTACCAGAAGGAAATTGATTATGAAAATCTTACCAGAAGGAAATTGATTATGAAAACCAAAGTAAAGTCGGGCGACGTAGTTGTGTTCAACGACTTGCCAAATGCAGTAAAGTATGACGTCTTGGAAGTCAACGGATTCTGCATGAAAGTGCGTGAGTTTGGCACAGACTACAGGATTGAGCAAAGTGACACATCGCTCGTCGCGAAGATCATCAAGTAACTAACCAACTATTAGGAGAATGAATTATGGCCAAGCCCCACACCGGCTTCGTAGCAGACAGTGGAGTGCAATCCCACTCATCAGGCAAATACTTCCCAATCACCAACTATCAGGTTGGCGGCTGGCCCGACGTAATGAACAACGACTTCTACCACGTAGTCTGTGCCCCATGCGGCGTAAAGCGTGTAACATTCTGTGCCTTGAATACGGTTCAGGAGTCGTTTGCTCTCGCTCATCGTATCGTCAACGAGTCCGAGATCGATTCGATATCAGAGGCAGTCCAGTTCGAGTTGGCACTGTACTCCCTTGAACTCAAGGGAAGGCACGTTGGTCTTCCATTGGGGGACTTCTAATGGACACGCAATATCTTGCGTCCCTGCTGCTGCTAGGACAGTCGATTCTGGCAGCGGCAGTCATTGTCATCTTCTGTATAACAAACGACGAGAGGAAGCCCAAGTGAACAATTACGCTGAAGAGCCAACTTTGAAGTATTTGATTTCAATCCTGAAAGACGCAAAAAAGACGGGGGCTGGGAGATGAAAACATTCTACGCAAAAACGAGAGAACGGGCTGGTATGGTGTTCGACCTGCTCCGGCCTGAAGCCTCTAAGAGGGCTCGTGTGATCTTCTTGAACAAAGTCGATAGGCATATCACGTCTGACTATTCAGGGGGCACAGGGCTCAAACTGGTTGGCCTGAGTAGCAATCCCTGTGTCAACTACGTCGAGATGAGTGAAACCGACTCTGGAATGGATGTTGACTGGATGATCGCAGTGTCTGGGCCGGACGGCTGGGAGTCGTTTGACAAGAATGAAGCCAGTGGATATGATGTGTTTATCAAGGCGTTACCAAACAGGGAGCGTCTTGAGTCCGAGGTCAAAGAATCACATTTCAGTAAACGCAAACAGGAGCAAAAGCGATGCGAAGAATAAACACGGTACTCAAGGATCACATTCTTTGGACACGGGCACGAGTTGTTGGGATCGACGAGCAGATGGAACACCTCTGGGAGCAATACGACAAGGAAGAGTACGGAGAAATTGCTGAGGCGTTTGATGGCATCAAGGAAGATATTCGAGACATGCTCACGAACATGGTTGGAATCGAATTGGCTGACTTGGTCAAGGAATTCAACCTTGATCCAGCCGCCCCGAACTCGGCAATGCCAGAGATTGACATGGTTGACGAATCGATCACTGACTACGCAAACGACCTGATTGAAGACGTGATGACCCTACCAACTCTCCCAGCACTAGAGATTGTCGACGAGCTTGAGAGTTGGATCAATGACCTTTACCTTTACCATATTGCGAGGAATAACTAATGGGGATACTTGATAACGTAACGTCAGGGAAGATCGAGAGGAAGCGTAAGACCTTCCTCTATGGGACACATGGTATTGGCAAGACTACCTTTGCCAGCAAGTTCCCGAACCCAATCTTCATTCAAACTGAGGATGGGTCGAGTGACCTTGACGTGACGCGAACACCGGTCTTGACAAAGGCCAAGGACGTCGTCTCCGCGTGTAGAGAGTCGATTGATTCAGACTACGGAACGATTGTTCTCGATTCGATTGATTGGCTGGAGGCATTGATTGAGAAGGACCTGCTCGACGAGAATTTCAACC
>Ga0315322_10004448_pt1 | contig 10792 bp, 7 predicted proteins | sample M110021515metaG_FD_203461 | JGI IMG/M metagenome (GOLD analysis project Ga0315322, IMG submission 203461) | Ammonia-oxidizing marine archaeal communities from Monterey Bay, California, United States - M1 100m 21515 | ecosystem: Environmental > Aquatic > Marine > Intertidal zone | place: USA... | reverse complement strand
GAACCGGCCTACCCGAGCCAGGCGAAAATTACACGCGCGGCACACCAAACGTGTGGAGTCTAACAAGTGCCGACGAAGAACTCGGGCTTATCTATGTGCCGACAGGCAATGGCACGCCAGACTATTTTGGCGGCCACCGCACCGAAGCGATGGACAAATACGCAAGTTCAATCGTGGCGCTGGACGCGCGCACGGGTCGCGTTCGTTGGAGCTTCCAAACCACGCATCATGACATCTGGGACTATGACGTGCCGTCGCAGCCGACGCTTGTCGACATTCCTGTCGACGGGGTAATTCGCAAAGCAGTCGTCGTGCCGACCAAGCGTGCGGAGCTTTTCCTGCTCGATAGAGAGACCGGCGAGCCGTTGGCCGAAGTTGCCGAACTGCCTACGCCGCAAACTGACATTCCTGAAGATTTCACAAGCCCAACGCAGCCGTTCTCGGTGGGTATGCCGTCGTTCGCTAAGCGTCTTACCGAGGCGGACATGTGGGGCATTACGCCATTCGATCAGGCTGCCTGCAGACTCCAGTTTAAGCGCATGCGTTATGAAGGCCCATTAACGCCGCCCACTACAGGCTATGGCTCGCTCTACTACCCAGGCGTTGCTGGTGGCATGAACTGGGGGAGTGTGGCAGTCGATGAGGTGAATAACCTAATGGTGGTCAACACCATGAACAACCCGTCGGTTGTGCGCCTAATTCCTAGAGACGAAGTGAAGGAAAACGAAGTATTCGGTATCGGCGGTGCGCAGGCGGGTACCCCTTACGCGGTCTACTCTTTCTTTTTCCTCTCGCCAATCTTCGCGCCCTGCATCGAGCCGCCCTACGGCGAGATGGCGGTAGTCGACCTCGCCTCAAAAGAGCTTCTATGGCGACGACCATTAGGTACAGCGAAAGAGCAGGGGCCTTTGGGCATTCCTAGCCGTCTGCCTCTGCCGATGGGTATGTTCTACAACGCAGGCTCTATCGTTACCGGCGGCGGTGTCATCTTTAATGCGGGCGTCGTTGACAGCACTGCGCGTGCGATTGATGTGTTAACCGGTGAAGAGGTGTGGACCGACAGTCTGCCAGGCTCATCGACGGGCACGCCCATGAGCTATGTAAGCCCAACTACTGGTAAGCAATATGTCATCGTTACCGTCGCAGATGGCGGCGGTGCGCTGCAGCTTGAAAATGCCGTTGATGAGAATGCCGAAGCAGGTGACGTGCCGGGTGGGTATGTGATTGCTTACAGTTTGAAGGATTAACGCGACGCGGTAACCCTGTCTAAAAATATCGGTCCATAACCTCGTGAGTTTTCCATTCAGCTTAAGAAATGGAAAACTCACGAGGGAGACTTGCTACTGCGAAGAACATTCTTACTGCAAGCCGTTTCGCTCACTCACCCGGGCTATAAGCGCGTTTCGTATTTGCCACCACATCATCCCAGTGAAACCACGCCGCTTTGAAGCGCCTTTCCGACAGGAGTGTTGCCTGATCAAAAAAGTGCGGTGATTCTGGATTGTGGCTTTGCCCGTAGTGTAAGTAGCTCGCGGCCCTTACTCCATCGGGATGGAACTCGTACACCGCCTTATACGACGACCCCGTAGTTGCATACTCAAATTGCCGATTCGGGTCGTCCGTCGGCGCGGTATGGTAAATAGTAAAAGCGACGCCGAGGGGGCCGCGCACGCCTGCCACTCCCAGACTCGGCTCGCGATCATCGAACGGAACGCTGCTGGTGCTGCCATAAGGCGCGTGCCGCTGAAGCCGATGAACGTCGCCGTAGGCGACCTGCCAAGTGCCGTAACGCTCTTCAAGCGTCTGTGCTGCGCGAGCAAGCGCACGGAATCGCGCAGGGATGTCTGCCACGAATTCCTCTTTCAAGGTTTCAACCGGATAGCCCCTGCCATAAAGCGCCTCATACCACGCGACGGCGAGCGTTGTTTGCGTCGATTTAAGTGAACTGCGGTAATCCCAATCGAGGAGGTGGTCGAGAAAGGGCCTTACTTCGCTAGCGAGCGTGGGGTGAGTCTGTTCCAACGATTCGAAGCGGCGTTGATAGCGGGGTAGTTCCGTCATCGGCCAGTAAAGCGTGGTGTCATAGGCCAGCTCTTGAAACTTTTCGAACGTCATATCCTTGGCCTGACGCAGCAGCCAACGAGACATTTGCGCGCGGCGTTTGTCGTCTGTGGCATCTTCCACCATGTAAGCTGGGAAATCTAACATCGAAGGGTTGCCATCGTCGGTTGTGGTGAAGGGGGTTGAATTGGTGTTTTGCATGAAGCCCGAGGCTGGGTTAAAGACCTGCGGCAGCTCCTCAATAGGATGGAAATCGCCCCACTCAAGTTCAGGATCGGAACCGTCTACGGGTTTTGTCCAATCAACACCGGTCTTACGTTTGGCGACCGTGCCATTGTAGAGATAGAAGATATTTCCGTTGGCATCGGCATACATTGTGTTGAACGTCTGCAGCTGAAGGCTGGATGCAGCGGCGTACCACTCGTCAAAATTCGACGCGCGCGATTGGGCAAGGGACTGCACCATACGGGATCCGTCGTAAAGTCGCGGTACTTTTATGGCAAGAAAATGCGTCTCGTCTTCTTGCCTCGTTATCGGACCATGATGGCTCTTGCGCAGCTCATAGCGCCGTGGCTGGGTTTCACCCTTCACAGCGAGCTCAATCTCCCACGTCTCAGCGCGCCGCCAATCGCCGTCATAACGATACAGGTCAGAATCGCTTGGGTGATCGAAGGTCAGTCGATACACGTCTGAGATATCTGCTTCGTTAACCGTATAGGCCCAGCCAAGATGGTTGTTAAAGCCGGCAGTTGGGAAGGGCGCACCGGGATACATTGCGCCAGAAAAATCCCAACCTGAATCGCTCTTCACATGCATTTCGGTGAACATGCCTGAGCCATACCAAGGTTGATGCGGGTTGATGAACAGCATTGCGGTGCCGTTGCGCGTGCGGTCGGGCCCAATGGCCCATTGATTCGAACCTAGGGACGCGAGTTCCTCGGCTTCTAGTTGCTCCACCTCGCGGGACGGCGCGTGTGCCGCACCCAATAAGCGCGGCAATATCATAAAGCGCTCAAAAGCTAATACGTGCCACGGCTCCATTCGCGTAATGAGACGCGGCGTGACATCAGGATTGCGCTCGAGGAAAAAGTTATAACCCTCGGCAAACGCGCGAGCAAGGGTTTGAATTTCTAACGGGAGCGAGCTGAAATCGCGCTGCGAACTTTCGACGATCTCAAAAAGCGCGACGTCGAGATCACTTTCAACTCCAGACTCACCCATTACTTCGGCGTAGCGTCCAAGGGCCTTTATGTAGGTGTCTTCAAGCTGCCAGAAGTGGTCTTCACTCTGAGCCCAGGCGGAGCCGAACATAACGGCAGCATCTGATTCTCCGCGGATATGCGGCACACCCCATTGATCACGGTGAATAACAACCTGATTCGCTAGCGATGAGGCATAGGCTGGGCCGGCTAAGCTGAAAAGGATTATCAGCCTGCTAAGGGACTCGATGATTTGACGTAATCGCATTGGGTGGACGCCTCTGAAGTAAGTAGATTAAAGGTATCTCTAGACTGGCAGGTTGTCCATAAACGTTCCCGGTTTGTCACTCGGTCAAGTAGGTTGCGTAAAGAGTATCCGTTTTGCCGCTGACACTATTCAGAGGCACGACTTCGCCGAGTTGAGTGATTAACTTGTCAATACACTCAGCATCTATTTAAAATCCTAAGGCTATCTACTTAAAAAATTATAGGCCGCTGTACTCACTAATGAACAACAGTACCTTGAGTACTTAAAGTGCTACAGTCTTTGGCTAACCCTCTACTACTCCGAGTGAATCCTATGAAACGGCTCCTTCTATCTCGCCTGTTGTTGTCCTTAGCGGCATCTGCAATTCTTATCGCCTGTGAGCCAGCGGACAACGCCGCGCAAACCTCGGCATCGGAAGACGCGCCTGCCTCTTCTCCTGTTGCAGTAGACTCATCTGAATCAACGGGTGATGTCGAGGACGAGAGCGCTCGTCTCAACGCGTGGTTCGAAGAACAATATGAGGAGGAGTTGGCGTTCAGCCCGATCCAGCAGACCTTTCTAGGTGTTACCGAAAATAACGACCAGATTGACGACTTTTCACTGGAGGCGCAGACAGAGCAGCTGAACTGGAAGCGCGATACCGTTGCTGAGATGAGGACCAGTTTCGACTACGAGCAGCTTAACGCGGACGCAAAAATCTCCTACGACCTCTGGGAATATCAGCTGGCCGCTACCGAAGCTGCGAATCAGTTCCGCACTAACGACTACGTTTTTGAACAGATGAACGCCATCCACTCGTTTTTCCCACAGCTGTTAATTGCCTTTCATACGGTGAAAGACGCCGACGATATGCAAGCCTATGTCTCGCGTATTGAAGCGACCGAGGTGGCGCTTGATCAGCTGATTACGCTGTCGCAGGAGGCTGCTGCTGCGGGCGTGCGGCCACCACGCTTTGCGTTCGACAGTGTGATCGACAGCGCGGGTCAGATTATCACCGGTGCACCTTTCACCGAGGGTGAGGACAGCGCGATTTGGGCGGATACTCAGCAAAAAATCGCAGCCCTTCGGGAAGCCGAAACCATCAACCAAGCGCAGGCGGATGCGCTGGCAACTGCTGCTCGTGCGGCGTTGGTCGATCATTGGCAGCCTGCCTACGAGCGACTGATCGCCTGGCAGCAAGAAGACATGGTCAGTACCAGTGAAATCTCCCAAGGGGTAGGGATGCTGCCCGACGGTGTGGCTTATTACAATGAGCGGCTTGCCAACCAGACCACCACAGATCTGACCGCGGATGAGATTCACCAGATTGGCCTTGATGAAGTCGCTCGATTGAAAGCCGAGATGGACGTCATCAAGAACAGCGTCGGTTTCGAAGGTGACCTGAAGGCGTTCTTTGCCATGCTGCGCGACAGCAAAGACGATCAACGTCACTACTATCCTGACACCGACGAGGGTCGTCAGGCTTATATCGATGATGCCACTTCTGCGATCGAAAATATCAAAGCCAAACTCGCGACCTATTTTGGCATATTGCCCAAGGCCGATCTGGAGGTGAGACGCGTCGAGTCATTTCGTGAGCAGCCCGGCGCAGCTCAGCATTATTTTCCCGGCACGCCAGATGGCAGTCGCCCCGGTATCTACTACGCACATTTGTCTGACATGACGGCGATGCCAAAAGGCGAGCTGGAAGTGATCGCCTACCACGAAGGCCTACCAGGCCATCACATGCAGATCGCAATCCAGCAAGAGCTAGAGAGCGTCCCAACCTTTCGCACACAGGCAGGCTTTACCGCCTACTCAGAGGGCTGGGGGCTTTACTCCGAGTTGTTAGCGAAGGAAATGGAAGGCACGTATGCCGATCCCTACTCAGACTTTGGTCGACTCGGTTCGGAGATTTGGCGCGCGATCCGTCTGGTGCTAGACACCGGCTTGCACGCTAAGGGTTGGACCGAGGAGCAGGCAGTTCAATATTTCCTCGACAATTCCGCCATCACCGAAGCGCAGGCGCGTTCGGAAGTGCAGCGATATATGGTGCTGCCCGGGCAGGCAACCAGCTACAAAATCGGCATGCTGAAAATTTTGGAGCTACGCGAAAAAGCTGAGCAAGCTCTGGGCGATAAGTTCGATATCCGCGGCTTCCATGATGCCGTGCTCGGAGGCGGTGCGGTGCCACTCAGCGTGCTCGAGACCATGGTTGATCAGTGGATTGCTCGAGTACAGATGGGGTAGCAGTGGCAGGTTGACCATCTCCTGGGTTTGTACCACTCGTAAAATGAGAAATTCATTCTAAACTGCTCTTGCAAATTTAGGGCAGCAATTCGATTCGCGGGGTTTGCTTAGGCATTTGATACAGCGTAAACGGCTTAGATTAAAAGGAATGTCAGATAGTGACCCACTTTGCCTTCTCCTAATTGACCTACTGAACGGAAAACCGAAATCGTGCTTGTTCGATGCTATTCCCGGCCCTGTCAGTGAATGTCCCAGGACTGATTGTAAGTTCGTATTCGCGCCCTTCAATTAACCTGAAGGTGCGATACTTAGACTCGACGTAGTCATCTGGGCCGGGATGAACCTGCAATACCATCGTATTACCCTCTAGTTTCAAAGCGCTAGTGGACGTAGAGGGTGAACGACTAGTGGAAACCCTTTAGAATATCTCTACTGCCTAACCTACTTTACTTTCTTCGCAATACCATTACTGCCCTGCCTCCATGACGGGCGTGTACTCTCTAACGAAGGGCAGCAACACATCCAGAACGGGGGCTAGGGTAGGCGTAATAGCGAAGCTTGAGTTCTTCAACAAAGTCGTCGCTGATCTCGTATGTACGATGGGGTGGAGAAAGTCTCTCTCTTCCCCGTGATGTAGTATCAAAGTGGCAGGCACGTCCAAGGCAGCTAACTGCTCATCGGTCATCCCCAACGTAGTCTTGCTGCGAAAAGACTCAAGATGCTCTCCGGTCCGCTTCATCGCGGCGAGAAAGTTGTTCACATTCTGATTTAAAAACGCCTCTTGTAGGTCAGGCGTGTTTCGTTCCATATACGCCTGCCAGAGTGGAGTCTTCGCTACATCCGCCATCGAGGTGAGACTGGCATCGCCCAGATACTTCAAATAGTACTCTCTCGATAATTGCTCAGCCGCAACAGGTCCGCCGGTCAATGGGGCGATGACTAGTGCTGCAACTTGTTCGGGGTATCGCTCCGCCAGGATCATATTTGAGCGTGACCCAGAGGACATGCCATAGAGTGTGGCTGGACCAACCTCAAGGCGTTTAAGTAACACGTGCATATCTTCTGCCTCCTCGGTTGAGAGCGGCTCGGAGCCAAACGAAACCTCAGACCGGCCCATGTTGCGCCTATCCCAAATGATCACCTTGAGATCGCTATCGGCAGCTGCCACATTGCGGGCGAATCCACCAAACGCTCCAATCTCGCCCATTCCACCTGGGGTCACAATGAGTGGGATTGTGCCTTCCGGGTTGTATATCTCAACATATAAAGTCATTTCACGCTCCGGCCTTAGATCGATTCTACGGATTTCAGTCGGCACATTTTCCGCTCCCCCTTCAGGCAGCGCGTTAAAATACAGAGGGAAGAATGGATTATTCGCAGCGCCCTTGAACAGAGTCGGATCCGGGTTATAGTTTGGGTCGTTGACATCAATTTCATCTTCTTCATGATGGTCTGCGAATGCGCTTGAGCTAAATATAAGCGCGGCAGCCAATCCAATCATGAATTTCGTTGAGAGTTTTCTTAGATTTTTCATAGGGTCTTCCATAGTTATTGATCCTCGACGCCCCAATATAGGACTGACCGGTTCCAAAAGAAGAGCAAATATAGGACTGACTGGTTCTAAATGCAAGCAATAGTTGAAATGATGCGCTACAATCAGCATTCACAATGCATAGAGAAGCAACATAGATGGCAGGTCGACCACGAGAATTCGAAGTAGGCGCAGCACGCGATGCGGCTATGCAACTTTTTTGGACAAAAGGCTACGAGGCAACTTCGCTAAGCGATTTGCTCTCGGCCATGGGCTTATCGAAAAGTAGCTTCTATCAAACCTTCGAATCCAAGCACGTGCTATTTGAGCAGTGCCTAGTGCGATATGGGGAATTGCTTATCAACGACATGAGGGGCGGGATGGCTGCTGCGCCCAACGCTCTTGCATTCATTCATGGCGCTCTAACGGGAATATCGAAAGAGACACGCGACCCGCGAGGAAGGCGCGGATGTTTGATGATGAATACCGCCGCAGAGTTCGCGCAGAGTGACCCAGGAATTGCCCGCTGTGTTACAGCTGGAATGGACGCGTCGCGAGCAGTGTTCACTGAAGCAGTGGCCGCTGCTCAGGTCGATGGAGAAATCGATGCGAAAGCAAATACTGAGGCCCTAGCCGATTACCTCGTGACGACCGTGATCGGTCTAAAAACCCAAGTAAAAGCTGGCGCGAGTAGCAAACAAATACGGAGTATTGCCGAGTTGTCAGTTGCTGCCTTACAGCGGATGTAGTGAGTGAAGGTATTCATTTACAAATAGTAGGGCCGCGCTTCTTATTGAATACTCTTCGCTATAGATCGATTCGCCCTCTTAATCCTCGATTGTAAGCAAGCAAAGAAACATCTATTGTTGTCGAACTGTATTCCGGCCTAGTAGGAGAATAAATTTCTCAGTTGATGAGCCTGGGCCAACGGACTACGAAAACTCATAGTCCGTCGCTCCAAACCATAAGCCTTTGAAAGGTAGGGAAAAATGGTGGGCCCACCAGGACTCGAACCTGGGACAAACGGATTATGAGTCCTTTAATCATTAGGAGAAGGTCTGTTAATTCAGCATATAGCATTGTATTTAAATGAGAAAATACTATAGCCTAGCAATAAATGTGTAGTCTAGGTGTAGTCTAGAATGAATAATGAATGGATTAAGGACACAATACTAAGCGGTTTGTATAGGCGGAGGCGCGCGCTTACAGACGACTGGTATGTAAAAGCGCGGCAGAAAGGAGGTAACCCAAGGAGCATAAAGCTAGGGAGATGCGACGTCATAGGCGTGTCTCAAGCCCGTAGTTTAGCTCGGAGTGTCCTTGCGGATTTGGCTGCCGGAATAAACCCTAATGCTCAGCGTCAACAACGAATCATCGAAGAGCGCAAAGTAACGCAGCTTGAGATGGCGCGAAGCATCACTCTCCAGCAAGCCCTCGATGAGTGCCTTGCATTAAAAGATTACAAGCCTAAGTCTCGACAAGACATGATCAGCATGTTCCAGCGCAATTTTAGTGATTGGTTAGATAGACCTATTCGACTTATAACACGAGGTGATGTTCTTAGACGCTTCGCTGAGATAAAAACTCGCGTGGCAAATAGGCGCAACAACACACAAAAGAAAAGAGCTGATCTTGGTCTGCCCACTAGGCGGTATAAAAGCGCTGATGGGCAGGGTGAAGCACAAAAAGCATTTCGTTACCTTCAGACTGTAATTAATAGCTTTATGAACGACGAAGTTGGCGGCGAGCCGATTCTTAGGGCTAATCCTTGCAATGTTCTCAAAGATAAAAAAGTACGTTCCGTGCTTAAGCCTCGAGATAGTTTTTTAGACGAATCTCCTAGGGCTGAACTCCTAGAATGCCTCACAAAAGCAGTCCACCCTCAATATTCAGGGCCGATCACGCGCTCTGATGCTGACTTTGTGATGCTTCTGCTCCTGACAGGGCTGCGAGTCGATGAAGCGAAGACTTTAAGGTGGTCTAACATTAACTTTAAAGATGGGTGGCTTAAAGCAGAGAATACAAAGAATCATACCGACCATACTCTTCCTATGACTAGGTCTACAGAAAGGCTGTTTAAGGCTCGTTCATTATTAGTTGGAGGTTCATCAGAATGGGTTTTCCCATCACCTCAAGACAGTAATAAACATGCTTCTATGAGTAGAGCTATTGAGCGCGTTGTTGATGAATCAGGAGTAGCGTTTACACCACATGATCTTAGGAGAACAGTCGCTACCATAGCGTCTGAACTTGGTTATGATTTAGCGAAAATATCAGCCGTCCTGAACCACGCGAAATCAGGCGTAACCGCGGGTTATGTGCAGGGGACAGTTGGGTCATTGAAACGTACGCTTGAGGATATTGAAGGAATGGTGCTACGGTCTTTTGAAGTTCCGCCATCTAGTAATCTAGATTAGTTCATAGGCAAGCAGCGTGTCAGACAGATATGGCTCGCCTGTTGACATAAAGATAAAGCAGCGTTACTTGTTGCAGAGCATTGATGCGCCTAGTGGTGTTGATTGGGGTTAACCTGCAAAAGTTCGATTAGTGGCATATATTTAATAGAAGCCGTACCTGACGTTAACTGTAGAGAAATTCGGATCGCCCTGTATGTTTAAGATCAGACTATCAATTGTGATAATGTTAACTGGCATAGTTTATTGCACAGAGGCGCAAGATAAGTTTGAGGAAAACAGCAAAGAGCCTCGCATCCTTTCCGCTTATCATGGTCTAGATCCATTGCCGCCACGAGCGACTCGTTTATGTGGGTTACCACCCGCGAATGGGCAAGATGGCATGCCGGTTACTTTTTCCGTACAGATAAACTCAGTCTCAATTTATGCCGAAGCATTTGCTGTTGAAACTAGCTCAGGAACTATTGTCACGCCATTATGCGCCACATTGCGGCCAGCCATTGAGCCTCTTGAATCACGAACGATACTTCTAATCGGACCCTTTAGTGAGGAGGATACAATACCACTAAGAGTAAAAATCGTAGGGGAATTAGAGGATGTTGATGGTAATTCTCTGAATGGTTTGAAGATTGAAAAAGTAACTCCTCTCGGAGATGGACCCAGTCTTGTATTAGCTGAGGCTTTTTCGCCCAATACCGCCGGGCTTGAAGAGGAATGTCCTCAAGAAACATCGCAGGCAATCCAATTGACTTGGGAAGGAGGTGTGACTGGGCCTAATGGCGCAAAATTAAGAGAGCCTCAGAGAACAGCCATAACCATCGTGCTCGATGATGGCGACTCGGTTCATCCTCTAATTCTTGCTGATGATGATCCGGATAATCACGTTATTGCCTGTATCGCCGAAGCGAGTGAGGCAGTTTCTGTATCTGTGATGGAGGGCTTTTTCTATGACCCAGGTAATGATGCTAATCCTGCAACAAGCATATACATAAAAGATTACAAAAGGCGATGATCAGAATTAACTCGCACATGATACAGCCAAGTACAGATAATGTTGTCCAGTTAAGACAGGGTTAAGATACAAGCTCAT
>Ga0315322_10004443_pt1 | contig 10798 bp, 6 predicted proteins | sample M110021515metaG_FD_203461 | JGI IMG/M metagenome (GOLD analysis project Ga0315322, IMG submission 203461) | Ammonia-oxidizing marine archaeal communities from Monterey Bay, California, United States - M1 100m 21515 | ecosystem: Environmental > Aquatic > Marine > Intertidal zone | place: USA... | reverse complement strand
TGCGCTCGATGCCCGAACCTTGTCTCACTATGGATTCAACGCTGCCCAAAAGTCTTCCCCGATAGACCTATCGGCGCTTTGGGCACGACCCTTAGCGCAAATGCGATATTTATAGGGCTTGCTCTAGGGGTGCGCAGGGCAAAACGTCCATATACGCCAGCGCAATTCGGAAAAAATACTGCTGTGCCTAGGCTTTTTCCGACTCACGGCAGGACAAGGCGCGTAGGCGATTGATCGCATAAGCCAGATCGAGCGGGCGCATGGCCACCCGATCCCCGCAACCGGGAGCCGCAAGATCCACAATCGAGCCGCGAGCGAGTTTCTCGGCGGCATGGGCAAGAAGATCCGCCAGCGCCGTCTCTCCATCGCAAATCCCACGACCGAGATCTTGCAACAGGTCCCCAATCAACGACACCTGCCCCGGCTCCACCAATTGCTCGGAAAAGGCAAGATCCAGGCTCTGGTCCCCGAAGGAAAGTCGATACCCATCCCCGCGCCGAACAGGCCGCGAGCGCCCGCGACCGGTCGCGGCAAAGGACTGCGGCTGCGGAATGCGCGGACGCGCGGTGGGCCAATCGCCAGGCCGTCCCGCGGATTGCGTGGCAGCATTCGGCAGCTCTCTGGCGATGCGTCGAGCGTCTTCGGTGACCTCCAGCGCTCGATAGCTCTCCATGCGAATCACCGTATCGGCCACCTCGAGATAATCACCGGCACCGCCGACGACCAGAACCGAGGAGATGTTTTTCTCGTCGACCAGTTGCCGCACGCGATCCAGATAGGGCGTAATCGGCTCTTCCCCGTCAGGAACCAATCGTCTCATCCGAGCGTCGCGGATCATGAAGTTCGTGGCGGCCGTATCCTCATCGATCAGCAGGACGCGGGCACCGGCTTCAAGAGATTCCACAATGCTGGCAGCCTGCGAAGTCGCACCGGAAGCGTCGGCGCTGGAGAAGCTCCGACTCGAGCGGCCCAGAGGAAGATTCTGGATGAAAGGTCGCAAATCCACCGAAGTCACCGAGCGACCATTTTCCGCACGCACGCAAACCGCCTCGCTACGCGAGACGCATCGTTCGCGCCCATCGCCGGGAATCTGATCCCAGACCCCACGGGCCAGAGTCTGCAAGAGTGTGGACTTCCCGTGATAACTCCCCCCGACAATCAAGGTCACACCCTCGGGGATGCCCATGCCGCGAACGGAGCCGCCGTGCGGCAACTCCAATTCGATCGCAAGCGCATCAGGGGCGAACAACGGCAGTCCGTCGGTCATCGGCCGATCATCGACGCCGCTGGCCCGCGGCAGAATCGCGCCGTCGGCCAGGAAGGCGACCAGTCCCCGGTCGGCGAGTGCGGCGCGGAGAAAGACCTGATCTTCGACCACAGCCAGATGGTGCCTCAGGGCGGCGTGATCCAGAACATCGGGAGAAATGGATTCCTGCAGAGCCCGGGGGAATGTTTCAAGCAGAAGGATGGCGGCGGCATGACCACGAATCCGGCGACCCGCTGCCGGAAGCCCGGCCGTGAAACGGATCTGGCAGCTCCCATCGGGACGGATCCGGACGGCACTGCGGCTGAGAACCTCCTGGCCGGGAGAAGCCATACCGAGGGAGCCCGAGGTACGGGAAGGACCCGCACCTGAATCACGATGCAAGCCGGCCAGAAGCGCCCGATGCAAAAAATCAGCCACGGCCCGGCGTTGATCCGACGTCTCTCGCACGCCGGGGGGCAGTTCCATCCAATTTGCGGGAACTTCAACGCAGAGGCGACTCGGTGGAGCAAAAGGATCCGCCTGCACACGATCGAATTGCAGCCGGCAGGCGCCCAGAGAAAATGGCCCCCCTTCCAGACAGCGATAGTCGCCGTAGGAACGCCCATCGATCTCGCGCAAACAAACTTCCAGATCCTCGGACGGTCGCGCAATCGGCTCGCGTCGTCTGGCCCCGCGATGACGTGGTTTCATTTCCGTGCGCGCAAGGCGCGACGCATGACATCGAGAGGCGCCGGTTGACCCGTCCACTCTTCAAAAGCGAGAGCCCCCTGATGCAGCAGCATCCCGAGGCCGTTGAAGACCGGCCGACGACTCGCTGCGGCCAGTGCCAGGAAAGGCGTCCGGTTGGCCGTATAGATCAGATCATAGAAGCGACAATCGCGCGGCGTGGCGCTCACGTCCAGAGGGAAGAAGTCTTCTCCATTCATTCCCACAGACGTCGCATTGATCACGATGGCGGCACCACCGAGATGATCGGCCGAAGCAGGATGGTCAGGCGCAAGTTCGCTGAGTTGTACGCCGGTGACCGGGACATGCGAAATACGACTCATATCGCGTGCCAAGGCGCGTGCCCGCGGAGACCGACGTGCCGCGATCACAATCCGGCGAGCGCGCTTGCTCAACGCCACAGCAGCAGCCCGTGCCGCGCCGCCAGCTCCGAGAACCACGCCGAGATCGACACGATCGGACAATCCGATCTCGGACCAATCCCGCGTAAGGCCGGGCGCGTCGGTATTATCACCCACAAGGGTCCCACGGCGGTTGATCACCGTATTGACGGCGCGACAGGCACGCGCCGTTTCGGTCAATTCGTCGAGGTGGCGGAGTACTGCCTCCTTATGCGGGATAGTCACATTGATGCCGGCGATCCCCAGAGCCCGGACGCCCCGGACGGCGGCACCTACATTTCGACCATAAACGGGAAACGGGATGTAGGCCCATGGAATCCCCAGGGATCGAAACGCGGCATTATGCATGGCGGGCGAACGGGAGTGCTCGACGGGATCCCCAATGATTCCCACGATCCGCGTTCCGCCGTTGATCGGCACTTGAATAGAGGCCATCAGCGCCAGTGTAGCGAGGTTTCGAGCGCTTTCCACTCCCGGGGGGCCAGTAATCCGCATCCCGCACCCGGCAGGCTCCCTCGCGGCAGATGCAAAAACCCCGCCCGGCCAGAGGCCGGACGGGGTTGGATCGCAGAGAAGATACTCGTTCCCGCAGCGCGTGCTCAGGCACCCAACGCCGCATGAGCGGCAGCGAGTCGAGCAATCGGAATGCGAAACGGCGAGCAGGACACATAATCCAGACCGACCTTATGGCAGAAGATAACCGAGGAGGGGTCCCCACCGTGTTCGCCGCAAATCCCGCACTTCAGACCCTTTTTCACCTCGCGCGCCTTGCGAACAGCGTGCTCGACGAGAAAGCCGACGCCCGTCTGGTCCAGCGAAACAAACGGATCGGTACCGAGGATTCCGGTCTCGACGTAGTAGGGCAGGAACTTGCCGGCATCATCGCGCGACAACCCCATGGTCATCTGGGTCAGATCGTTGGTTCCGAAGGAATAGAAATCCGCATGCTCAGCAACCTCGTCGGCGGTAATCGCTGCGCGGGGCACCTCGATCATGGTCCCGACACTATACGAGACACGAGCGCGGTATTCCTTTTTCACCGCTTCGGCGACCTCGATCGCCAGACCGCGGAGACGCTCGAGTTCCTTGTCGACTCCAACCAGCGGAATCATGATCTCGGGTATCACCTTGACCTTCTTGCGCGACAACTCGCAGGTTGCCTCCATGATCGCTCGCACCTGAATCTCGTAGATTTCGGGGAAGGTCACGCCGAGGCGGCACCCACGGTGGCCCAACATGGGGTTGAGCTCGTGGAGGCTGTCGCGCTTTTCACGGAGCAGCTTGGGTTTGACGCCAATCTTGTGAGCGAGGTCCGTAATCTCCTTGTCCGTATGGGGAAGGAATTCGTGCAACGGCGGATCGAGCAACCGAACGGTGACCGGCAATCCCTCCATCGCTTTGAAAATGCCGATAAAATCCTTCTTCTGCATCGGCAGAATCTTGGCCAGCGCCTTGCGGCGGCCTGACTCATCATCGGCAAGAATCATCTCGCGAACCGCATCGATACGATCCCCGTCGAAGAACATATGCTCTGTTCGGCAAAGCCCGATGCCCTCGGCGCCAAACTCGCGAGCGACAGCGGCATCGTGTGGCGTGTCGGCGTTTGCACGGACCTTCATGGTGCGGATCTTGTCCGCCCACTTCATGAGCTTGCCAAAATCACCCGAGAGCTCCGGATCCACGGTTGGAACCAATCCGACAAAGATCTCTCCTGTCGCGCCGTCGAGAGTAATTGAATCTCCCGCACGCAAGACCCGGTCGCCGACCCGCATGGTCTCGGCCTTGTAATCGATCCGCAACGCCGCACATCCCACAACGCAGGGCTTGCCCATGCCGCGACCAACCACCGCAGCATGCGAGGTTGCTCCGCCGCGAGCTGTGAGAATGCCTTCCGCGGCATGCATCCCGTGAATATCCTCGGGAGAGGTTTCCACGCGCACCAGAATCGTCTTGCGACCTTCCTTGCCGGCTTCGGCCGCATCGTCGGCATTGAAGACGATCTCACCGGCGGCGGCGCCCGGTGATGCGGGAAGCCCCTTTGCCAGAACATCCTTGGCCGCCTTGGGGTCGACCTGGGGGTGCAGAAGGGCGTCGAGAGCCGCCGGCTCCACGCGCCGGACGGCCGTGTTCGTGTCGATCAATTTCTCCTTGACCATATCGCAAGCGATCTTGAGGGCAGACGCTGCCGTTCGCTTGCCGTTGCGAGTTTGCAGCATGAAGAGACGATCTCGCTCAATGGTAAACTCGATATCCTGCATATCGCGGTAATGCTTCTCGAGTGTCGAGGCGATCTTGCGCAACTCGCGATAGGCCTTGGGCATGAGTTCTTCGAGCGAAGGGGCCAGCTTCTTGCGCTTTGCCTCGGTCATCCCGCTGGCCTTGGCCACAATGCGGGACGCAACCAGCGTCGCCTTCTGAGGCGTCCGAGTGCCGGCAACGACATCCTCACCCTGAGCGTTGATGAGGAATTCGCCGTAGAACGCCTTCTCTCCGTTGCCCGGGTCGCGGGTGAACGCCACGCCCGTGGCACAATCGTCACCCAGATTGCCGAAGACCATCGCCTGCACATTGACAGCCGTGCCCCAATCCGCAGGAATGTCATAGAGGCGCCGGTAGGTAATCGCCCGGTCATTCATCCAGCTGCCGAACACGGCACCAACGGCACCCCAGAGCTGCTCCCATGGATCTTCGGGGAAGGTCTTGCCGGTGCTTTTCTTCACCATGCTCTTGAACTCGGCGACCAGCTCGCGAAGGTCGTCGGTCGTGAGATCGAGATCGTTCTCGATGCCACGTGCTTCCTTCTTGGCTTCGATCAATCCCTCGAAGGGATCGCTTTGGGTCTTGTCCTCGGGCTTCATGCCAAGCACGACATCCCCGTACATCTGGACGAAACGACGGTAGGAGTCCCAGGCAAAGCGTTCGTTCCCCGACGCCTTCGCCAGTCCCTTGATGGTCGTGTCGTTCATCCCGAGATTCAGGACAGTATCCATCATGCCGGGCATCGAGACGCGGGCACCGGAGCGCACCGAGACCAAAAGCGGATTATCGGCGTCGCCGAACTTCTTGCCCATGATCTTCTCGACCTTGGCGACGGCCCGTCGCACCTGATTGTCGAGGATCTCGGGATAGCGACGACCGTGATCGTAATAGTACGTACAGAGTTCGGTCGAGATCGAGAATCCAGGAGGAACCGGCAACCCCAGCGAAGCCATTTCAGCCAGGTTCGCGCCTTTGCCACCGAGCAGATTTTTCTGCTTCGCATTGCCATCGGCGCGACCGCCGCCAAAGGAATAGACGTATTTTACGGGTCGGGCGGCGGATTTCGCAGAAGCCTTCCTTGCCGGAGCCTTTTTGGCCACACGCTTCGGTGCGGTCTTTTTGGTAACTTTCTTCTGCTTCGCGCGCGCCGCTTTGGGGGCGCTTTTTTTGCCACGTGCCATTTTCCCTGGATTCCCTTCTCAAATGCGGTTCTGGTTGCGAGGCTCGCACCGACCGTAAGCGCATTTCCCTACCAAGCCACCTACGGACCCGCCACGGCTGACCGCAGGAAAAGCCACGGTGGCCTCGGGGCGGTGAACTCCCCGGGGAGCATTCTCCGGTTTGCCCCGTTCGGGTCCGAGGGTTTGTGGCTGGACAACGGGGCTGGTTCCTGCGAATTCCGGCAAAGTCCATGACCGCAACAACCACCCATAGGATCTCAGGCGAGGGAATTCCGCCGCATATTCCGGTTCTCGACGGGTTTCGCGGGCTGGCCGCCCTCATGGTGACCGTTTTCCATTGCTGGCTGATGACCGATCCGGAGCTCGATGGCGGATTTTTTCTGCATTTCCTGATCGGGACCGGTCTGGGCGTCGATTTTTTCTTTGTTTTGAGTGGATTCGTGCTGTTCTTGCCCGTGGTTCGCCGTGGCGGGCAAGTGGGTTCGATTCGCGACTACGCCCGGCGCCGGTTCGCCCGGATTGCGCCGGCATATTACATCGCCCTGCTCTTCCAATCCCTTCTCACCCCGGTTCTGACCCGATTCCCTTCGCCCTGGACAGCCCCGGGAGGGCTGCTGGTGCTCCTCAGCCACGGGCTGTTTCTGCAGCACCAAACACCGAGTTGGCTGATCCGTCGGCTGGGATTTGACCACGCCATCATGGGTTTCGGCGTCAACGGTGCCCTATGGTCGCTCTCCATCGAAGTCCTCTTTTATGCCACTCTGCCGCTGATTGCGGGCTTCTATTATCGGCGGCCGCGACTGGGATTGCTGCTCGGGGTCGGCGTGGCATTCGCCTCGCGCCTGATCGGCCATACTCTGCCCTCGGTGGGACAATTGCTCGAGCTGCAGGTCGGCGCGGCGGCCGGGGCACGCCTCGCCTCGCAATTTCCGGGATACGCCGCTCATTTTGCCTTCGGCATGACGGCAGCGCTCGCTTTCGCGCAGCTATGGCAGCGGCGCGATCAGAATCGCCTGCCCTCGGTCGCTGTGGTGCAAATGGCCACCCTCGGCGCCCTGGTCCTCTCGATCGCAGCCTACGGCCGATCCAGCGGCGGCCCGGGGCAACTCTTCTATGACCGCTATCTCGACGACGTGGTCCCGGCCGCAGCGTTTGCCACCTTGATGACCCTCACCGCCGTCAGCAGCCCTCGGGGTCAATGGCTGATGGCCAACCCACTGGCCCGCTGGCTGGGAGATGTCAGCTACGGCATTTTTCTCTGGCACTTTCCCCTGATCCTGCTGTTTGGCCAGACGCTCGGCTGGGTCGAGGGCAATGGAGATGCTTCGTTTGCCCGCATGACCGCCCTTGTCCTCCCTGCCTCCGCGCTGCTGGGCGCGATCTCGCGTCGCTATATCGAACTCCCGGCCATCGACTGGGCCCGGAGACGCCAGGGGCCACGACCGTGAACCAAAAGCCCTTGGCGATCCGTCACGAGGTCGCGCTCTCGGAGTTCACCACGCTGGAGCTCGGTGGACCGGCCAGGAATTTTTTCGAGGCCAGAGAGGCACACGAAATTACGGCCGCGCTGGCGTGGGCGCGAGCCCGGCAACTGCCCGTATGCCCGATCGGGGGCGGCTCCAATATCGTGGTAGCCGACAGTGGCGTTCCCGGGCTGGTGCTGCGTCTGGCCACCCGCGGCGTGCAGCGACAAGCGGTGCCCGGCGGGGAGATCTGGGACATTGCCGCGGGCGAAAACTGGGAGGCGGTCGCTGCCGCCTCTGTGGCTGCCGGTCTCGCCGGGATCGAATGCCTGTCCGGAATTCCAGGCAGCTGCGGCGCCGCTTCGATTCAGAATATCGGCGCCTACGGGCAGGAGATCTCCGAGGTGCTGCTCGAAGTTGCCGTGCTCGAGATCCCTACCGGGCGTGCGGCCATCCTCACCGCCGGCGATCTCGACCTGGCCTATCGCAACAGCCGACTCAAACGTGAGGCTGGTCGGTGGATTGTAACCGGCATGAAAATCCGCCTGCGATCCGACAACAGTCCCGCCTTGCGCTATCCGGAACTGGAAGAGGCGGTGCGTGCCCGTGGGCCGGTGACCCTGGCTTCGTGCCGCGCGGCCGTCCTCGAACTGCGTCGGAGCAAATCGATGGTTCTGGACCCAACCGACCCCAACCGTCGCAGTGTCGGGTCATTCTTCCTCAATCCGATCGTGTCGGAGGCCGAGTTCTGCACTCTCGAGAAAAACGCTCGCCAAAAGGGACTCTCGCTGCCCGACTCCGGGATCCCGAGCTTTCCGGGCCCCAACGGCGGCCGGAAGATTCCGGCCGCATGGCTCATCGAGCAAAGCGGCTTTCCAAAGGGCCTGACCGCCGGCGGCGTCGGTCTCTCCTCCCGACATACTTTGGCCCTGGTCCACCATGGCGGCAGCCGGACCGAAGAACTTCTCGACCTCGCCCGAAAAATACGCCAGGGCGTGTTCGGGCAATTCGGGGTGCCACTCGAGGCCGAACCGGTGCTTTTGGGCTTCCTCAATGATCCCTGGGAAGCAACAAACTCGACCGCCTAGCCAAAGAGCCTCTTCATCAGTTCGCCCTGCAGCTCATCTTCATGCACGCGATCCTGAGTCAGAGCATCTCGATCCCGCAAAGTCACCGTTCCATCCTCCATGGTCTGGTGATCGATTGTCACACAGAACGGAGTACCGATCTCATCCTGACGTCGATAGCGCCGACCAATCGAACCGGATTGGTCGTATTGGGTCACCATATTCGGCCGCAAACGTGCGTGGATTTCGCGGGCTTTCTCGGGCTGGCCCAGCTTGCGCAGTAGCGGCAGGATCGCGACTTTGACCGGCGCCAAACGCGGATGCAGGCGCAGGACGATCCGGCTTTCCCCGTCGACTTCGTCCTCGTCATAGGCATCCACGAGAAAAGCCAGCGTGGCGCGGTCGGCACCCGCAGCAGGTTCGATGACAAAGGGCCGATAGCGCTCCCTTTTCTCCTCATCGAAATAGGTCAGATCCTTGCCGCTATGTTCCGCATGCTTGCCCAGATCGTAATCCGTGCGGCTGGCGATTCCCTCGAGTTCCGACCAACCGAACGGGAATTCATACTCCACATCGGCACATCCGCGAGCGTAATGCGCCAATTCATCGGCTTCATGCTCGCGCAGGCGCAGTTTCTCTTTCTTGATCCCGTTGCGCAGGTACCAATCGTACCTTTCGTTCTTCCAGTATTCGTACCATTGCGCCTCATCCTCGGGCTGGATGAAGAACTCCATCTCCATCTGCTCGAATTCCCGCGTCCGGAAGAGGAAATTGCCCGGGGTGATTTCGTTGCGGAAGGACTTGCCCACCTGAGCGACACCAAACGGCAATTTCACTCTCTGGGTATCGAGCACGTTGGAGAAGTTGACGAACATGCCCTGCGCGGTCTCGGGCCGCATGAAGACCGTATTGGCCGAGTCTTCCACCGGGCCCATGAACGTCTTGAACATGAGGTTGAAATTCCGCGCGGCGGTGAGATCCCCGCCGCATTTCGGTTCCGGGCATTTGGTCGTGTCCTCGAGGTGGTCTTCCCGATAGCGCTTCTTGCAAACCCGACAATCGACCAGAGGGTCGGTGAACCCGTCGATATGCCCCGAGGCCTCCCAGACCTTCGGATGCATCAGAATGGAGCAATCCAGACCGAGAATATCGCCCCGACCCCAGACCATATCACGCCACCATGCCTCCTTGACGTTCCGTTTGAGTTCCACGCCGATCGGCCCGTAGTCCCAGCAACTCGACAGGCCTCCGTAAATATCGCTCGAGGGAAAGACCAGCCCGCGACGCTTGCAGAGGTTGACGATACGCTCCATCCGCTCCTCGGAGGGTGTCGCTTTGGATGATTTCTTAGATTGGGCCATTGGATCCCCGCTTGCTCCATCCCCACCGTGGATCGGCAGAGATCTACCGAAGTGGTTACCAACGGCGGACCCTTGCCGAAAGGGACGCGATCAAAGGCCCCTGAACCCCCGCTAATGCAAGCGAATCCAGGGGGCGATCAACCTCTGCAGATCGCTGACCCCGAACGGTCGAAAAACTTCGGCAAACGCCGGATCGAGCGACAAAGCCGCCTTATGACCAGAGTCAGATGCCAGGAAAAACAGCTGAAAGCTCCCGCCGGCGTTTTCCTGCACCAGGCGGGCTCCCAGAGCCAATGCCGCTGCACTCTCGACAGCGACGTCCAGGATGGCGGCGTCCGGCTTCTGGACAATCTCGAGCAAATCGAGAGCCTGACGCGCATCGCATGCCATCGCTACCGCGCTGCCTGCATTGGTCAGCGCCTCGCGCAGCCCGGCCATCTCGCGCAAACGCTCGCTGACCAGCAACGTATGCCGAGGCAGGCCATGATCTCTCCCGAGTCGCTCCAGCGCTTCCTCGGTGGTCAAATGTGCCGACAACCAACCGATCTCGCCCAGCGGAGCCCCCTGTCCCCCGTCGGCAATGTAGCCGAGCAGTCGATCCTCGTCGCGCGACTCGCCAATCAAGGCGCTGATTTCATCGGGGTCATCCACCAGCAGGTTGGCCAGAATCAATCGGCGACCCTCCGGTGCCGTGTCGGTTTCCAGCGAAACTATCTCCAGATCGTGCGCTCCGGCAAATTCTGTCAACTCGTCAAGCATCCCGCTCGAGCCCGCCGCACCGCAAAGAACCCAGGGCTCTGCGCAACGGGCGATTGCCTCCAGCTCGGGAGCCGGTTCAGGTTCGAAAGCTAGTTCGGGTTCGGGTTCGAGTTCAGATTCGAGTTGAAGCATCGAAACCGGAAGTTCTGCCGAAAGCTCTTCTTCGATCTGTGGAGAAACTTCCCCAGCTCCGGCTTCCTCGCGGATTCCCTCGCAAGATTCCTCACCCAACAACTCAGCGACCACCGCATCGGCCATCGCGCCGAGCGCACCGGATTCCAGGGAATCGGACCCCGGCGCCGAGCTGGAGTGGG
>Ga0315322_10004442_pt1 | contig 10798 bp, 10 predicted proteins | sample M110021515metaG_FD_203461 | JGI IMG/M metagenome (GOLD analysis project Ga0315322, IMG submission 203461) | Ammonia-oxidizing marine archaeal communities from Monterey Bay, California, United States - M1 100m 21515 | ecosystem: Environmental > Aquatic > Marine > Intertidal zone | place: USA... | reverse complement strand
TAAGTGGGTGCAGATGACAGGGATCTCTAAATCACCGCGGTCAAGTACAGCTGATATAGCCCATCTTGTGCCAGGCCCGTCAGTAGGCGGCAGTTGGGTAGATTCCGATTCAATGATGGGGTACTTACTCAGGATTGCGTTACCGAAGGAGTAGCCCTTCCACCAGCGTTCCGGGGTCCTCACGTAGTGCATGCCCAATGCCGTCGCAAGTTCCGCAGCCTGGTCCTCACCAGTCTCGGCACTCCAAACCTCTTGTAAGCAAACGACATCAGCTTCGAGGTTCTCTAAAGTTTGCGAAATGGCGGCCTGGCGAGGTTCCCAATCTCCGAATCGCCACCACACGTTCCAGGTCACTATGCGCACTTTGTCACCGTAACCGGCCCTTCTAGGCTTGTGGGTATGAACTCTCAGAATCTTGACGAGCTGAGCTTGCCTCAACTCTTTTCTCGTCTGAGCCGGGTCGTGGTATGCGATTTCGACGGAGACAGCGACCTACCGGGGCGAGTCTTGAGCGAGCAGGTAGACCGGTTGTGTGGGGGACTCGAAGAGTGGGGGATCCGTCGTGGAGACCGCATCGCGGTATGGCTCCCCAACGGAGTTCCCTACATCACGTTTCTTTGGGCGGCAGCTCGGTTGGGTGTTGTCATCGTCTCAGTTAACACTAGGTTTCGCAGCAGCGAAGTCACAGATATCGTCGGTAGATCCGGTGCCCGATTGTTGGTAGTTGACCCCTCTTTCCTGGGTATCGATTTCGCCGGTATTCTCGCTCGAGTCGACACGCAAAACCTAGCAATAGAGGCGGTGGTCAGCCTTGGAGGACCTGTCAAAGGACCATGGCCGACCATTGGGTGGGGTGAACTGATTACTGCGGCCCCATCGGACATTGACCGATCCCACCCATCCCTCCCCTGGATCGTGTTCACTACTTCGGGAACAACGAGCGATCCGAAACTTGTTCTCCATAGACAAGATTCACCCGCTCAGCATGCTTGTGACCTTCAAGACTGGTTTGGGCCATCGGTTCTTGCCGCTGTTCCCCTGTGTGGAGTGTTTGGGTACACAATGCTTCTGGGCGCGATGGGACGCGGGGCTGAGTTGATAACAATGCCCGTTTTCGAGCCAGCAATAGCGGCCGCCGCTATCGAGCGCTACGGGATAACGACATTCCATGGTTCCGACGAAATGTTGTTTCGGATCGTTGAGACCGGCCATGATCTGAGTTCTTTGGGACCGGTGGGTTACGCCCGTTTCAACAATGCTCTCGAAGGTGTCGCGACTGCAGCGGCCGAAGCCGGCGTCGATGCTGTCGGGTTGTACGGAATGAGCGAAGTGCACGCCGTATTCGCGCACCGTGTAGCAGAACCCAGAGAACGTTCAGACGTGCCGGGTGGTCAACTGATCTCATCTGGTGCCCTTGCACGCGTGGTAGATGCCGAAACTGGAAAGGAGCTTGCTGGTGGAGAGGAAGGCGAGTTGCAGCTTCAAGGCCCCTCAATGTTTGCGGGCTACTTAGCATCTGGCGGAGAAGAAATTGATCAAGAGTTAACTGACAAGCATTTTGTTGATGGATGGTTTCGAACTGGTGATTTAGCCAGAATGGAAGATAGGACAACCTTCGAGTATCTAGCCAGACTCGGCGATGTGTTGCGACTCGGCGGGTTCTTGGTAAATCCTGCCGAAATCGAGGATTGCTTACTGTACGACCCAACTATCGACGCTGTGCAAGTAGTCGGGGTTGATCTACCAGGCGGAGCTAAGCCAGTTGCATTTGTTACCTCTAAAGAAACGATTGACGAAGAGGCATTACGGACTCACTGTCGAAGCGCGCTCGCTGCCTACAAGGTTCCTTTGAGAATTCTGCAACTCGACGCGTTTCCGGTAACGCCCAGTGCTAATGGTTCCAAGATTCAAAAAGTACGTCTGCGGGAAATGGCGATGCTAGAGACTGACGGTCTTTAATTGTGGGTCGCCGCACTGCTGATTGCTGTTCGGTGTCCTATCGTCCCCGTACACTCGCCAGCAAGACGTCGAGTGAGCTATCTGAGTCTTAATTGGTAAACAACTTTAGGGAGTAGTTGACGTGACCGAGAATCGGCAACGCACCTCAACCTCAACCTTTGGCGTGTCTCGACGCGAAGGGCATGACGCTTCAGCCTTTTATGCTCGTTTTAGCCCGCCTGTACTTTCCAACGACGAGACGGTTAATCCTGCCCCAGAGCTCGGGGATGGTTGTCTGGAAGGCGACTCGCGTGCGATGGATCACCTTCCAGATTCGAGTGTGGCATTGGTCGTTACCTCCCCGCCTTACTTCGTAGGGAAGGAATATGAGGATGCCTTGGCGGCGGACACCGATGATCGGGTTCCTGCTACTTATTTCGAATATCTCAGCATGCTTGACTCGGTTTTCGCCGAATGCGTGCGAGTTCTTGAGCCCGGTGGCCGAATCGCGGTCAATGTGGCGAATTTGGGCCGAAAGCCCTATCGGAGCCTTTCCGCTGACGTAATCCGAATCTTGGAAGATCTGGGTCTCCTTTTGCGGGGCGAGATCATTTGGCAGAAAAGTCGGGGCAGCAGTGGGTCATGCGCATGGGGATCGTTTCGAAGCGCTGCCAACCCAGCATTGCGTGACACCACCGAGCGCATCATTGTGGCCAGTAAAGGCCGTTTTGATCGAGCGAAGTCGCCGGCTTCGAGAGCTGAGCTTGGGCTTCCGCATCGCAGCACGTTGCCAACCGACGAGTTTATGGAGGCGACGCTCGACGTATGGGACATGCATGCCGAAAGCGCAAGACGGGTCCGGCACCCAGCGCCCTTTCCGGTTGAATTACCCCGCCGACTAATTGACCTTTACACCTTCGAAGGAGACACAGTCCTTGACCCATTTATGGGTTCAGGGACAACACTGGTGGCCGCTGTGTTGACTGAGCGGCGTGGCATCGGATACGACTTAGATCCAAGCTACGTTGAAGTGGCCCGTGAGCGAGTCAATGCAGCTCATGCCAGGGTCTGGGCACATAGGCAACCCGCTGGCGAACAGCCGCCGCTCCCCGAGATTGCCGAAGCGTTGTTGGAAGTCACGGAAGAGGAAATCGCCGCTGATGATTTTCAGCGACGAGCTACTCAAGAAGGGAAGAAAGCTCAAGATATAGCAATTGACCTTTTAGAGCGCTGCGGTTTTTCCTTGTTGCAGAAAGACGCGAAGGTTCCTCGAGCGGGCGTTCAATACAACTTCAAAGTCGAAGACGCAGGAGGTGCTGAATGGTGGATAGATGTATCGGGCGCATTTACGACAGTGCGTCCTGGACTTTTACGAATTGATACGGTTTGGAAGACGTTGGGACGCGCTTCAGTTCTAAAGGCACACGATTCTGACGCTCGCATCATCGTCCTAACAGCTCATTTGCCTCGGCCAGGTAGCGAGGGCGATAAGGCCTTGCGTGCGGTCGGGCCATACACGGTGTTTGACGCAGTCCCTATGTTTGACGAAGAGGCTGTTGAGCGTTTAACGCGTTATGCCGCCGGTGGGATGACCGAACCCTTACCGGGCTTTTGGAAAGCTAAAGAAATCACGTCTGGTCTGAGCTAATGCCCGGAGTTGCGTACGCGGTCGTGAGGTCAGAACCCCCGCAAGTTTTCTTAGCAACTGATGTGGATGTGTTGCATCGAGTGCTTGCCGCTGAACTGGTAGCTCGAACTCCATCAAATGCTCTAGCTGATAGCGATATGAAGTCCGTGCAGGCCGCGCTGTTAGATGAACGTTGGGGTGATGCTGTGCTTGGTTGGATCGACCTTATGGGGGTGGAAGTTGACGTTTATACGCATTTGCACGTCTACACAGCAGATGACCTTCCCGTTGATCTAATTGGTGCCCAGATCCAATTCGCTCCGCTGTTCCGTGAGAGTTGATCTTTGGCCGCTTAATTGAACAGTGCGACAAAAAGGACTCGAAGGGCGATTGCAGTTAACGCGAGGCGAAATAAGTAACCGAAAAATACTTCACTTAGTCGCTTAAGAACGCGGGTTCCGCACCAAGTGCCGACAACCACCGACGCCACCCCCACAGCTATCAAACCGAGTTGGTCTCCATAGACGAACCCGATACCCGCAAAAAGCAGGATCTTGGCTAGATGCCCGGAGGTTTGGGCCATTGCGAAAGTCGCGACCATAGCGGTCCGAACCGGGAGTTCACGTCTAAAGACCGGTGCAATCGCTGGACCCGTCACGCCGAACGGAATATTCAGGAATCCGGCGATCGCTCCAAGTGGGATGAATGCGCGACGGCCGCTGCCTAAAAGGGAACTGATCTTCGCTAGTCCCTGTGGCCACCAAACAAGAACCAAGGCGAATAGGGCGACGAAGATTCGACCTAACGTGACTGGAAACGCGCCAGCGACGAATAGCCCAAGCACGCCGAAAGGCAACAAAAGTAGTGAGAATCTACCAACAACGCCCCAATCGACGTCGCGTCGTAAGATCAGTCCTCTTGACGAATTCGACGCCAGTTGAATTACTGCATGTATCGGGATCGCCTCAAGAGGGTCTAGGAACTGCAGCAGGACCGACAGAAGAAGTATTCCGCCACCTAGTCCTGCGATCGCCGTGATCGCTGAACCGAATAAAGCCGCTAAGCCCACAATAAGTAGCTCTACGCCAGACACTACTTCCTTGACTCCCAAAGTGTTCTCGGCCCCAGATGCAGTGCGCAGGAGAGGCTAAGTGGCACTGTAGCTAAATGACGGCATTCGATGTTTAGATGGCTAAAAGCCCGGAAATGCTTGACCTAGAGCCCTTGGGACGGTCAAATAACACTGATGACATTCGCGTGTGCTGCGCGGATGCTCAATGATGAGGAGACTCACATGGCCAACATGTCCAAATCCGACGTGCTTTCCGCGGTAGCTGGTGGTGCTGGCTGCACCAAGGCGGATGCTGAGGCGGTTATCGAAGCATTCTTTGGGTGCGTGGAAGGCGCTGCGAAAGCGGGTGATGCAGTCGCATGGCCTGGTGTGGGTAAGTTCTCACGCTCGGATCGCGCTGCGCGAATGGGGCGGAACCCACAAACCGGTGCGACTATCCACATATCGGCGAGCAGCAGCGTTAAATTTTCAGCTGCTAAAGCCCTTAAGGATCGAATGAACGGCTGAGGCTTCGCCTCAGATAACAACCGAACTTAGATGGGCCGGGTGCGACTCGGCCCATCGTTCGCGTCGCAGGGTAGATACTCGCTGGCGGGGTTTCTAAAGGTCAAAAATGGCCTTGAATAGCTCTGCTGATTTCATGCCGCACGACTCTCCGGCGGCAGCTAAATCTTCTTCTACCCGTTTTCGAAACGCTTCGATTTGGGTTTCATCCCGGGGATTGTCAATCTTATGTGTGGTGAGGAACTGACTTTTGTGTTCCAACAACGCCGCAGCTTTGGTCGCCCCCCAGCCCTCGGCGTTTTCGGCGTGATCGGGTTCATCGGCCTCAAATAACAGTAAGAGTTCCGGTCGATGCGCTTGGAGGCCATGCTCAGGGTAAAAGAACGGGTCTCTGGCGGCCACGAGTCCTTCGATTGCGAGTAACCCGGCATGACGATGATCTGGGTGAAGGCGGTATCTCTTCCACGGGTCGTGGCCGAGAACGATCTGTGGTTTGAGTTCGCGTATCACTTTGGCTACAGCTGACCTGGTAGCCAAGTCGCTTGTGAGTTCGCCATCTATTTGGTCGAGGAAGACCACCTGGCCTGTAGCTCCGAGACGGGCGGCCGCAGCGCGTTGTTCTAGTTTTCGAGTTTCAACCAGGCGCGACTGATCAGCATCAGGATCCCAAGTCCCTTTGGATCCGTCAGTACAAATAAGGTGATGGACCACGGTCCCGGCTGCTGCCCACTTCGCAAGCGTGGATCCGCATTGAAATTCGGCGTCATCAGGGTGCGCAGCGATAACTAAAACAGATTTCGCTGCTGGAAGGTTGCTTTTCATGATGAGCACCCCGGGTCAGCCTTGGCATGTAATGCGTCAAGATCGTCGGGGGTATCGATATCCCACTGAAGCTGCGGGATCTGCAACACCTTCAGATCGAGTTCGCATCTTGCAGCTTCGGCCATGTGACGGTAAAGAGACCCTGAACCATATTGAAACTCGAACGATGTGCCGGTCGGCAGGCTAAGAACGTTGGTGCCCTGCCGATGGCGATCGGGAACAATGGATACCGTATTTGCGCGTGCTATTCCGCCTAGCGATTCAGCATGCGGTAGATCGGCGTGAGCGATAATCATGTGGGGATAGAGATCTGCTATCTGTGCCGCTGCTTCAGTAATGGCAGGGTTTAAGCCGTCCTGTTGAACCCAAACGACTTCGACTCCCAGGGATTGCGCCCAATTGGCGACCTCTCGATCGTTGCAAACAACATAAGTCGAAAGATCTCCGGCAGCCGTAACAACGCGTTGAGCCATCGATCGCGCCAAAGTTTCTCTGGCTTCGGCATCTAGGCGTTCACTGAGACGATTTTTTGCCTGACGAAAGTCTTTTATCGGTACAAGCACTGCTGTGACTTGGTCATCGAATGCAGTTGGGGGTGCCATCAGAAGCGATTCTATTGTTCTTCTTTGCGACACTTCGTGGTGATAGCCGGTTGAATGTCGGTCTGTGCAACTTAGCGCTCTACGCTGACCATACTGATGAAGATTCTGCGCCGGCCTTTCCGCTCTCGCCAAATAAAAGTGCGACGTCAACTTCCCCCTAGCAACTGGGTCCAGCCGTGGTGGATTGACCGCTTCAGGGAACAGACGCAAAGCCCCGAAACTGAACTCCCTCAATCAAATAATGTGGCGAGGTCTTGGACCCTGACCGGCACGCTTGAGAGCGTCCTTCGCGTCGCTGTGGATCCGCGTGGTCTGATATCGGTTAAACCAGGATTTTGGTCACTTGACTGGTGGCTGCGGGTAGACGAAGCCTGGATCTATCCAGCGCAGCACGGATCCGTTCGACAGCGTGTTGTCGATGGTGCTCCAGTTGTTGAGACTGTTATCCGAGTTGCAGGTGGCGATGTTATCCATCGCGTGTACGGGGCAAGACTTGAGGCTGATTACACCGTGGTTGAGGTTGAGAATCAGGCGTCAAGGCCCGTTGCTCTTGGGTTAGCTGTCCGGCCATACGACCTTCTGGGTGGCGGGAGAGTCGAACAAATCGAACTCAATGATCAAGTGCTTTCTGTAGATGGCAGGGTTGCCTTCATATGTGGGCGCACTCCTGGACGACTAATCGTTGGTGCAGGTGGAATCGATCCTGCCAGTTTGATAGACGACGTAATTGCCGGAGATTTCTCCGTCACATGCGACGCCGGGATGGCCAGTGCGGCGATCATCGTGCCGCTCGTTCACGGATCAACTTTTCGAGGTGCGATTCCTTCTGAGGAAGTGAACAATCAAGAGATAATTTCTCGACTTCCATCTGGTCAACAGGTTGCAGCCGGTTGGGGAAAGCATGCTGTCAACGCTTGTCGGTTCGTGTTGCCTCCCGGGCGAATTAACGATCTATTTGACGCGTCTCGGCAGTCCATCCTCTTGGCTTCCACTGGAGAAGATGTGGATCCCGCCCCGGGCGGTCCTCCCCATAGAGCGGGCGACGAGGCAGCAGTTCTGATGGCCTTAGCGGAGTCGGGTTATCGCGCCACCGTCAGGGACATACTCATTTCTCGCGCTCAACGCCAAAATCGACTTGGTGCAGTTATTCATAAAAACCTGGACGTCACAGCGGCAACTATTACCGCAGCGGACCGCGCGCTGGAAATCGCGCCTGACCCAGCTCTAGCGCAAGCATTATCGGAGTTTGTTGCGGATGGAGCCCGGTGGATTCTCGCGAATCCCGCTGAAGGTGTGTCCGAGGCGCTTGTCGCAGCTCATAACTTGTTAGTGCGCGTAGGTGCGGAAAAAGCCGCCCGTGAGTTATCTGAACTGCTTCCATGGAATGTCGAATCGGATACGTCGGCTGTCGCCTACGACGAAAATATTGATGCAGTGAAGTTAGCTAGATCGGCCTTTGAGCTATCAGTAAACGACCCGAGGAAGGCTTTGGTCACGCTTGAAGAACTCGCCTTTTTGGCATCGTCCACGTTGAACTGGCCGTCGCGGATTAGCCCAAGCACGCGAACCGGAACCGGCGGCGCTGGCCATGACCTGTGTGTCACAGCGTGGTTTGTCCGATCAGTGCTTCGTCTTTTGGTAGATGACAGAGATGATTGCCTCCGCGTCGCTGCGGTATGGCCAAATGAATGGCACGCACAAGGAGTTGAAGTCCATCGGGTGCCATCGCGTTATGGGAATGTTTCCTGGGCCGTTCGTTGGCACGGGGACCGCCCCGCGTTGCTGTGGGAAGTGGAAGAAGGCCCGTCCGATTTGGTAGTGAAGGCACCCGGTTTGGATGCAAACTTTCAAGGGGAAGGACCGGTGGGCGAGGAACTGCTCGCGTCAGTGCCGCGCCGAAGTGTCGACGCGCCGGAAAACAGCGATGCACCTGACGCTCCCTCCTCGGGGTCTTTCACGTAAGGCGAGATCGCCAAAGAACCTCCACTTGCGGAGTACGGTTCGTTTGTGGCCGTTAGCGATCCGCCAAATTTGAATCAAGAACGCCAATGTTGGGAGCGCGGCGAATCACTCATCGTAGGTGTCGATGAAGTAGGGAAGGGAGCTTGGGCCGGCCCGCTGACCGTCGGAGCGGTCGTGTTGGCTTCGAAAGGGCGGGTTAATGGAATTCGAGACTCGAAGATGCTTCGTCCAGCGGCCCGCGAACGTCTCTTCGCCCGAATTGGAGACTGGGCAAGAGCATGGTCGGTTGGACATGCGAGCGCCCAAGAATGTGACGAGTTAGGAATGTCCGATGCGCAACGACTTGCAACTCGCAGGGCTTTAAGCAGACTTTCAGTCACTCCAGATCGCGTGCTACTCGACGGTAACTGGAACTACATAGATTGGCTTCCGAGCACCGTGATCGTAAAAGGAGATCAGACCTGCCTCTCGATAGCGGCAGCTTCGATAATGGCTAAGGTCGTTCGTGATCGCATTATGTCAACATCTGCGGCTGACTTTCCTGCCTACGTCTTCGAGAAGAACAAAGGATACCCAGCCCCTCAGCACCGTATGGCTCTGGCTGGCTACGGTCCTTGCGTCATCCATCGGAAGAGTTGGGCGTTTATGGACCATCTACCATGGACTGATTCTCGGCGTTATGACCGCTCTAAAATCAACCAAAACACCTTGTTTGACGTATGACAAGTCCAAATGACTTTCAACGTAATTACTGGCGCACCCGTCAAGCTTGGGTTGAGCGACAACAGCAAATGGATTTGCAACTCAATTCGTTTGGTGTAGCAGCTATGGAGGCGCTTGGTGATATCTCGGGAGCGAATGTTCTAGATGTCGGTTGCGGATGTGGTCACACGACCCTCCAGCTACATGAACGAGTTGGCGATGGTCATGTCCTGGGAATCGACATCAGCGAGACGCTACTTGAAGTTGCCCGAACTCGGAGTCGGGGATCGGTTGAGTTCTTAGAGGCAGACGCCCAGGTTGACGCGTTAAGGGGTCCCTACGACGCCGTGTACTCAAGATTCGGAGTGATGTTTTTTGCCGACTCCGTCGCGGCTTTTACCAATTTACGCGCCTCGACTATTACGTCTGGCCAACTGAGCTTCGTCTGTTGGCAGGGTCCCGAAGAAAACCCTTGGATCACAGTGCCAAATAGAGCGGGCATGGCACTTGTGGATCTACCCCCTCGAGCGCCACAAGCAGCGGATCCTTTTGCTTTTAGTAACCCAGGCGCTGTTGAGCGGATTTTAAGTGAAGCAGGTTGGAAAGGTATTGAGATACAAAGTTTTCAGATGGAAGTGCCCCTCGGGGGAGGGGTGGATGTGCGTTCCGCTGCATTACATGCGTTCGAATTCAGCCCAGTGAAAGCAGCACTTGATTCTGCTCCCACAGTCGAGAGCGACGATGTAATCGATGTAATCGTGAAGGCCTTGGCCCCGCATGAGCAAAATGGCATTGTTCGGCTACCTGGGGCGGTTTGGGTCGTGACCGCTCAGAATTAGCTACATATTACGTAGCCAAGGGAAACTTAGTCAGCCCGTCTTTTGGGTTCCGACTTTGAGTTCACGAAATGGACTAGTTGTGTCGATGCCTGGTTCTTTGGGAAGTCCTAAAACGCGTTCACCAACAATATTTCTCATCACTTCGTCTGAACCCCCAGCGATGCGCATCGCAGGTTGGCCCAGTACGTAACCTGCCCATGAGAAAGTTCCCCATTCACCTGTGTCGGCAATCAATCGGGCCTCAAGCACGTCCGAAACAAAATTGCAGGTTGCTTGCATTTGTTTAGTTAGACCCATCTTCGATAGCGACATTTCAGGGCCGGGCGTTTTTCCGGATTTCAAAGCATCTAAAGTTCGCTGGTTTGACCACCCCAGAACTTTTCCGTATATGAAAATGTTCATTAACTGTTGACGGCTCAGAGCGTCCTTCTCAAGTCCGAAGTGATTCAGCATTGCACTCAATTTGGTGTAACTGCCCCCGGTACCCCCGCTACCTGAACCGATAGAGGCTCGTTCGTTCATTAGCGTCGTGAGAGCGACGCTCCAACCCTGATTGACATCACCTAAGCGGTGAGAGTCTGGAACGCGAACATCGTTAAAGAAGACCTCATTAAAGTTTGCGCCTCCTGTCATTTGCCGTAACGGTTTCACTTCGACGCCAGGTGCGTGCATATCAACAACAAACCCGGTTAATCCTTGATGTTTGGGTAGGTCGAAGTCCGATCGTGCA
>Ga0315322_10004439_pt1 | contig 10802 bp, 9 predicted proteins | sample M110021515metaG_FD_203461 | JGI IMG/M metagenome (GOLD analysis project Ga0315322, IMG submission 203461) | Ammonia-oxidizing marine archaeal communities from Monterey Bay, California, United States - M1 100m 21515 | ecosystem: Environmental > Aquatic > Marine > Intertidal zone | place: USA... | reverse complement strand
TTCAATAAGCTCTTCGATCTTGCAAGGGTGACCGAAGATATGGACAGGTACCATTGCGGAAATTTTACGGCCCGTTTTCTTGTTAAGACAGCCTTGATCCCCTACCTCGCAGAATTCGGATAGATAAGCATCCAAAGCGATTGGGCAAATGCCCAGAGTTTCTTCCTCAGCGTCGACGAAATGCGGAACTGCCCCCGTATAGGCGACGGCATTTGCAGTAGCGGCGAAGGTAAGGCCTGGAACGAGTACTTCGTCATCCTTTTGCACTCCCGCAAGAAGAAGGGAAACATGCAGAGCGGCAGTACCATTGACTACCGCGATAGCTCGCTTGGCTCCCGTGTATTCGGCAATTTCAGTCTCAAATTGATCGACGTATTCACCAACGGACGAAACGAAGGTACTTTCCACGCAAGATGAAACAAATTGCTTCTCCAAATTTCCCATACGAGGTTCATGCAAAGGAATGAAATCACTTTCATCCGACAATGACTTTGCCACCGCATCAACCAACGTTTTCACAAAATCAGATTTCAATCGTCGGCAGATCTTATGTTGTAGTTTCCGAAATGGTTTTCTCTACCTTCGATATCCTTGAAAAAATTATTTCCGACCTGAGCAATGATCTCCTTCACTCCCATGGGAACCGAGTAAGCTGGCACGAATCCAAGGGTTTCCCGCACCTTTCTAAAATCAACCCGATAGTTTCTAGGATCCCCTCCATGCTCCTTGTAGGCAACCTTGGATTGGGGAAGCAATTTCACGATCTCATCGACCAAAGCCCTCTTGGTAAAATTGTTTTCATCTCCACCGGCATTGAATACCTCAAAGGCAACCTTTGAGGAATCCTCCTTTAGCACTTGCGCTATCAAGCGGGAGAAATCCTGCACATGGCAATAGGGTCTCCACGTGTCGGCATCAAATACAAGCAGTTCGTTACCAATGGCCAGCTCCCTGGTAAATTCGTTTACCGTGAGATCAAACCGCATCCTTGGAGAAAGTCCGAAAGCCGTGGCGAAACGCAGAATGGTGGGGCAATAATCGACATTGCCTTCGAGGGACAAGATGTTTTCCTCTGCCGCAACCTTAGCTTTCGAATAAAGCGATAGCGGAGTAAGGACGGATTCTTCATTGGCTAGCACACCCTCCTCCATAAGACCGTAATTTGAGCAAGTGGAAATAAAAATTAGTTTTTTAATTCCCTTGCCTGACAGAATTTCAAAAGACTTTTGAATTCCGGTCTCGTTAATTTTTTCAGACGCCTCAGGGAATTTCTTGGTAATGGGATCGCCGACTAAACCAGCTAACAAAACTACGTGATCGGCACCATCAGCACTTCTATCGAGAAGTGATTGGTCACAAAGATCTCCAAAAATAAATTCATAATTTGGGTGACCAATAAAGGATTCTGCAGCTGCCTCATTTTGATAAAGCAACAAGTCAAGGCACCTGACGGAATAGCCTGATTCCAAGAGGTGTTGAGTTACCACGCTCCCGACGTATCCCGCCCCACCGATCAGTAGAACTCTTGAATTATTATTTTCTCCCATATTTCGTTTATTTGTTTCTAAACTTCATAAGCGCTTGCGCGACTACCAAGTCTTCAGGTTCATCTATATCTATATTAAACCGGTTTTCGGTTTGAAAGAGGTAAGTTTCACCAGGTTGGACGAGAGACTTGTTCTCCTTGATGAAATCGACGGAAGCCAAATAGATTGACCCGTCAATATAGTAAAACCGTTCATCATAATCCTGTCTTCTCGAAGCTTGCTTCGCAGGCTTCCTCAGGAACTCCCAATTCCTCGAATCGCCAAATGCACATTCATAAGGATGCTCCCTCATCTCATGCACGCTCGCAAGTGACTGCAACTGAGATTCGCCGAAAAGCTCAAGTGCCTGCCTAACTTGTTCAACAGTTCTTAATGGCGAAGTTGGCTGAAGAAGAAGGACGGCTTGTGGAACCGAAGCCCCTTTGGATTCGAGCCATTCAAGACCATGTAAAATTGCGTCAATGATTGGAGAATCGTCCTCCGCCAAAGAGGCAGGTCTCACATATTCCGTATCAAACCCGAATTTCGAAGCCAAACTCAGCACATCAGGGCAGTCCGTAGAAATGAAAGGCAATGAAAGATCACCTAGCTCCTTCAAGATCCTGAAGGTATACTCGATCAACGGGGAATTATCCAATTGGGCCATGTTCTTCCCAGCGATACCCTTGGACCCAGCTCGGGCCGGCACAAAGGAGAGGCAACTATGCATCATTGATTTTCCAGATGTCCACAGCCGTCACTTCATTGCCCGACACCGACTCTTCGGAGTATTCAAGGGAGAAGCCGCTCTCAAGCCTTTCTCTCAGAGACGCAAGGGAAAGCCACTTTAGGGAAAAGGAATCAGGGGTCTCATTGTATACGTAGCTCAGAACTCCACCTGGACGTAGATAGGACCTTATGTTTTCCAGCGTGATATCAATTTCAGGAGCGCAGTAATAGAGAATCTTAATGGCGATAACCAAGTCGAATTCTGAAGTAAAAGCTGGGTTGCTTACCCTCAAGTCATCGCAAACGAAGTTCATTCCTTGCCGTTTCGCCTTTTCAACGCAACTGGAGGAAACGTCAGTCCCCAGATACTGTTCGCCTTTGAGATCCAGTCCTTGCATGATCGCCTCACTCTGAGCACCTAAGCCGGCCCCTGCATCTAGAACCTTTGAATACCGTTGGGACGAAAGTTGCTTAATCAAAGTTAAGGTATCGCGCGAAACTCCGCTGGACATATGAGACCAGGGATCCTTCTCGGCACGATACATCCCCTCGAAATCACGAAGGAACTCGCCGTGTCGAATAATGTGATCATTACAACTATGACCCATGGTTTTGAAAGGAAATTACTGTTTAAAGCCCAATGGAGGAAGCAGTTGTGAAAAGATGGATTTCAAGAATGTCCATTTATCACCAAAATCTTGTTTGACTGGCTGAAATTAAAACCCTCATGAAAAAACTTTATTTTGATTCGGGAAAGCTCAGAGCGACCAAACTTGTTTTTTATACGCATATAATCATCCTTGGAAAGAAAAAAACGGATTCTGTTCCTAAGGATAAAGAGTCGATAAAGTGAAACGCCGAAGCTCTTAATGCCATTCGAATTGGAAAAACTGAGCTCCTCGAGTTTTCGGGCAATAATTTCGATCGGCTTTTCCGGAGAACCCAAATTGGCAACATTGTAAGAAGCGATCCTATCAAGCATAGACTTACGCAGCGGCTTTATTTTATTTAATTCATCCAACCCTTTGCCCTTAATTTTTCGGGCAAATGCGTTGGCAAAGCGAAAAGAGTACTCCCTGCTAGAATTTGGAAGAGTCAAGCAAGGGGAATTAGCAACATAGGCATCAAAACTCGTTCCGCAATTGGCATTAAGTAACAAGGAGCATGACTGGACCCAAGGAGCAATGGACCAGCGTCCATCTACTTCCATGTCGACCAGTTTAGTTGGAGCATCCGAAGGATGTGGGCGGTAGACGATTTTTTTTCCTGAATCGGAAAGCCTTTTACACAATTGTAATACTTTCTCCTTTGACTCTTGATCCTTTTTTCTTCTCCAAGCATTCGACTCATCATAGGCCTCTTCGAAAGGGTTAAAAGAGGAGCAGACCAGGATGAAATCACCATATTTCATCTTGATTTCCTCTCTCTCCTCTTGAAACCAATTATGATATTTTCGATGAAGTAGAGACATCCTCGGATTACCCGATATTACTAACTGGGCTTGGGGATACTTTGATCGAATCATATCCGCCTGTTTCTTTCCCCAACAAAACGTGATAGAAGATTCTTCTGCTGCTTTTTGCGAAAACCTTTCGGCAAAGAAATAATCAGGTTGGGTAACTAGCCCTTCCTCATCTAGTGAAGTGAAAACAAATCCTCTGCGTTTGAGGATTGGCCATTTCCTGTTTTCCACTAACTGGGCGCATTTATCGAAAATCACTCCTGGGGGGTAGATGCCCAAACAACAATTCCACAGGATTTGGTCTTTTTCTCCAAAAACGACATTTATGCCTTTTTTTACCAACTCAATCGCAATAAGAGCACGGCTATCCAACTCGCGCTTGGCAACCTCGACAAGAATATAAACCCAACGTTGATCTTCTACGGTCAAAGTACCTTAATGAGCCTCCGGATACCTGAAATTCCCATTTTCATCTTCTGATACTTTTTCCATTCGTACAAATGGATGATCAAGCAGGTTCAGTGAAATTGCACTTTTACGATAACCGAAATGCCCACCTCTTTTTAGACCTTTCAACCTACTGCTAAACTCTAACTGCACGATATATCTTTGAGTATTATCGTAAAGGCCTCGATGAAGTAAATTGGTATCAAAAATCAAAAGGTCACCTTTTTGGCCAATTAATTTTTTTGATTCTTTTGAATCAATTTCAGATTCTGAAAATTTCGACTTATTATAATCCCAATACCTTCTCTTATGACTACCAGGAACAACTTGGGTACAAGCAGTATCTGTCTGGTCATTTACGCAAATAAAAATTTTTATGCGATGGCCCACTGAATCATGATGCCAATCAGGAGAAGCAGGTTTACCCACCTGACAAATATGTGAATCTGCGTAGTCTAGTTGGCAAGACCTGCCCAAGTAATCGACTAGTAACTTGTTCATTGATTGATCTTCAAAAATTTTGCGAAGCAAAGGATATTTCAAAAGTATATCATAATCGTTAGACTCCAATAGTCCTTGGCGAATTTCATTGAGTTCATCGAGTTCGTTACCGGAAAAAAAAGCTTTCCAATGATAAAAACCCTCACCTGAAAGTTTTCCTTTAGCAGGAGCAAAACTATCAATCAAATTAATGTAAGAGGCCGAAACCAAACTCTTTAATCTCACAACGCTAACCTAACTTAACCGCAGGACAAATCTCATATGGTTGGCACAACCAGCTTGGTCAACACATGCTTGTAACGAGTCGAAGTTTTCCCGAAAGGAATCACAAGATTTCTGATCTCCACGCAACTCGTACAACGATGCCAAATCAGCAATATCCATACCGCGGGTCTCACAAAAAACGAATTCAAGTCCAACGATTTCCGATAATTTTCGTGCACTTTTGGGCGTAAAATAATGAAGATGAGAGGGAGGAATCACCAAACTGCTAAATTCTTTCATTTCCCTGATTCCATATGAATCAAGGTTTGGAGTGAAAGCCAAAATAACACCCCCCGGGTTTAGGATTTTCTTACAATCTTCAAGAAGTTGAAGTGGGTCAGGCACATGTTCGATCAAATCAAACATCGTAATTACATCGAAAGCATCTTCTATTTCAGAGACCAAAGAGTTATGTACTGGAATCTTGAAGCTTTCTTGGGTGAATGCCGCCAATTGTGGACTTAATTCCTGACCCACCACGTCATATCCTGCATCCCTAAAAGCTTCCAGGCACCATCCTGTTCCACAACCGATGTCCAATACCCTGCCACTTTTCTTAAATTTCTGAATGATGGATACTCGCTCTATCCCAAAACGTTGCTTCCTGTACTCTCGAGTAGCGTCATAGGATTTTACGGCCGAATCCAGATAACTGTCGGAATCGTATACATCCTCTACGAAATTTGGGAAGTGAGATGCGAATCCATAATCAAGTTCCCTGCAATACTGCACGCTCAACCAATCATTAATCGTACAAAAAGTACTGACCTCTGAAGAACCTGTAATAGGACAAGTCTCCTGCTTTCTAAACCCCCCTTTGCTTTCTACACGTTTAATCTGCTCATCTCTTTGATCGAGCATCATTTGAATAAAGCCCGGTTTTCGCAGCTCCCCCAAGTCTATGGGCAAAAATTCGTTTAATGTTTTTTCGTACATGTCGGTGAATGAATTTCAGGAATTTCGAATCTCAGAAAGTTTACAACCGAGCTCATTATATTCAGCTGCGGTTTTGCGTTTCCACATAGGTATGGCAATCGCGGTGCTTAACAATTGTTTAGTCGACTGAGTGTATTCTACTTGATCGGGAGGAAGCGCATGCCCCCAAAAGGCCGTACAATGCCAATTAATGGCGTCAGGGAGGTTTTTCGTCCCAAATCCTTCCAGACCAAGCAGATCGACGTAACTTCTCCTTAGACCTTCGTCTTCTTCGAAAAAGATGAGACAATCGTGGATGGTTTCGGATTTATCTGGAATCAAACGAAAATCGAAGGCGTCCCCCATCGAATCAAGAAGCTGAACATACCTTTCTCGGTTCGCCTCGAGCATTTTGTCCAGTTTCGAAAGTTGGACCTTTCCCACCGCAGCCTGCATCTCAGTCATGCGATAGTTGAAACCGGGCGTACTGCAGGTATCCAACCCCCTTGGGAAAGCAGGATTGTTTTCGTGGCCATGATCCTGATATTCGTTCGCGTACTTGAAAATTCCGGAATCATTTGTGAGCACCATTCCACCTTCTCCTGTCGCGATGATCTTGCCTTGATCAAAACTGAATACACCTGCCTCACCAAGGGTTCCGAGGAATTCTCCCCCATAGCCCGCTCCCACCGATTCGCAGTTGTCTTCTACAATCGGCAATCCCTTGTTCCTTGCGAAGTCCAAAACGGGATCCATATCCACAGGGACGCCAAGCATGTGAACGGGAACAATTGCAGCCGTTTTGGGACTGACCAATGAATCCAATTCCGCAGGATTCATGTTGAGACTGCGATCGACATTTGCGATAATCGGAATAGCCCCGCAGTCTAGAATCGCCTCAACGGTGGCTATGAAATTGAAGGCTTGGGTAATGACCTCGTCACCCGGTTTGACCCCTACCGCCTTGAGCGCAACCTTGGTAGCGGCAGTACCGGAGGTCACGGCTTGGCAATGTGCCACCTTGAACTTTTCCGACACTGCCTGCTCGAACTCGCGCACATGGAAGACACCGTTTCGCATTCCATCGAAACCATGGGCAAACAAGACGCCCCCATTGTCAAAAATTGAGGAAACCGCTTCTTTTTCCTCTTCGTCAATCCATTCGAATCCAGGCATATTAGAATTTATTTTTTGTTTATTTGAAAAAGGGTTTGAGCAGGATGTCCGCATCTTCTGTCTTGAGGGGTACGGGATTCTGATCAAAGGCTCCCTGCATACCCTGCATGATTTCGAGGACATGCTCGTATGAATCTGGACCAACACCAAATTGGACAAGAGAATCAGGAACCTTCAAAGAATCGAAAAGCTCCTGCATCAACTCGATGAAACGATCGCACTTTGATTGAGGATCGAGAGATAGATCGGCATCCTCTATCAGATCATGCAGAGCCTGATAATCGTAAAAGCCGTTAGCTACGTTGTAACGAACGACAGGCAAGGCAAACATTCCTCCGCAAATCCCGTGCGGAATCTTATAATGAACTCCCAAAGGATAAGACATGGCACCGGCAATTCCGGAACCAGAATTAAACAACGAAATCCCCGCGTAGTAGGCACCCAACTGAATATTGAGAAGTCTCTCCATATTCTGGGGATCTTCGATCAAAGCCGGCAAGTTATGATAGAGTAAGGAAAACGCTTCCCGAGCAAAAGTTTTGGTTACCAAATTTGAATTTTGTCTTTGGGCGAAAGTATAATTCGTTGCAGGAGCATTCGAGGTTACGAAGCTTTCAAGCACATGTACCATTGCATCGACTCCTGCCGAAACAGCCACTTCCTGAGGAGCCGAAGAGGTGAAATGAGGATCCAACACGGCATAACGCGCATTCATAAATGCTCCGTTGATGCCAAGTTTCTTCTTTTCGTTCTTGTTAGTAAATACTGCATTTACGGTAACTTCGCTAGCGGTTCCCGCAGTCGTAGGAATGGCCATCAGAGGGATGCCGGGAACCTGTACCATGTCGAACCCCCGGTAATCCAAACCGGAGCCAGGATTGGTCAAAAGAATCGACACTGCCTTGGAAAGATCAAGCGCGCTCCCCCCGCCAATCGCAATGACAAGATCACAAGGCAAGTCTCTTGCTTGCAGTGAAACTTCATCAAGATAGTCATAATCAGGTTCCTCCGTCCCTCGAAGGAGTATTTCATTGAGCGCAAGCCCCTGCTTTTCCAATTCATTCCTCAAAAAACTTACCGGCTCGATAGAGCTTACGTTCTCGTCGATCAGGAGCAGGACACTTTTGGCAAAAGATGCAATCAGACCCGGCAGTTCGCGATGTACGCTCTGTCCGCAGAGCAATTCCGTATTCAGTGCAAATCTCAGGCTATTTTTAGAGGTCATTATGATTGAACGGTATCATAATCCATGGGCGTTCCAATGTCACGCCAACTTTCATGCATCGGAAAGGCTCCTACACTAAGCTTTTCATCAATTAGTTCTTCCAGTAATTCCGTCATGTCATACCTCTCGCTAGGAATACGTTCGAGAACCTGAGGGTTCAGAACGTAAATTCCAGCGTTTACGGGAAAGGAGTAATTTGGCTTCTCGACCAATTCGACAATCTTGTAATCAACGCTCTTGGCCACTGCATATGGAATTTGAACTTCATGACCTCTTAGGCAAACCGTAACAAGAGAATCTTCTTTCTCGTGGTATTTGATTACCTTGGCGAAGTTAAGGTTGGTTACAACATCACCGTTGATTACGAGGAAAGGGTTTTTCATTTCGGGGAGCAAACTGAGAGAGCCTGCCGTACCCATTGGGAAGGACTCACTAAGATAGCTAATGTTGACACCAAAACGGCTTCCATCTCCAAAATGACTTTCGATCTTTTCACCCAAGTGGTTGATGGAAATAAAAATTTGGCGAAACCCCTGTTTCCTCAATGCATGGACAAGTGCTTCAATCATGGGTTGACCGTTTACCGGAAGCATAGGTTTGGGAACGTCTTCAGTGAAAGGACGTAACCTCGTACCCAAACCACCGGCCATGATAACCGCCGGGAAATCTCGGAATCGATCCTCCTTGATCTCGTCAATGTGATGAAGACCAATTAATTCCCCACTTTCATTTAAAACCGGAATTTGGTGGATGGAATTCGTACTCATTTTATGACGCACTTCGGAAAGGAGAGCTCCTTTGTGAACCGAAATGAAATTGGAATTCATGAGCTTAGCTGCATTAACCTTGGAGAAGTCTTCATCATTCAACAAAACCCTTCGAATATCACCATCAGTTATGACACCAATCAATTTTGGACCATCAGCGACTAAAACTATTTGAAGGGCAGCAACATCCAAAGCTTTGATGACTTCGGCAAAGCTTGCGTCGGCAGAAACTACTGAAGAAGAAAAATCACGTAACTCAATCATTTGAAGAACTGTTAAAATTAATTAATTTGTACTTAGTGCATTCATGTAGGGTTTCTAAATCAAAGGATGTAGTTTCGAGGAAATCATCGAATTCGCTATCCTGAAAAGCCTTGTCCTGCAAAACTAGCGAAATCTCAAAATCACGCAGAAATTGGTCAGAGAATCTTAATTTGGGATACCCGTTTGTAAAATTTTTGATAAAAACTTGCGTCAGAACATACGGAAAAAAGATTTTCGATATGCCATCGAACTCGTTTATGAGTGGGAAAGGGGCGGTCATAGGGGATCCAGCGATATTCTTACCTGACCGCGGCAGTGTTAAGGAGGCAGCAATGTTCTTTAATAAGTATTCTTTATTTGGAGGCGCACCAAACGTAAAATAATTTCGCATACTAAATGCAATTGTTATTACAAACACTAAGAACAAAAAGGTTTCGATTCCAGAAAGTTCAATTGATTTAAAAATGTAATCAATGAAAATAACAAACTGAACGGAACCAGTATAGAAACCTAGACTGCCAAAATATCTAAATCCCTCGCCGGCGAAAGATAGTAAGTTGAGTGAAAACAAAAACGCTATTATACATATCAGGCAATTCATCTGAGCAATAAATAAACTAAATTCACTCAATTGGGTCCCTGCAAAAAGGAGAACCAAACAAGGAATATATATTACAGAATATTCAGTTAAATTCATTCTCTTCAACTCGCGACCATTTGGAAAAAAGAGCCAGATGATATAAAAGAAATAGAAGTTAAATTTATTTTTTTTGAAAAACTCCTTTAACCTTATTGGGAAATTCACCTCAATAAACCTGCTTTTAGATGAAAATCTTTTAGCTTGGAAAAATAAAGAGGTAGCTAGAGAACTAATCTCGTTTATATATTCTTTTCTAGATAATATTATGTTTATTACAGAGGAAGATAGATATATATATATAACTTCTAAACCAAAGACTAATGAACCTAATAGGGATAATAATAATATCGACTGTAAAGCAAACTTTGAGACTCTTTGAGATATAGTAAAAGTCAAAACTGTCAGTACTAACAGTATCGTGTTATTGTTATATTCTAAAAAAACTAATAACAGAGGACAAGCACTCACCAATATGTTATTCAAATACCTTTGATTGAGTAGCTTGTATTGTATCCTGTATTCATCAACTGAAAGGTGGTCCGGAAAGAAGACAAGATACAAGGCAAAGGACAAACAAAGCGACAATGAATCATATCCGCTTGGGTTTAGGTGATTCATCCAAAAGATTTGAATGCAAAAAACAACGCTGCATCCCATGAGATAAAGGAACGCAAAGTGAATCCAACTGCACCTCAACATAAAATTCCGAGGGAAGAGGCTTGCCAGGGAATATCCCGAAGATGGAACATTGGGTTTGGATGCATTCCCAATCAATAATTTAGGTTCGAATCCCTTTCTTATTCTCTCCAACTCGCACATAAGGAAATAGTGAATGGAGGAATCCCCACTAGGGGTGTCAAACCATCTGTTCTTGATCAATCTAGAA
>Ga0315322_10004425_pt1 | contig 10825 bp, 9 predicted proteins | sample M110021515metaG_FD_203461 | JGI IMG/M metagenome (GOLD analysis project Ga0315322, IMG submission 203461) | Ammonia-oxidizing marine archaeal communities from Monterey Bay, California, United States - M1 100m 21515 | ecosystem: Environmental > Aquatic > Marine > Intertidal zone | place: USA... | reverse complement strand
CCAAGACTTTTATCTATTGAGGAAATTAAAATAAATAGAAAATATTGGCAATTTATCAATCTTTTCACCCCTTCATTTTTAATAATATTAATGGGTTTATTAATATTATTCTTTAAAAGAAGAAAGTATAATTAACTAACAATAATTTTAATGAATAAACTACTTTTATCTTTTTACACCCTAGGAGTATTATTTTTTACAGGTTGTAATTCTACGAGTGACGCGCTTACTGAGTGGAAAGAGCAATCAGATTTTGCTATAAAAGATACTGCCTCGATTGTTAAATTTGCTATTTCTGACACTGAAAACAATACAATTACTATTTCTAGAAAAGAGGATGGTAAAACATGGAAAATTGAGGGCACTAAATATGATGCTCAAACAAACAATGTTAAATTAATTTTAGAAACTTTTTATAGAATAAAAGTCAAAAGAGATGTTCCAACCAGGAATATTGGCCAGGTTATTACGTCACTTTCATCAAGAAGTAAAAAGGTTGAAATTTTTAGAAAAAATGAATCCAAACCGTTTAAAACTTGGTTTATTGGAGGGGCAACAATGGACCATGAAGGTACATTTATGTTGTTGCAAACTGGTGATGAGAAAAGCGCTGTTCCTTTTGTGATGTACAAACCTGGTATTCATGCTTCAATGGATGTTCGTTTTTTCACAAGCTGGATTGATTGGAGAGCTTCTTATGTTTTTAGGTATCCGGATACTAGAGAAATTCAATACATATCATTGGATTTCATTCAGGATTCTATAAACTCATACAAGGCAATAAGAGGAGAAAACAATCAAGTTGCGTTATTTGATGGTACTAATAATTCCATTTCAAAATTTGATTCATCTCAAGTTAAACATTACTTCACTCACTACAAAAAAATTCATTTTAATAAAAAAGTAATTGAATCTCAACAATACACTGACTCTGTTTTTAATTCTAAACCATTTTATAAGATATCACTTAAAGATAAAGAAGGTGTTTTTACTAATGTTGATGTATGGAAAATTTACAATCCTAATACTGAAAACTGGGATGCTGAGTATGGTTACATAAGAGTTGATAACGACAATGAGTTGTTTAGGATTCAATATTTTTCATGGGATATTCTCTTTAAACCGCTTTCATACTTCACAAGAAAATAATTTCTATTATTGTTAATAAAATAATTAATTAGCTTATAAAATTAAACTCCTTCTTTTCTGATTTCAATTATATTTGTATCAAATCCTTTATTACATGAATTTTATAGTTTCAAGCACATCTCTACTTAAACAATTACAAGCTGTTGGTGGAGTACTCAATAGCAGTAATACATTACCAATTTTAGATAATTTCCTTTTCGAAATTAACGGTAAGACTCTTACTGTATCTGCATCTGATTTAGAATCAACCATGACAACAACTATTGATGTTGAAGCAAAGAAAGATGGCAATATTGCTGTGCCAGCAAAACTTGTTCTAGACATTTTAAAAACATTTCCTGAACAACCGTTAACTTTCAGTGTTGATGAAAAAACAATGGGAATTGAAATTTCTGCAGATTCGGGTAAATATAAACTTAGTGGTTATAACGGAGTGGAATTTCCTAAAATTCCAGTAATTGAAAACCCTTCCAATGTTGAATTGGAATGTGATGTTGTTCAAAGAGCAATTGATAAAACTATTTTCGCATCTGGAAATGATGATTTAAGACCTGTTATGAGTGGTATTTTCACTCAATTAAGTTCCGATGGGATTACATTTGTTGCTACTGATGCTCACAAACTAGTTTGTTATAAAAGAATTGATGTTAAAGTTGCCGATTCGGCTTCTTTTATAATGCCTAAAAAACCAATGAACCTTTTAAAAAGTTTACTTGTTTCAGCTACTGGTAAAATTAAAATTGAATACAATGAATCAAACGCCAAGTTTGAGTTTCAAAATTACACACTAATTTGCAGACTTATTGATGGTAAATACCCTAATTACGAAGCTGTTATTCCTAGTGAAAATCCAAACACTTTAACCATTGATAGAGCTTCTTTTGCTCAATCTATTAAGAGAGTTTCCATATTTGCAAATAAAACAACTCATCAAGTTAAATTGAGAATATCTGGAAGTGAACTTGCTATTTTTGCAGAAGATATTGATTTCTCAAATGAAGCCAACGAAAGGTTAACTTGTTCATATGTAGGAAATGATATGGAAATAGGTTTTAACTCTAGGTTTCTTCTTGAAATGTTAAATAACATTGATACTGAGAACGTAAACCTTGAATTAAGTGCCCCTAACAGAGCAGGTATTTTATTACCAGATAATAACGAAGAAGGTGAAGATTTACTAATGCTAGTAATGCCAGTAATGCTTAATAATTAAGCTTCTATTTCTTAAAATTTAAGATTGTACTCTCAATAATTGAAATACACTCGTCCATTTGTTGTTCGTTGATAACTAATGGTGGAGCAAATCTTATAATATTTCCATGAGTTGGTTTGGCTAATAGTCCATTATCTCTTAATGCTAAGCAAATATCATATGCAGTTGTGCTTTCAGGAGAATCATTAATAATAATAGCATTTAACAACCCTTTACCTCTCACTTTCTCAACTAAATCGGTTTTAGAAATTAATGAATTCATTCCATTCCTAAATCTTTCGCCTAATACATTTGCGTTGTTTGCCAAATCTTCTTCGATTACAACTTCAAGAGCTTTTTTAGCAACAACACAAGCCAAAGGATTACCACCAAAAGTTGAACCGTGCTCACCAGGCTGAATACATAACATTACATCATTATCTGCTAATACTGCAGAAACAGGAAATACTCCACCAGAAATTGCTTTTCCAAGTATAAGAATATCCGGTCTTGCATCTTCGTAATCTGTAGCTAACATTTTACCTGTTCTTGCTATTCCAGTTTGAACTTCATCTGCAATAAAAAGCACATTGTATTTTGTACATAAATCTCTAACTCCTTTTAAATAACCTTCATCTGGCACAACTACCCCAGCTTCACCTTGAATAGGTTCAACCATAAATGCTGCAACATTAGGATCTTTCAAGGTAGTTTCTAATGTTTCTAAATCATTGTAAGGAATTAATTCATAACCAGGCATATATGGTCCAAATCCTTTAAATGAAACTGGATCATCAGAACTTGAAATGGCAGCTAATGTTCTTCCCCAAAAATTTCCTTTTGCAAAAATAATTTTAGCTTCATTTTCGGGTATTCCTTTTTTTAAATATCCCCATTTTCTAGCTAATTTATTTGCAGTTTCACCACCCTCAACTCCAGTATTCATAGGCAAAACTTTTTCGTAACCAAATAAATCTGTAATGAATTTCTCATATTCACCTAGGATATTGTTATGAAAAGCTCTAGAGGTTAGCGTTAAAATAGAAGCTTGATCATTTAGAGCTTTGATTATTTTAGGGTGACAATGACCTTGATTAACAGCTGAATAAGCAGATAAAAAATCGAAATATCTTTTGCCTTCACAATCCCATAAATAGATCCCTTCTCCTTTAGAAAGTACAACTGGAAGGGGGTGATAGTTGTGAGCTCCGTACTTGTCTTCTAATTGTATTGCTTCTTCTGATGAAATGGTCGTATTTAAATTTGAATTCATGGTCTTGTAAATAATAATTTTCGATTGCGAATTTAATAATTTTAAATCTACTATTATGTATTATTGATTTGAATTTTGAATAGGTTTTATTAATTATCATATTTGCAGAAATTACAGGTTTGAAAACAGATTCTGATTTTATAAAAATTCAAAAGCAGCTAAGAACTTCCGTTTGGAACGCGATGCAAGAATTTAAAATGATTGCAAACGGAGATAGAATTATGGTTTGTATTTCTGGTGGAAAAGATAGCTATACAATGCTTGATATTCTTGTTCACTTTCAAAAACATTCTGACATTAATTTTGAATTGATAGCTGTAAATTTAGATCAAAAGCAACCAGGGTTTCCTGAGGAAGTTCTCCCAAACTATTTAACAGAAAAAAGTATACCTTTTGAAATAGTTGAAAGAGACACTTACAGTGTAGTAAAAGAAAAGGTTGCTCATGGCAAAACTACTTGTAGCTTATGCTCTAGATTAAGGCGAGGCATTCTTTACGATACTGCTAGAAGATTAAATTGTAATGTTTTAGCTTTAGGTCATCATCGTGAAGATATTCTTGAGACTTTTTTTTTAAATTTGTTTTTCAGTGGCAAACTAGAAACAATGCCTCCTAAATATAGAATTGATAATGGTGATCTTGATGTAATAAGACCTTTAGCTTTTTGTAAGGAAGAAACCATTTCAAGCTATTCAATTTTTAAAAATTATCCCATTATACCTTGTAATTTATGTGGTTCTCAGCCTCAACTTCAACGGCAAGCTATTAAAGAATTGTTAATTAAATGGGAAGACAAATTTCCTAATAGAAAAGCAATTATGTTAAACGCTTTGAGAAATGTATCTCCATCTCACTTATTAGATACAGATTTGTTTGATTTTTTGGACTTAGATCAATCTTTTAAGGATGATAGTCATCTTGTTATCTAATCTTGCTTATAGAAGCTATCTAGCTTAGGAGAACTACCAAACTTAGTTGCTATTGTAATGTGATTAGAAGTACCTGCAAAATGATATTTTGCATTTGAATAGCTAATTTTTATTTTTTTCACTTTAAAACCAATTCCCCAAGAAATTCCAGTTGTTCCAGGTCTTGAAATTGGCGTCATTTCAAATCTTCGTTTAAAATCATAACCAAATCTTAAATGGAAATTTTTAGAAAGTAAAAATTCTGTTCCGATTACAACATGATTAAAAAATTGATTCAGAAAACTAGGGTAATCAATTGCAATAGGTGAACCAGTAAGCGGATCAATTGATTGTTGAGTTAAGGGATCAAAATAAGTTAAATTCCATCTTTGTAAATCATGATATGTAAAAGTAAATCTAAAAGGTGCATGCCCCAGTTTTTTACTTACTCCTAAATTAATAGCAAAAGGCAAAGGCTCTCTATTGTTTTTTTGGTAAGATTTTAATTGCAATCCTAAATTTTGAAAAATTAAACCAGCACCAAATTCTTTTGCTCTATTTTGATAATTTACAGCAAAATCCATTGCAATTGCATATGCAGAATAAGATTCTAAAAAGCTTCCGCCAAATTTTAAATTAGTTCCAATAGAAAAATTGCTATCCAAAGACCTTCCCAATCCAGCTTGAATTAAAATTTCATTTGCAGTAAACTGACTTCCGTTTCTTTGCCCTGAAGCATCAGCATAATCAAATTTCCCATAATTTGCATACATTACAGATGTACTTAGTGTTCCAATATTTTTCAAATAATGAGCATATGAAGAATAACCATAGTCACTGTCTGCAAAATAATTCACATAGTTCAAATTAAATTGTCCATGATGATTAACATTTAAAACAGAAGGGTTATTAACTCCTAAAGATGCATCATTATCATATAATGAAATTGCATATCCGCCTAAGGCTTCCAATCTAGCAGAATTGCTAAAACGCAAGAAATCAAAAGTGTAAAGTCCACCATTTTGAGCAACAACATTTACAAATAGGAAAAAAGGCAGTATAAATCTTATTAGATTCATCAAGTCTATAACGAATGATTTACAATAAAATTATACATTAAATCTGAAATGCATAACATCACCATCATCAGGTAAATATTCTTTACCTTGAACTTGTAGTTTACCTGCTTCTTTAACAGCGTTTTCTGAGCCATATTTAACATAGTCTTCATATCCAATAACTTCCGCTCTAATGAAACCTTTTTCAAAATCTGTATGAATAACACCAGCGGCTTGTGGAGCAGTCATTCCTTTATTTATAGTCCATGCTCTAACTTCTTTAACACCTGCAGTAAAATAAGTTTGCAAATTTAAAAGACTGTAGGCATATCTAATTAATTTACTAACACCAGGCTCATCTAAACCAATATCATTTAAAAACTCTTTTCTTTCTTCAAAAGTATCTAACTCAGAAATATCAGCTTCAATTCCAGCTCCTAGAATTAAAACCTGGGCAGATTCTTTAGAAACTGCAGACTTCACCATTTCAACATATTTATTCCCATTAACCACTGAACTTTCATCAACATTGCACAAATACAAGACAGGCTTAATTGTTAAGAGTTGAAGTTCATTAGCGATAATCAATTGTTCTTTTTCAAGATCAATAGATCGTGCAGAATTACCACTTTCTAAGTGGTTTTTTAAGAGTTCATAAACTTTATAAATTTTACTAGCATCTTTATCTCCTGTTTTAGCTTTTCTTTCTATACCTACTATTTTCTTTTCAACAGTTTCCAAATCTTTAAGCTGAAGTTCCATATCGATAACTTCTTTATCTCTTACAGGATCTACACTTCCATCAACATGTACGACATTGCCATCGTCAAAGCAACGTAAAACATGAATAATTGCATCTACTTCTCTAATATTAGCTAAAAATTGATTACCTAAACCTTCTCCTTTATGCGCCCCCTTAACTAGACCAGCAATATCTACAATTTCTATAGTTGTTGGAATAACTCTCTCTGGATTTACCAGTTCTTCTAACTTATTTAATCTTTCGTCAGGAACGGTAATGGTACCAACATTAGGTTCAATTGTACAAAAAGGGAAATTTGCAGATTGAGCTTTTGCGTTAGAAAGACAATTAAACAAAGTTGATTTACCAACATTAGGTAATCCAACAATACCACATTTTAAAGCCATAAAATTTATAGATTAAGTTAAGTGAAGATTCAATAAAAGATTATTAATAAAATTGGAGTTATTTATTATTGAAAATATTAATAGTACCTGTAGCTTCTTTAGTTCCACTATTATATGTTAGCACATAAAAATATGTTCCATCAGCAAGAGGTTTATCATTCATATTAAGTCCATTCCAATTGTTAGTATATGCTTCTGTTTTATATACTACCCTTCCCCATCTATTAAACACTTTAAGATTAACATCATTGTAATTATTTGCGAATTGTGTATAGAAAAAGTCATTCACACCATCTCCATTTGGAGATATAACATTGGGTATTTCGCATGATTCAGCTACTATTTGTAGGTTGTCTGTTGCTATTCCACAAAAGTTTTCTGCTGAAACGGAATAGTCATAGACACCATCTATTAATGCATTAGTAACAAGAATCACAGTATCTCCAGATGCAACTGAAGTACCACTAGCATCAAACCAAGTATATGTTGCATCTTCAATAGTATTTGATACTATAGCAATAGTTACATCGTTACCTACACATATCGTATCAAAAGGAGGAACCTCCACATTTGGGTCAGCAACAAAAACTAATTCATGGCTCAAAGTATCTTGACAATAATTATCAAAAAAGTTTAGCAAGTAAGTTCCATAAGAGTCAACTTCAATAAACGGATTTAATACAGTTGGATTTGAAAATGTTAAATTTCCTGATCCTGAATAGCTCCACTCTCCTCCATTAGTAGCTGTCATTCCTATATATTGTAATTCAACGTCACAAATAGATGTATCTCCAAGCATTGTTGGCCCAGGTGTAACAAATACATTGATAGTTGTATCATAACTACAACCAAAATTGTCTTCTACTTCAAAAGTATATGATGAAATTCCAGTAGAAGAAGGCAAAATAACAACAGTTGTGTCATCATCAATTATAATTGAAGGGTCTGAATGCCAAAATTCATCAGTTATTAATGGTGTATAATATTCAGTATTCGGATTCAGGGTATCATTAAAATAAATTCCCCATTCACAAATATAACCGTCATCAATTCCTAAATTATCTCTTACAGTAAGCGTCCAAGTTCCATTAATTGGGCAACCAGCCATTGCAGGTATAAATGCTTGTTCTGGTTGATACGTACCTGGAGATACCATTGTTCCAGTAGACGGTCCAGTTGCAGCTGTTGTAGGATAACCGTTATTCCAAGAAGGAAGTGCTCCTGCTTGCATTGAAAAACAATATTCTTCACAAACACCAATATTACCTGTATTATTATCCCATGCGCCACCTAAATAAGTGCTTCCACCTCCAAAACCACCAGCAAAAAGTCCAGAACCAGTATAACTGTTAAAAATATTAATACTTTGACCTGATGGACATTCAAGCATCATCTCTAAATCTCCTAAATAAGAATGCTCAATTTTCATACAAATTTTATCTATATCACCAGCATTTTGCAACGTGCCTCCAGCTGTAAAACCTGCAATTGGAATATCAGTTGTATAGTTTTGACCTGATCCATCTGGAAGGTAGGTTTGAGCTCCAAATACTCCACCAATTGGAAAATTAGTAGAAACAGGATCAACCCCAACTGTGTCTGAGACTGTTACCCCACCAAATAATTGTGTAGCAAGCCCTAAACACAAAGTATCTTGTAAGGCCATACAAGTAGCGAAACTAGGTATTGTAGACACTCTAACTCTAGAAGATAAATAATTAAAAATTCCATAAGAATCTTCAACTTTCATTTGAACAAAATAGCCATTTCTAGCTGGAGGGACAAACAATACTGAATCGCCAGTAACAATTGTTCCATCACTAAATTCCCAAGTCGTAGTATGATTCGTTGATTGCATGTATCCTCCTCCACTAAGAGCTGCACTATCACCACCTGGTTCATATGGGAAATATGGTGTAGCTACAAAAAACACTGAATCTCCTAAACAAACATCAACATATCCAGTGTCAGAGGGTAAAATATCATTAATGTTATCACCAGAACCATTTGATTCTCCAAATGAATAAGCTACCATATGATTTGTAAATGGTTGATGAAGATTAGAACATGAAATATTTCCATCCCAACCAGCACCCTCAACTGCTGCATCACTAATGAAGTCAATTGTAAGACATCCAGATGTATTTGACCAACTAGCAGGAATATTTAATCCGTTAGGTGTAATAACATTATTTAATTTAGCTAGTAAGGGACTTGCATTGGTTGGGCCATCATAAACGAATATTGTATCTGAAGCATCAACATCAAATAAATAACCTGCATTTGTAGCAAAAACTGCAACTACTTTTGACCCTGTTCCATCAGGACAAAATGTAATGGATTCATTTTCATTGGCTGAATATGGTGAACCTGAGCCTCCTGCATCATGAAAGTTTTGAATAGACCCATTGTTGAAATCTGTAGAACAACCACATGCTCCATTTGAAGTTGAAGATGTCCAGTCTTGATCATTTATATTGACATCAGGCTGGGCCCATGAAGTAATTGACACTAAAATACTAAAAGGTAGTATAAAAATTAAATTTTTCATTTATTGATTTCTGATGATATGTGTTGACCTGATTTCACAACTAATAACAATTCTTTATCTTTTACTTTGAAGTACTGATAGTCATTTTCTAACATCTCAATTTCAAGTTTGAAAAAATTAAAATTTTCAACATCATCAATTTCAACAGTCCCTGAAATTCTTTCAGAAAAATCTTTTGATTTTGATGTTTCAACAAAATAAAAAGCATGATCTAGACAGTATTCAATTAATTGAATTCTATAAGGATCTTCTTCAATAATGTTGCTAATTTCATTTTCACTAAAAAGTTCTAAAAGTCTAACATCATAGTTAGAATTATTTTGAGCTGTTAAAAATGATGAAAGAATAAGAAAGGATGCAATAAAAATATTTTTCATGTTTAATTATATTAAGAAGGTAAATTTAGTTAATTCTTGCAAATAATAGAAATAAGATTTATAGCTTAAATTGTTAATAACATTTAGTGTTTATTAAATAGAATTTACTTAAACCTATTTATTGGTAAAAGTATTCACTTACTTTTGACGTAAATTTAATTATATAGGATGCATAAAGAAAAAATAAATCAATTAAATGCCTTTAGTTCTCAAATAAGAAGAGACATTGTTAGAATGGTTCATGCTCAAAATTCTGGACATCCTGGTGGGTCGTTAGGTTGTGTAGAGTTTTTCACTGCACTTTATATAGAAGTTATGACACATCAACCTAAACCATTTAACATGGACGGCAATAATGAAGATTTATTTTTCTTATCTAATGGGCATATTTCCCCTGTTTTTTATGCTACTTTGGCTAGAACTGGTTATTTTCCTATTGAAGAATTAAATACATTTAGGATGATAGACTCTAGACTTCAAGGCCATCCAACAACTCATGAAGGATTGCCTGGTGTTAGAGTTGCTAGTGGTTCCTTAGGTCAAGGCTTAAGTGTTGCAATAGGTGCTGCTCTATCTAAAAAGGCTAACAACGACAAGAGTATTGTTTACACTCTTCATGGAGATGGTGAGTTACAAGAAGGACAAATATGGGAAGCAGCAATGTACGCAGCTTCAAACAATGTAGATAATTTAATATCAACTATTGATTACAATGGTAGACAGATAGATGGAGATGTTGATGATGTACTATCGCTTGGTAATTTAAAGTCAAAATGGCTTGCATTTGGTTGGGATGTTCTGGAAACAAATGGAAATAATATTGAAGAATTAATGTCTACTCTAGAAACGGCTAAAACAAAAACTGGTAAAGGAAAACCCATTATGATTATAATGGAAACAGAAATGGGCTTCGGAGTAGATTACATGATGGGAAGTCATAAATGGCACGGAGTAGCTCCTAATGATGAACAACTTGAAGTTGCTCTTAATCAGCTGGAAGAATCTTTAGGAGATTATTAATTTTCAATTTTGGAATTATTATTGTTACTAAAACTTTGATGAATAGAATTATTTTTTTCTTAGTATTATTTTTTATTTCTTTTGGAACTGTTATTTCTCAAGATAACGAGATTGAAAAGATTAGGATGTTATTCATATTTGATGGTTC
>Ga0315322_10004424_pt1 | contig 10825 bp, 9 predicted proteins | sample M110021515metaG_FD_203461 | JGI IMG/M metagenome (GOLD analysis project Ga0315322, IMG submission 203461) | Ammonia-oxidizing marine archaeal communities from Monterey Bay, California, United States - M1 100m 21515 | ecosystem: Environmental > Aquatic > Marine > Intertidal zone | place: USA... | reverse complement strand
TCAAGCAATTGAGCCTTTTTTGTTGGTTTTGCCTAAGAGGCAAGTATTAGGTTCGTGGGCTTTTTAAAGTCGGAAGGAGTCCAATCTTTATAAAAACAAGCCTCATTTCAATTTCATGCAATCGTGTAAATGAAAACTTATTACAATCGGTTCAACCTCAGTTGGAGAGACTCAAAGGAATTGACCCGCTCGTAATCAGGTGCCTTTTCGATTTTCGGCTGCCCCGAAAGGAATGTGATCGAGGAGACCAACTCAATCAATTGGGTAAGCAAGCTACGGATGATCAGGCGGGCATGAGGTGCTCCTAGACAAGTGTGAGCTCCGTTGCCAAAGGCCACATGTGGGTTGGGTTTACGATCGAGCCTGATTTCCCCGGGGTTCTCAAATATGGTATCGTCAAAGTTGGCCGAGGCCCAGCAAAGAGAAATTAACTTACCCGCCTCTACCTTGACTCCATGGATTTCAGTGTCGACGGGACATTTTCGTCCAATGTGGGTAAGAGGTGTGGCAAAGCGAATGAATTCCTCTCCAGCGAAGTTAACGAGTTCAGGCTCTTTCCGGAGTCTTGCCAAGTCTTTCGGGTTATGGGCAAAGTGGGCAAGAATCAAGCAAACCGTATTGATCACCGTATCCCGACCGCCTGCAAAGGCGAGGTTAGCAAACCCAAGCTTTTCGTCATCCGTGAGAAGCCTTCCTTGGAAGGTTGCATTGTTGAGGATCGAGAAGAAATTATTTTCCTCCCACTTCGAACATTTTTCGAATGCCTTCATGCAGTAGTTTTCCATCTCCTTGCCTTTGGTCGGGCCATCTCCATCGCGCAAGACATGAACGCCCCATTTGATCCATATGTCCGCTTCAGATTCGGGAACACCAAGCAAGAGAGTCAAAGCCCGGGATTGCAAAGGAAGGGCGAAGTCGGAAACCGCGTCAATGGATCCGCGAGGAATCACCTCGGTTATCATTTCTTCAATCAAACACCTCATTCTTAGTTGGAATTCGGGTTCGTTCGGACGATTGAACGCAGGTTCCACGATCTTGCGATACTCGGTATGCTCAGGCGGGTCAGATTCAATGGGGAATTGCCGGACGCTTCTCAAATCCTCCTCACGCGGAATAGGCACGCGGAATGGAGCATTTGAACTGAAAGTTTTCCAGTCACGGGCAGCCTTACGCACGTCCTTGAGTCCGAGAATCATCGCTACGGGATCACCATCGAATTCGGTCTCCAAGACCGGACCTTTTTCCCGTTTTTCGGCAAAAGGGTCATGATAGGGACACTTGGACATCAACTGGGAAAAGTTGAGTTTTCTAGAGGGACACGACTTCCACCACCAAGCCGTCCAGCTCCTCGGTCATCTCGATCTGGCAACTGAGGCGGCTTCTTTCATCCGCCCTGTCCTCTAAGTCCAACATATCTTGTTCCTCTTCTTCAGGTCGGCCAACTCGTTCAATCCATTCAGGTTTCACCCGGACATGGCAAGTCGCACAGGAACACACGCCCCCACAGGCACCGATTATCCCGTCGACGTCATTTTGGCGGGCGATTTCCATCAGGTTTCCAGTTGCGTCGTTTTCAGTGATTTCTTCACCGGATTCAGTTACAAAGGTTACCTTTGCCATGTTTTGGATCCTTTCGTTTTGGGTGTTCTCATTCCAGTTGTCTATGCTTGCAAATTTTCATTCGAGATTCAACTAGTCAGTTTAACATAATTTACATCGTTAAATCTTTTGGGTTACCAGCAAAATCCAATACTTTTTTAACACTTTTTATTGATCTGAGTAAGGCTTTTAGTACAATTCATACAAACTGAAACCATCAATAGAAAAGATTTCGAAGGCCGAAGGAAGTGCTTTCGTATGCAAAAGCTTGAAATTACCGGTGTTCGACTGCCCTTTTCATTATCACCCCGAGATCGAACTTACCCATGTTTCATCCAGTTTCGGTCAACGCATCGTGGGGGATGCCATTGACTCTTTCAAACCGGGTGACTTGGTCCTGCTCGGGCCCAATCTTCCCCACCTTTATTACAATGACTCCAAAAGAAGCAAATCCACGTCTTGGGCCCAAGCAAACATCCTCCAATTCAAGGAGGATTGTCTGGGCAAGGCTTTGGGTGAGTTTCAGGAATTGAGAGAAATAGCCGACATGATCCATCGGTCGAAACGGGGAATCCGATTTCTCGGAAAAGCCGCCAAGGAAGGCACCCTTATGCTTGAAGAGTTGAAGCAAAGCAGGGGAGTAAGGCGTCTCACCTTGTTCCTTGAACTTCTCGGAACACTTGCCCAAGCAAAGGAGTGGGAAAATTTGGCAAGCATGGCTTACTGCCCCTTGCCCAATGCCAAGCATGAAGATCGAATCAATCGGTCTATCGCTTATCTGTACGAGCATCATGACGAAGAATTGCGTTTGGCGAAGGTGGCGAACATCTCGGGTATGTCCCCTGAGTCATTCAGCCGTTTTTTCAAGAAGGCCACGGGAAAAACATTCATAGGCTTCTTGAACGAACTCAGGATTAGCAACGCCTGCTCGTTCATTCAGCAATCAGACCTGACGATTACCGAAATTTGCTTTGCCTGCGGATTTTCAAATATCTCGAATTTCAATCGCAGGTTCAAAAAAATCAAGAACATGACTCCAGCCGAGTACCGGAAAAAGTCGCTCATTGGTTTAGCCTAGAACGAGGCAATCCCGAGGCGGTCGTACAGAGGCTTAACCCACGCGGGCTCAGTTTCCGATCAAGGATTGTAAGGTAGTTGCGTTTTTCTTAGCTAAGGAATCCCCGCGCTCAGAAGCAAGGGTAAACCATTGAAGCGCCTTGGCGTTATCCTTGGGGACGCCCTTACCGCGAAGGTACATGATCCCCAAATACCTAGCTGCTTCGGCGTCACCTGCATTCGCAGAATCAGTAAAAAGACGGATTGATATTCCGTAATCTAAAACCGCTTGCCTGCCGAAATAATGCTTCTTGGCCAATTCCCTTTTTTGTATGGGTCCAGTGGCTGGAGAAGCACTAGTAGAAGAAGGCAAAGAAGGTGGAATGGGGAGAGTTGTATTTTGCGGAGGAGAGACAACCGAAGGAAGTTCAGGAATTCTAGTCGATCCCTCGTAGGCTGAAGGTAAAGCCTGAGAAAAACTTGCCTGGGGCGGAAGAAAAGGCTCACTTCTTGGAGGACTTGGTGGTGGTGGTGGTGCATCTTGTTCAGGGGAAGGAACCTGAGGGGAGGTAACCAAGGGCTTCTCTTGCCGAGCAATTCCACCTCCTGCCAAGAGCTCTTCGTAGGCGGCAATTTTCTCAAGAGCTTGAGTTTCCATTTGATCCATGGCTAACCGGGCATACCGCAGGGCAAGATCAATTTTTATTGGGCCAGCTTCTCCATAAGCATGAAAATCAGCGACTGTTAATTGCGAAATTGCATGCCCTCGGTCCGCAGCAGCTTGGTAATGAACAAGAGCCATTTTTGAATCGGGCTTGAGACCAATTCCCTGGTAGTAAAATCTTCCTAAATAATGGTTTGCTGATGGTATATTAGCTCGAGCCGCTTCCTGCAAAAGAGCAATTCCACCAGGTATATCTTTCCTAATGCCAAATTCATCATTTCCGATCAGGTGAGCCTTAATGAGAGCAAATTGAACGCTTGCAGGTCCAAATCCTGCACGGGAGGCCACTGAATAGTGCTCGGCCGCCAACTCCAAATCTGGGACAAGGAAGGGTCTGACTTCGTCGGAGGTAAAGATTTCGGCCAAAGCGTAGGACGCAACTGGATCCCCGGAGGCAGCGGCTTTGATCATTCTTCCATCGCGGTCTTGAAAAGACTTGAGGTAGTAACGGCCAATGTCTGCCTCTTCCAATCCATCGGCCCGAAATCGAGCAAGAAAACCAAGGGAAAAATGACCAAGCCAATGATTAGCCTGTGAGGAAAGGGCCGCCCATTTACTGGCATTGGAAATCGAAATATCGGCACCTTTGTCTCCATGAGCATAAACTAAAGCCAGAAAGCCTTGAGCATAAGAATCTCTAGCTTCAGCGGCTATCTGAACATCTTTCAAAGAAAGATCCAACCATCTCTTGCCATCGCTTGCATAAAGGGCTTGATTAAGCGCAGAAATGCAAAGAAGGTAACAAAGCAACTTGAAAGTTCCCATTCTCATGTTCTAATACTTATTACTCGAATGGATAGGCCTTGCAAGCGCACAATGAGGCAACTCTCCTCAAAATGCAGATCTAGCAAACCCCTCATTTGAGGACCCATTCTAACTTTACGTAAACACTTACCCCACATCAAGTGACTGAATCCGACAATCCAATCTCCACTCTTCGCAATCCCGGTAGAGAAAAAATTAGGCAATTCGTAATTTATGCCGAAAACAAAGTTGGATGGCTGAACGACTTTCTCGAAATGTTGCTTGCTGAGGATATTCATGTTATGGCAATATCCGTTTTGGATACTACTGATTCTGCGGTCATTCGACTAATACCGAATTATCCGAAGGAAACAGCAAGGTTGCTCAAATCGCGCTCCATTAGTTTTGCGGAAAGAAAGGTTTTGGCCGTGGAGGTCGAGGGTCAGCATTCTCTTCAAAGCATCACGCAATCCCTTTTGCATGCTGAAATAAACATTCATTACGTCTATCCTTTCCTTTATCAACCAAATCAAAAACCTGTCTTGGCTATCGCGATGGAGGATGAGGACACGGCTGAGGAAGCCTTGTCAAGACACCACTTGCGGATTTTGTCTCAAGAAGACTTTGCCCGCTAATTTCAGTAAAGCAAATAGGGGCTAACCAATTTGCGAAAATTCGTCGAATCCTTTTCCCACTCAACGAGGAAAGGATTAGGGTCGATTCCTCCTCCTTTGGACAGCAATTCTTCCCACCACCAACTCGAGCCTACATGTTTATTAAAAAGATCGGCGCTCGCCTTTTTAGCCTGGGGGAACGGACTAGGCGTTTCCCAAAGAGCGGAAAGTTTCATCATATAAAAGGGAAGAAAAGTAGGTTTCCATGCGTTCCAATCGCTGATAACAAGGTATACCCCTCTGACTTCCTTACCGGCTGAATCCCGTAAAGTCTTAATTTTGTAAGAGAGGCCTGGAAGTCGGAAGGATTCAAGAGCACCTTTTACTTCTTCAGGGGTCTTGCCTTCGTAAGTAAGAAAACGAAAGGGGTGCTGGGTTCCAATACCGTGCTTGAAACGACCCATCTGTGCACCAAGTCCTGTCATAGGGTAACCGGCTACCGAATCGAGAGTCGGAATATTGGGGGAAGTGGGATGCCAAACCAAACCCGTTTCCGGCCAAGTCATGTTTCTGTTCCATCCAATCATGGGAACGATGGAAAGTTTTCCTTTTTTCCGAAAGGCGCTGGAGGTCTTAAGTACGCCTTCGCTTTTCTTCGACCACAAAGCTATTTCACCAATGGTCATACCATGAACGAAAGGCATCCGGAAGGCTCCCACGTAGCTCATCCATTTTTCATCCATCGGTGGACCGGCCACCTTCTGTCCACCCAAAGGATTGGGGCGATCCAGAACGACCACTTCGACTCCTGACTCGAAACAAGCCTCCATGACATATCTCATACAAGAGACATAAGTATAACAGCGTACGCCCACGTCTTGAAGGTCAATCACGAGGCAATCCAAACCTGCTAGCATCTTGGTGGTAGGTTTGCGAAATTTACCGTACAGTGAATATACGGGAAGACCGGTTCGGACATCTATCTTGTCATCCACCGGAACCGATGCCTTCTCGTCTCCGTAAATACCGTGTTCAGGACCGAACAAGGAAACCAGGTTCACCTCTCTTGAACGGAAGAGAACCCCGACCGTACTTTGCCCCCTGCCATTTTTTCCTGCCGGATGGGTCAGCAAACCACACCGCTTACCCTTCAGAATTTCAAACCCGGTCTCTTCCAGGTAGTCGACTCCCAGTTGTATCGAAGGTTTGCCCGTCAAGCCAAGAGCACCGAAACAAAGAAAGCTCAACGAAAACAGGATAAGACAAAAAGGCGCGGATTTGATATTCAACTTCATATTCAATGGCTTGATGTGGTTGGCGACTTGTAAAGCTTGGCCAATCCTTTGTAAAGAAAGACCGACAAAACACCCAGGGAAATCCCCAATATAGAACCTCCCAAAAACATGGGTGGAAAAGTATCCAACAGAGTACCTATGCGGGATAATTCGAATTCAGACCAATCGTAGTCTACAGTCAGTATCTCATTCCTGGGATATTCGATTGAAAGCAATTCAAGTAGCGTCAACCCGATCTCGTAGTCGGCAAAATAAATTGGCGCCAACGTGAAAGGATTCGAAACCCATTGCAAGGCGACAATCAGGGGTAAGTTCGCCCGAACTCCGAGGGCGACGAAAAAGACGATCAGCATTTGAATTCCGACAATTGGCAAGAAGGCAATCCACATGCCCCAGAAAAGGGCTGAAATGATTGCATTGCCCTTGAACGACCAAAGGTAGGATCGGTTGTAAGCTATCTTCGAAAACCACTTCAAGACAGGATAACGGTGGACATTGGAACGGCGGGGCAACGGGCGCATCCATCTTTTCAAGCGACGGATGCGCTTGAATTTTACTTCTTGGACGGCTTTATCAATTTTTGTTTGATTCCTGTTGGGTTGCTCGCTCACCTTTTTATTTATTTAAAGGTCTCCGATTACTTCGTCAAGTTTGCCTAGAAAAAATTCTTCCGCTCTGGCAAGGTTTTCGTGCAAAGAGAGCTCTTCTCGCCCAAAGGCATAAATTTCAGCCAAGGCATTCTCCTTACAGAACCGCTTACCCGTATCGGATTGGACAGATCCAGCTAGCAAAACGCATTTTTTTCCCTGACTCGTAGCCATACGGAGAATTTCACATGGTGCTTTCCCTTGCAGAGAAGTCTCATCAAAACGACCTTCCCCGGTCAGAATAAGGTCACTTTTTTCAATTTCTTTTTCTAGTTCGAACCATTTGGAAACAAGAGAGAAACCACCGATCAAAGATACATCGTAAGCGAGGGAAAGACCAAAAGCAATTCCACCAGCTGCACCCATTCCCGGAAGATCTTTCTTACCTTTTACAACCGGTAGTCTTTCCTCCATCAACTGGGCCATTTTGGTCATACAAGCTTCCATTTTTTCTTCTTCCTCCGAGCAGAGGCCTTTTTGCGGACCGAACTGGAAGGTTGCCCCGTTCGAACCAAGTAGAGGGTTTGTCACGTCACAGGCAATCCTCAACGGAGGAAGACAGAGAAGGGCCGATGAATCAACCGAGTGGATTGAGTCCCAAGTTTCCGGACAAGGGAAATCTATAGTTTTGCTGTTCTCATCAAGAAACCGAATACCCAATGAGCTCAGTGCACCCAACCCCATGTCATTTGTGGAACTTCCGCCTATACCAAGTAAGATTGCGGAAACACCATACTTCTTGCACTCAATCAGGCATTCCCCTACCCCAACCGTAGAGGTTTTCCAGGGGGTTCTTTCCTCGTTGTTCAAGTCCGCTAGCCCCACAATCGATGCCATCTCAACCAAAGCAACTTTTCCTATTACGGGGAGATGAAGTAGATCGGTTACCTCTTTACTCAAGTTTTTACTTTCAATAAGTCCAATTTGGACTAGGCGTTTGCGTCCGAGTGAATCGGATGCTTCTAATGTTCGTATCTCTCCTCCTTTAGCTTCTGTCAAAATAGAGACAAAACCCTCGCCACCATCTGTTTGAGGAAGACTACGGACGGAAGTGTCTGTATGCATTTTCAATCTTTCACTTACCAAGGCACACATCTCCTCAGCGGAAAGGGAACCCTTGCATTTGTCAAAGGCGGCAAGTATTCGCATCCCAAGCCTTTTAGCGAACTTCTTTACCCGTTGATTCGTCTACAACCTTGTAATTCTCAACATGGTAAGTCTCGGCCGCTTCGAAGGTGAGTTGGAGACCGTAGTTTCTCTCAAGCCGTTCCAGAAGAGCTGAGTCGGCTCCACGTAGCCGTCTTAATGCACTTGGGTGAAGAAATACTTTGAGGGTCAAATCTTCCTTCCCCTCCTCCATTCTGAAGCGTCGGACCATATTTGTTACCTTACGCTGAATCTCGATACTAACAGCCCGGGGGGACTTCACAATCCCTCGACCCGTGCAATAAGGGCACGGTTCGTAAACCCCGCTTGACTTGCTTTCGTCGTGGCGCTGACGAGTGATCTGCATGATTCCAAGCTGCGAAATGGGGAGAATATTATGCTTGGCTTTATCATTGGCCATAGCGGTTTTCATTTTTGTGAAAACCTTTCTCTGGTCGCCTTTGTTCTTCATGTCGATGAAGTCGATAATGACTAATCCACCCAAGTTCCGAAGTCGCATTTGACGGGCTACCTCCATGGCCGCTTCCAAATTAGCCTGCAGAATGAAGTTCTTTCCGTCCTTGCGGTCGCCCTTGTGACTCCCTGTATTAACATCGATCGAAACCAAGGCTTCTGTTTCCTCCATTACGATTTCCCCACCAGATGGCAAAAGCACCCGACGCATGAATGTCTGTTCGATCTGACGTTCAACATTAAAACGCTCGAAAATGGGTATCTCCTCGTCAAAAAAAGCAACCTTCGATTTGGACTTGGGGGAGATCCGTTGGATGGTCTCGATCAAGTTGTTGTAGTCATCTTTTTTGTCGACCTGGACTCGGTCGATGTCGTCGGTAAGAAAATCTCTTGCCGTTAGCCCAATTAAATCAGGTTCTTCATATAAAAAAGCGGGGCTCTTTTGTGAATTCATCTTGGCCTCGATTTCGTCCCATTTTTGCAAGAGAATGTGCAAATCTCGGTCAAAAAACTTCTCTGGCTTTTCTTGGCCTACCGTTCGAATAATTATACCCATGCCTTCGCGAAGGGGAAGGTTGCCGATGATGCGTTTTAACCGAGCCCGTTCCGCCTTGTCTTCAATCTTGCGCGAAATGCCACATTGCCCCGAATAGGGCATGAGAACAAGAAAACGACCTGGGAGGGAAAGATTGGTAGTGGTCCGGGGACCTTTGCTTCCAATTTGGGCCTTCGTAATCTGAACTACGATCTCCGATCCGACTGGAAAAGCACGGGGAATGTCCTTCACAGATTTAGCTTCTGTACGCTTTGGATTTTTCTGCTTGTTCTCCCTAACAATCTCGATCGAGGGATCATTATTGGCTCCAGGAAGCATATCCCAATAGTGAAGAAAGGCATTCTTATCTTGCCCTATATCAACAAAAGCGGCTTTCAATCCGGCTTCGAGGTTTTGAACTTTCCCTTTGAAAATCGCTCCAACCATTCGGTCCTCGTCAAGACGTTCGACATCGAAGCCCTGAAGAATTCCATTCTCCATCATGGCGACTCTTCTCTCGAGAGCTTCCGTGTTTATGATCAGTTCCTTGTAATCGCTAGAGGTTTCCCGTCGAAAAAGAGCTTTAAATCTCTCGCGTATAGGCCTTTTCTTTCGTCTCGCCTCTGATGCTTCTTTTAGTTCCCGCTTGTCGATATGAAAGGGTTTAGGCTCAATCGGAGGAGATGACATATCCTCCGAAGGGGAAACAGCTTCGGAAGAGGGAGAAGAAGTACGATTTCTTCTACGCTTTGAGTAATGAGGGCGACGCTTGGTGTTTCTGGCCATTTTTCTTGGTAGTGGAGAATCCACGACCCGCGAACAACAAAAGAATCAAACTAGTTAAACTAAAACAGTTCATCTAAATTCCATTCTGTGTCGATAAACGCTCTGTACCATCCCAAGCATAAGGAAACATGTGACAAGGAAGGAGCCCCCGTAACTGAGGAAAGGCAGGGGTAACCCTGTGATCGGAGTGATCCCGATCGTCATACCAATGTTGATGAAGACATGCATCATCAACATTACGGAAACGCCTACTGCAAGCATCGCACCAAAACGGTCAGATGCCATGGATGCAACCTTCAAGCATCCGAAGATGACAAGTAGGAAGGCAACCAAGGCAAGCAGGCAACCCAGTAAACCAGATTCCTCTGCCAAAACCGCAAAGATAAAGTCGTTGTGTGCAACTGCCTTGGGTAGATAACCTAACTTCGCCTGCATGCCGCCGCCTAACCCCTTGCCGGATATTCCACCAGTGGCAACGGCGATGAGAGCTTGGATTCGATTCCAATTAGCTCCGACTCCGTTGGGGTCTTCGACTTCAGGGGCAAGAAAAGTAAGTATGCGTTTACGTTGATAGTCCTTGAGTGGTAAGAGAGACGTTTCCTCATAAGCTTCTACAGCTTCGGAGGAACGCGGATTCTCGAGTTTATATTGATAGTAGCGAAAGACGTCATATCCGAGCACCCCAACCATAACCACAAACACGAGGAAAGTAGTTACAAAAAAACGGGTTGGTATGCGGGCGACGTACAAGAGTGAAAAAGCGATAGGTGGGAAGACCAATGTTGATCCTAAGTCGGGTTGCAGGAAAATCAAGAACATTGGTAAACCAAAGCAAAGAGAAATTTTAAGAATCCCCTTCAGCGAATCGCGTACATCCCCTATTTGAGAGCGTGCCAAAATGCTGGCACCCAAGACCATAGCGGCCCATTTCGCAAGTTCTGATGGCTGAATCTTGAATAATCCAAAGTCAATCCAACGTCGTGCTCCGTAAAGTGCAGAATTGAAAAAAACAAGGCAAAGGGCAACTACAGCTAAGACATAAAAGATGTGAGCGAATTTCATCCAAAAGTGATAATCCAACACCGAGACTGCCAGATAGAGGGAGAATCCAATGACACACCATATGATTTGCATTTTCCACTGTCCCCCACCTACATAAGCTTGGGCCGAGTGAATGAAGAGCACGCTCATCACGCAAAGAACGA